>Ga0181517_10003890_pt1 | contig 13937 bp, 11 predicted proteins | sample PEATcosm2014_Bin_31_FD_119748 | JGI IMG/M metagenome (GOLD analysis project Ga0181517, IMG submission 119748) | Peatland microbial communities from MTU Mesocosm Facility, Houghton, MI, USA - PEATcosm2014_Bin01_30_metaG | ecosystem: Environmental > Terrestrial > Soil > Wetlands > Peat | place... | reverse complement strand
GTCGGCGGGATCACAAGCGGGGTGGACGCGGTGGTGAAGGTCCAAACGTAGTTACCTGCCAGCGCGACGCCATCCAGGCCCGTGGCCCCGGTGGTGATGGTGGCCGTGTAGACGGTGCTGGGCATCAGGTTCGCCGCCGGTGTGAAGGTCGCAACCGATCCTGCAGCAACGTATGTAACAAACCCGGTAACCGCCGTTGCGCCAGGTCCGCTCAGCGTGAAGGTTGCCGTATCGATGGTGGGAGCATTCATGGCCAGACTGAAGGTTGCCGTAAGTGCCTGGTTGATGGGAACTCCATTCGCCTGATTCAAGGGGACGGTGGAGATCACGGTGGGCACGGTGGGAGCGGGAACCGTCAGGAAGGTCCATACATGATTGGCGGCGATTGGAGTGCCCGCAGGATCTTTGGCTCCGGTGCTGATGGTGGCCGTATACAGCGTGTTGACGGCAAGATCGGCGCCAGGCGAAAAGGTCGCCACGTTGCCCGCACAACTCACTGTTCCTGCAACAGCTGTGGTGCCGGGTCCGGTCACAGTGAACGTCGTCGCAGGAGTGGTGAGGGTCGCACAACTCATCGCTTCATTGAAGGTCGCTGTGAGCACCTGGGTGATGAGCACGCCTGTGGCCGTATTCAAGGGGACAGTGGCGATCACCGCAGGGGGCGGCGTAATGGTTGTGAATGTCCACACGTATGCGGCAGCCAGTGAAGTGCCGGCCAGATCCTGTGCCCCCGTGGTGATGGTGGCCGTGTAGGCCGTGCTGTAGGCGAGGTTGGCAGCCGGCGTGAAGGTGGCAACCGTGCCCGAATAAGAGACGGCTCCAGCTACGGAAGCTCCGCCCGGCCCGGTCAGCGTAAACGTCGAAGCGCTGATGGATGCCGGCGCCATCGCCTCGCTGAAAGTCGCGCTCAGCAACTGCGTGATGGGCACATTGGCGGCTGCATTCGCGGGCACCGTCGCGGTCACTGTGGGTGCCGGCGTAATGGTTGTGAAACTCCACACATAAGCGCCAAGCAGCGGAACCCCGCCCGGGCTTGTTGCTCCGGTAGTGATGGTGGCCGTGTAGACGCTGTTGTAGGCGAGAGCTGCGGAGGGAGTAAAGGCAGCAGATTTGCCACTATAGCTGACGGAACCAGCTACGGCCGCCCCGCCAGGCCCCGTCACCATGAAGGTTGAGGCGTTCAGCGAGGACGGATTCATCGCCATGCTGAACGCGGCACTGATCGTCGGGTTGATGACCACACCGTTTGCGCCCTGGGCGGGAACCGCGGACAAGACCGATGGAACCGTTACCGTTTGCTGACCGCATCCGGCCAGAAAAGCGACCAGAAGAGTGGCCATGAAAGAAGTTATACCGACCTTGAATATTCGCATTGTGCTCCCTCGTCGAACTGTGGTGACGTGGCGTAAACAGCTTCTTGTTCCCGGTGCAACGGAGCGGCATGCCGGGATCAAACGTTGGTAAAGTGGCGACCGATTACGTGCAAGTCTGTACAAACGTGCGCACGCCAGAGAGCTGACATTTTTTATTGAGAGTCGAACGGCTTTCTTCGCAATTCGCTCCCAACCATGACTCTCGTCTTGGCGCACAGGATTGCACCACGGGCAAGGGTTGACGTGAACACTCCACTATCGCAAGCACCGCATTGAAAGATGCTTTCTGGTAATGGAAGGCTCCGCTCCAGCCTTATCAGGACAGACATCCTCTGAACCTATCCGGAGTCTTCCCTGAACAGATACTTGCATCCGGGAATCGGCGAGTCTGTTCTGTTTTATCCACAATGCAGCTGACGCTTTTGACTTTCAGATGGGGGCTTCACTTATCATCTTTCGCAGTCAGCGAAAGGATTGGCACATGAGAAGCTGAGCAATACTGCACAGTTTCCGCGGATTCGAAATGGGAGACACATGGAAACATGTTCAGTCTGGCGGCAATGGAATACTGCTCTCGATGCGGGCCCGGTTTGTCGACAGCGCGCAGCCAGAGCGCCATGTGTCCAAAAGAGCACAGACTCTGCTGCGAAGACTGCCGACAATCAGAATCCAGCCGCTTACACTATTTCGCGAGGAGACCGCCATGTCTGAAGTTCGTACTTTTCCTTCCATCCCCACAAAGATCCTGTTGCCAATTGACTTCAGCCCCTCATCCCGGGCTGCCTTGGAAATGGCTGCAGACCTTGCGCTGCACTTTCATGCAGAGCTTCACCTGCTGCATGTAATTCCGTTTTTTCCGGCCACAACCTTTCCTGATTTTGTTCCTGAAGAGCAGTTTATGCAGGAGGTGAGGAGTCGCACAGAGACGAATCTGGCAAAGTGTCACACTGTCCTTGCTGGCCGAGGAATCAAGACAACCTCGAGTATCGAAGTCGGGAATGACGTGCCGGGGAGCATTTTGGAAGTAGTGGAGCGCGAGAATATCGATCTGGTCGTGATCTCCACGCACGGCATCTCCGGCTGGCACCCGCTGGTATTCGGCTCGATCGCTGAGAAAGTCGTCAAGCTAGTGGAATGTCCGCTTATGCTCCTTCGCTCACCAAAGCCCGAGAGCAGCGCGACTCTTTCCTCGCGAAGCCTTATGGAATGGTGGTAGCAGCGCAGGCGTGTTAGAGCATTTTTGATTCACATGTTGCCATTGTCAGATCGTGCAAGGTGGCCTTTTCTTGATGAAAATGCCACTTGAGCCTGAGGTTTCTGTAAAGAGCAGAATCGAAAATGCTGTAGAAGTTGACTGGCATCTTTACGCCAGGTGATTGGAACTTTCGCATGAGAGCAAAACGGAACAGGCACAAGAGCGAACCATGCGCGATGATCACAAACGACGGAGCGAAATCACTCTACGTGAGAACCGACATCTCATATCGCCGCATTCCCATCGGATTAGTTGCCGCCTCATTCTTCGCGCTCGTCGGAACGACGATCGCACGAACTCAACAGCTAGACATAACAGCAGCAATTGCGCTGGTGGATGAAGCGGCCAAGGACAGAATCGATCATATTGCGGGATACACCGTGACCGAGCACTATGCCGTATACCGGGGTGGAGACGAAGTCCATCCCGCGGCAGAAATGATGGTCAACACCACTTACAGGCACGATTCTGGAAAGAGCTATGCTATCGTCTCGCAGACCGGCTCCGAGATCCTTCAGCGCTTGGTTTTAGGCTCGATTCTGGATAGCGAGAGGACCATCAACCTGCCCGGCATCCGGGAGGGGGCGTGGATCACTTCTGCCAATTATGTATTTAAATTGAAACCCGGTGGAACCCAATTGGTGGACGGGCGCGACTGCATTCTTCTCGCGATGATCCCGAGGCGCAAGGCCCCCTATCTTATCGAGGGAACTCTTTGGGTGGACTCGAGGGATGGTTCCATCGTTCAGGTTCAGGGAACGGCATCCAAGAGTTCTTCGTTCCTGACGGGGCCCGCGCTGGTGGTGCGCAAGTATGCAAACGTGGGAGGATATCCACAAGCCACTCATGTTCGAGCCGCGTCGGATAGCCATCTATTTGGCCAGACGATCGTGAAGATCGACTACCAGAACTACGATGTCCAGCCTCGCCCACCTCTATAGGCGTCCGTGTCCCTCGCCGGCTCCAGATCCTATTCATCTCAGTTGCCCGTTGGTTTGCAAATACCCTGCCCCATTGAAATGAACCGGCCGCCTGGATCAGAGCGCCTTGGGTGCCGCGGCCGGCGTGAGGGACGCAGCCTTCAACTCGTTTAGGTCTGAGAGCACCTTCTGCCAACGAGATGCATCCTTCTTCGTTTCAATCTGCAGTAACTGGTCTGAGTAGAACTCAAGGATATTATCTCGTAACTGCGGCGTGGTCAAGTCGAACTTCCGTGCGGTCAGCTCGGCGAGCAGCTTTGCGTACGCTCCATCCGCAAGAGAATATTCCGCCGCTTTGGTCGCTTCGCCGCTATCGAGATCGCAGTTGGGCAGCACAAGCTTGTGTGTCCGTACCTCTTCAAGAAGGGTGCGATAGCGATCAGTGGTTGTGTCGATGCTCTTGATATAGAGATCTTCGGTCTGCGGAGTCGGGTTGTTGAAACCCAGTCCTTTGAGCGGGCCGATCTTCGGCAAATATCGAAAGAACAAGGCCAGGATCCGCGTTCCCAGGCCTGGCTTCGCATATGTCTTGCCCCACACCCTCTCATAGTCCGAGCGGGATAGTCGATAGAGGAATTTATTCCTCGCAAAATCCGGCGTCTCGCGAATCAGATCTTTCTTGTGCGTTTCGAGCGCAACCTGGGTTAACTGCGGAATCAGTCTGCTGATAAAGAAGCGGTAGGAACCCACCGCAAGGGGCTCGTTCTTGAGAACGTTCTTCAGCTCTATCCCATAAACAATGGGATAGACCCGCTCGAGTAAGGGTTCAGAGACCTTGAACCCAATGAAGTCGTGATATTGTACGGACGCATATCGATTCTTCGCAACCTGAAGCGTGTCGAATCCAAACTCAGTCTTCAGATGTGCTGTTCTGTCCTGTGCATACCGGACTGACCTGCCGAATTTTGCGCGCAACTTCGGATACGCGATGGCGACAGACTGATTTACCGCGGGATGACCCGCAATGTCTGACGCATAGTGCGACAGTGCGCCCAGTGCGAATGCATACTCATCGGCATCTTGGCTTTGAAGAACCAATTCGCTGACAAAGTCACCGCTGCGGACGTAATGCGCCAGATTACTGAATTCCCGGTCGCCGAATGGATAGTATCCAAGGTCCTGAATCACCGAGCCCCCGTAGGCATAGGCATGCGCTTCCTTGATCTGGTCTTCGGTGAGCCCGGGATAGCGTTGCAGCAAGAGGACCCGAATCTCATTTGTCCACAACAAGTCTACGATCTCTTCGTGGGTCAGGACGGAGTAGGCAAACAATCCCCCACTGCACATCAGCACCACGAGGGCAATCGCTGCCATGCGGAGGAGGCGAGGTCGCCGGACCCGGTCGCTGGCGGGCCAGGATGTCGAGGACTGTCGCACTGCCTAAATCCTACCTAGTACAAGAAGAACGACTAGAATGACAAGGACCAGTCCCAGTCCTCCCGTCGGGTAATATCCCCAACTTCTGCTGTGCGGCCATGTGGGTAGGGCGCCAATCAGCACCAGCAACAAAACCACGATCAAGATTATTCCAAGCATTTTTTACTCCTGTGTTCTACATTCGCGATGCAAGTTTGCGCGTAGCAAAGCAATCCGCATTCACGGAACAAGGTTCTTTGCCGTGGATTGGAAAGCGTCCTCGCGCGCGGGAGGCATGGATGGCCCGCCCCTGAGAGGCATGAGCATCTAACAACGTCTCGTCATGACTAGAGCGGTGCCACATTTCACGTGCCCTTTTTAGTTCTTCGAAAGGTGGCCTCTTCTTTATGGAAAAAGCCACTTTAGGTCAGTGGTTCCTGGGTACAGCAATTGTGGAACCGCTGTAGCGCGACTGAACGAGTCTTTCACGCCGCAGTTGAGCCGTCTGAGCAATTGAATACACCGGGGATTCTCCCGCAGCGAGCGCGATGATTCATGACGCGAATGTTGGCTGTCCGGTGCGTCTTATTGCTCAGACTCCGACCAGGCCAAAGGCTAGAGTCCAATGCGTAAGGGTAGGTGGATATCGGCCCAGAAACGCGCGGATACCCATGAACGGACTGACTCCCTTGTGTTGACTGCTTGATCCGGGTGGGTCCTTACGGATGGGCAGCATCCCATGAAAGGCAAGGAACCGCACACACATTTAAAGGGGGATCACATATGCGCGCTCTCAGAACGTTACTCGGAATAACAGCATTGCTCGCGGGGCTTGCCTTTGCACCGGCAGCTCACGCCCAAATCGTCGTCGGCATCGGCATTCAACCTGTCTGTTCGTACGGCTATTACGACTATGCTCCGTATGCCTGCGCACCCTATGGTTTTTACGGGCCAGGGTATTTCTACAACGGCATTTTTCTCGGCATGGGCCCATGGGCGGGCTGGGGTTATGGCCATGGATGGGGCGGCCATCGCTTTGTAGAAGGCGGTGGCGGAAGCTATCGCGGCGGAGGCGGAGTTGCTGCTGCTCGCAGCCACTATGGCAGTGGCGGGGCAATGCGTTCAGGTGGGTCGAGGTCCACAGGACGCGGTGGAGCGGTCCACGGCAGCGTAGCGGCTACCCGCACCGGTGGGGCACGTTCAAGCGCAGGTCACCCGACAGCCGCGCGTGCCAACACTTCCCACGCCAGCGTACCTCACGCCTCGGCTCCGCGCGGCGGCGGCGGTCATGAAGGTGGCGGCGAAGCACACCGAGGTGGCGCCGGCGGACATCGGTAGTTATCTCTTTTGGCCATGGCGGTGAACATGGGAAAGCGGAGAAACTCGATGGCTTTGCTGCTCCTTCTTGGAACCTCCCTTGCCCCCGACCTATGCCGATTTCAGGAGCGGTTTTGAATGTGCTCAAGGCGGTCACTTGGAAGCGCGCGGCCACAGCAGGGAGGCCGGCATCTTTCATCGGGCGGATCGGTTTCCTGCAGCCCTGGGGCATTTTCGATTCACATGTTGCCATTGTCAGATCGTGCAAGGTGGCTTTTTCTTGGTGAAAGAGCCACTTGAGCTTGAGGCCTCTGTAAAGAGCAGAATCGAAAATGCTGGTCAACTCTGCCGTTCACAATTGAGCATCTTCGACGTACCGTTGAGCTGGATAGTATTTATGGAGACGCGGCATAAGTATCCTGCTATATCGAGGGAATCGATTCGGGTCACGGAGAACGCTGAAGACAAGCTCTGGGTATAGGGAATTTTAAGGCTGAATGGAGAAGAGATGACCGGAAACAAGCACAACCCTGAAGGAAACAGCAACGACCATGGTGAACCCGATCCCGGCCCTTACTGGAGACGGATGCATCGCGACTGGCGCTTCTGGACAGGCGCAGTCCTCATGTTTGCAGCACTCGCCATTTACGTACTCAGCGGAGACCTGGCATGGGTGCCCCGCGGCCAACCACACCGTCCTTTGCCTGCTACCTCCGCGCGATAGAGGCACTGCTCTTCTTTCCTGTGGCCTCGATTGAGCGCCAGCGGGCAGCAGGTGTAAACCACGCCGCGGTGCTCGCCTCGCTCATAGACGCCAACGTGGGCGCGATGATCTTTCGATTCGGATCACTGGAAATACGCTCCCTCTTGGTTTTGTGCGGCGGGATGTGGAAGAGGTGGAGATCGGAAAAGTGATCCTGCTCGGGTATGGGATGGGCCCGGCATCCTGGTCTTGACGACGCTTGCCCTGGCCCTGACTTTTGCGTTGCTTCGGTGGCGGTTCATCGACCTCAGCCAGCCTTTCGGCGTTTTGTCAATGGCCCATCAATCCGGGTCCTACTCTCCGAAGGAGATCGAACGGAAGCCGTGCGTGAAGGCTTGGCGCGAATCCGTCGTGTGTCCTGGCTTGATCTGCCTTTAAAAAGGAGTACGCCATAGGAACTTCTTCCACGGCTCGCATTTCGCGATGGACTCGATCACTCTTGAAGTCACTCGGGCCCGGCGTCATTACCGGAGCGGCTGACGATGATCCGTCTGGTATTGCGACATATTCTGTGGCCGGCGCGCAGCTCGGCACCAAGCTGCTGTGGACAGCATTGATCACGTGGCCGATGATGGCCGCTGTGCAAATGATGTGCGCTCGCATCGGCAAGGTCACCGGACAGGGACTGGCCGCCACTTTCAAGCAGCGATTTCCTCGCTGGCTGCTTCTTCTATTCATCTTTGCGCTTCTTGTCGCCAATACAATCAACATCGCAGCGGACCTGGCCGGAATGGCTGACGCCGCTGCGATGCTTTCGGGGATCAACTCCCACTATTTCGTAGTCGTCTTTGCGATATTCATTTCCTGGGCGACGGTTCGTCTTCGCTATCAGCAGATTGCTACGATCCTCAAATGGCTGGTACTGGCGCTCTTCGCATACCCGATTACCGCGTTTGTGGTCGGGGCAAACTGGGGACAGGTGCTGCACGACACTCTGGTTCCCACGATGCCGCGCAGCAGAGATGAATGGGCGACCCTGGTCGCAATTCTCGGCACAACTATTAGCCCCTACTTGTTCTTCTGGCAGGCAAGTGAAGAGGTTGAAGAGGAGAAGGCCGCGGGCCAGTTCACGCTGGCGTTACGCAGAGGCGCGACGCACAAGGAACTCGACCTCAGAAATATCGATGTCGGAGTTGGCGCCTTCTTCTCAAACATGGTCATGTTTTTTATCATTCTCACAACAGCGATCACCCTCAACCGACACGGCATTACACATATCGAGACTTCTCGCCAGGCCGCCGAAGCTCTCAGACCTTTCGCTGGAAATCTTGCCGCGACCTTGTTTACAGTTGGAATTGTCGGAGTTGGGTTTCTTGCTATTCCTACTCTGGCAGGCTCAACTGCATACGCCTTCGCCGAGACGCTGGGCTGGCGTCAGGGGTTGAGCAAGGAGCTGCGAAAGGCGCGTTGGTTTTACACTCTGATTCTTGCTTCAACCGGTGTAGGCGTCGGGTTGGACTTTCTCGGCATCAACCCGGTGAAAGCGCTCTATTGGACAGCGGTAATCAACGGACTGCTGGCGCCTTTTCTTCTCATGGCAATTCTGGTTGTTGCCACTGACAAGAAGCTGATGCAGGGGCAACCCAGCTCGCGACTCTCCTGGATCGTTGTTGCCATCACCACCATCGCCATGCTTGCCGCGGCCATTGCGATGTTCGTTGTTTAGGATTTGCGATCTGAGCAGGTTCTTCCGGTCAATCCGCATAGACTGCTTTAACATGCAGCCCAAACTCCCGCGCGGCTTCGGATTTTCTCAAACTGCGGATCTTCCATATCCCGAAACAGACCCCGCCTGCAATCGGCACGCTCAAGACGCAAAGCAGAGGATTCTCGCATATCGGTCAATGCGGCAAAGCCGTTTTCTGCGCGCCGCACGCCATAGCCGCACTCTACGAGGGTCTGCGCCATCGACGTTCGAAGGGGTTCCTGGCCGTCTACGATGAGGAGTCTGGTCGCCATTTAAGCCCTGCTTGCTCCGCCCAAAGAGTCTCGCTTGGGAGTGGTGCGAGTCTGGCATTCAACAGCTTTTGAATCTGTTCAAAAGAGCACATGGCTTGCGGAATGTGCGGGGAAGTCTCTGTGAATCCGTCAGCACCAAGGTCAGGCAATTGATCGTGCAGGACCAAGTTCAGCTGAGACCGGTGCCCTCTTCCGTTGTCCGAGCAGTCAGTCCGCTCGAACTGCTCTCATGTATCACAACAGCCGCGGCGGACGGACTGGAAGATTCTGCTTCCCTCGTGCACATTAAGAATCCCCCCCCCCTTTTCGACGAGCAATGCCGAATCAGTTTATTTCACTTCAGAAGCAAGCGACAGGTTGGATCTTGATCCAGAGGAACAACTTCTTCTAGGATTTTTGTAGGGTCCTAGAGATTTCCCCCATAGTGGGCAGAAAGTGATTTGCGATCACTTGCGATCACCATCTTTGGATCGGACTATAAACTATTGATTCTAAAGTGGTGGGCGAGGCGGGGCTTGAACCCACAACCCCCGGCTTAGAAGGCCGGTGCTCTATCCAATTGAGCTACTCGCCCATCTATCCAGATCTATCCAAACGAGCTTCAAACTATATAAGAGTGGCGACCTGGCACAAAACTGACCGGGACACTGGGACTCTGGTTTCGCCCTGGCGCTCACTTTCAGTTTACCCCAGGCTAACGCGCCCTGCCAGCACTTGAAGACGCGCCGGATTCAGCGTCCCGCACCCTTTACCCGACGTCGCGAAGCGCAAACGCAAGAGACGCAAAAGCAAGAGGCACAAAAGCAGAAGGCCCGCATCCAAATCGGATGCGGGCCTCCTGTTCACTTCAGTCGTTGCTTAGGCTCCGGGAATCACCGGGCTCTGCGCCTTGGCATTCATGCGGATCCGTTTGTTCTTCTTGTAGTCGTCCATGATGCCGCCCATGAAGACGCTGAAGGCCTGCGAACGCTTCTCTTCGAGCATCTGGTCGCGGGTCTGGTCGAGATTCTTGGCAATCTCTTCCGCGCTGGGCTCCTGCTTGTCCAGCAGCTTGACCACCACCCCGGTACGTCCGGCGTTGATCGGTCCGCTCAGCGAGCCAACCGTCATGTCGAACATCTGGGGAGCTACCTGGCCCACCTGGCCGAAGTCCGGCACCTGGCCGCTTTGGCCTACCAGGTCGCTGGTCTTCACGGTTGCGCCTACCGCTTTGGCAGCCTTGGCAAGGTCGTTCATCTCCTTTGCCTTGGCAGCCAGTTCGCTGGTCTTGTTGGCCAGCAGAGCAGGCAGCGCGTCGGTGCGATAGTCCTCGGCAACGTGGCTCTTCCAGTCTTCAAAGCTCGGCGCGTGCGCCGCGGCGATGCCGGTTACCTGGAAGATGGCGTAGCCTTCGCCGGTCTGCGCGTACTGCGCGGGATCGCCCTGCTTGGACTCAAAGGCCTTGGCGATTACCTGCGATCCATCGGGTAGGCTCGAAATGACGCCCGTGCTGTTGACGAACGGCGTGGTCGTCAATTCCAGGTGATGTGCCTGGGCCGTCTTCTCCAGGCCGTTCTTGATGGCCTCGCTGGTCAGCTGGTGGGCGAAGTTCTCTTCCGCCTGGGCAGCTTTCTGACGGAACAGCGTTGCCTGGATGGTGGGAGCAACCTCGTTGATCGACTGCGCGTGCGCCGTCTGCCGCTCTTCCACCTGCACGACGTGATAACCGAACTGCGTCTTCACGATCGCGCTGTCGCCAATCTTCTGCGTGAAGATGGCCTTGTCGAACTCGGGAACCATGCGGCCGCGCTGGGCAAAGCCGAGTTCGCCGCCGGAGTCCTTGCTGCCCGGATCGTCGGAGTTCTTCTTGGCCAGGTCAGCCCAGTTGCCGCCGTTCTGCACCTGCTTCAGGATGCCTTCGGCCTTGGCCTTGGCCGCGGCGTCCGTCTTGGCATCCGCACCGGCCGCCACCTTGATCAGGATGTGGCGCGCGCGCGACTGCTCGGGAACCGCGTATTCCGTCTGGTGCTGCGCGAAGTACTGCTGAATCTCCTGCTGCGTCGGCGGCTGAATGCCCCCCGGCAGTTGCTCCGGCGTGAACGCAAAGTAGGTGATCCGGCGCTGCTCGGGAACAGCCTGCGCATAGCGCGCCTGGTTCTTCTGGAAGAAGGCGGTCAGCTCGCCGTCAGTGGGATTGATCGTCTTGCGCAGATCGTCCCCGGAGATCACGGCGTAATCGAACTTCACCTTGATATTGTGATTGCGATACGCGTCGCGAACTTCCTGATCGCCCACCGTGACGCCGGCGGTAATCAGCGACTCAAGACGCCGCACCAAGATGTCGTTCTTGACCTCGTCCTCGAACTCGCTCACCGACAGATTGAAACGCTCCGAGATCAGGCGCGCATAGTTCTCCTCGCCGATGAACTGGCCGTTTGGGAAGAGCACCTGCCCGGCCGAACCAGCGTGCAGATAAGCACGCACGTCCTCTTCGGTGGCTCGGATGCCCAGCTTCTCGGCCTCGATCTTCAGCACTTCCTGCTGCACCATCTGCTGGCCCACGCGCTGCTCGAACAAGCCGAGGATCATCGGATTGTCCGGATAGCGCTGCTGCTGCATCTGGCGCTGCGCGCGCTGCGTCACCGCCTGCTGGCTGACCGTCTCGCTGGCGCCCAGGAAGCGGCTATACCAGTGCGGATAGATCACGGCGTACGTATCGGCGGAAGTGGCGCTCGCGCCGGTAAGGCCCGGGATCAGGTAGACCACCATCGAAACCGACGCGGCGGCGATGATGACGACGAAAAGTGCCTTGGTGAGGCGATTGTCTCTTTGCAGGAAACGGATCATGGGTGGACTTGAGCCTTCTACTCTCTATGCGCCTGCAGGTCGATCGCCACTCCCCGCCCGCACTTGGACGCGGTTCGGGCGACTCCCACCGATGCGCAATTCTCGCTCGACGCGATTCTTTGACATTATAGACGACCGGGAACGAACTGAGCCCGCACCGGATTTCCGCAGCATTTGCAACCAATATCAACCACAAAACAAACGGGCTCCCGCATTTTGGGAACCCGCTTGTCCAACCTGACTGGCAGAACAGGCTTTTACTCCCTGCTCCCTACTCCCCCAGTCCCTAGTCCCTTAGTCCCGTAGTCCCAAGTCCCTCAGTCCCTACTCCCTACTCCCTACTGCCTACTGCCTACCCCCTACCCCCTGCCTTTCCTCACCGCCAGCTGTAGTACCCGCCCATCATCACGTACGGGCGGTAGTACACCGGCGGATAGCCGTAGGGATAGCCAACATAATAAGGACGTCCGTAGGGGCCGCGGCGGTAAAGGTTCGGACCTCCCGGGTAAAGTCCCTGCGCCAACCGGGCTGCCTCTTGCGCGTTCACCGGCGTCACCGTCAGCGGCTGGTTCAGGTGGAAATCTACCAGCGCCTCGGCGGGAATCCAGGCATTCGGACCGGAGGAAGCAGCCGAAGCAGCCGTCCCGGCCGCCGCGCCCGCCCCAGCGCCGATGGCAGCGCCGGCTCCGTGGCCCGCGATTCCGCCAATGATAGCGCCCAGCATCGCTCCGCCCAACGCATTGTTGACGGTCTGCCCGGCCTTGTTTGGTCCCTTCACCTTGAACTGATCGCTCTGTAACGGATAGTTCTGCCCGCCCAGATCCAGCGAGGTAAGCGTCAGCGCCAATTCCGGGCTGCCGCCAAGCTGCCCGGCCTTCTTGCTCTCCGTCACCACGCCGTGCACGGTAGCGCCGCGCGGAATGGCCAGCACTCCGCCGAAGACCACGTCGTGAATCATGGTGAACTGGACTTGCGTGCCGTCCTTGGCGTTCTTCGAGTTGACGGGCTCATTGGTGCGCATCTGCAGCAGCGTTCCCTGCGGAATCGTCACCGGACCCTTGGGCGGTTCATACGCCGGCATGGGAGCAGCCGCGGGCGCATACTGGGCGCGCTGCGGAGGCGGGGGCGGTGGCTGCATCGGGCTCTGCATGGAACCAGACATTGAACCAGGCATGGAACCAGGCGCAGCTTCGGCCGGCGGGTTCGGCATTGCAGCCTGCGGCCCGTCGTTGATCGAAGGCGGAGGAGCTGCTTCCTGGCCCGGCGCGGCATCGTCGGCCATCTGCTGCGCGTTGGGATTGGCCGCGTTCTGCGCGTCCTGAGAATCCTGCGGATTGCCTATCTTCAGGTTGTTGTGCACCTTGGTCACGCCCGTCACGTTCCCGGCAATGGCTTCCGCCAGTTCGCGCGACGCGTCGTTCGCCACCGTTCCAGACAGCGTGACCTCGCCCTGAACCGTCGCAGCGGTAATCAGGTCGTTCTTCAGCGCCGCCGAGGCGTCCAGAACGTGCACCACGTCCATTTCGATCTGACCATCCGTTCGCTGCCCGGCCGGAGCAGGCGCGGCGGCATCCTGAGCCAGCGCAATCGCCGCGCTGAAGGCAATCAGGAAGGCCCACGCCACAGCCTTGGGGAGTACTCGTTTCACCACGATCGAAGTCATTTCCATCTTCTCCTCAAACAACCTGTTGTCCCGGCTCACTTCGTTAGACGAGGCGTTGCCGGAGCCGTCACAAGTTGGAACACGGCACGCCGGAAAAAGTTCCGGCCGATCAACAAAACATCGAGTTCCCACAAGGCAATCGCATGAAGATCGTCCGGAAGCGCAAACGGTGTTTTGAAAGGGCACGACTTCAGTCGTGCCGTAAGTGCCGCAAGATCGACGTGGGCTTCAGCCCCCGAGGGAAGGTTTGAAATCGCCCAGAAACATCCCTCGGCGGCTAAAGCCAATATTTTCTGCACTTGCAATCGGTACGGCTGAACAAGCTGCGGAAAAACTCGATTCAGGGTGGCTTTGTAACAGGGCATGGCTTTAGCCGTGCCGATAAAGCCAATCAAATGAGCCGGGCTTTAGCCCCTGCTAAAGCTCATTCCAGCTCTTAACTCGG
>Ga0181517_10003887_pt1 | contig 13941 bp, 12 predicted proteins | sample PEATcosm2014_Bin_31_FD_119748 | JGI IMG/M metagenome (GOLD analysis project Ga0181517, IMG submission 119748) | Peatland microbial communities from MTU Mesocosm Facility, Houghton, MI, USA - PEATcosm2014_Bin01_30_metaG | ecosystem: Environmental > Terrestrial > Soil > Wetlands > Peat | place... | reverse complement strand
ATAGGATGTAGCGCGACAGATCCTGATCCTTCACTACGGATGCGACCATCTGCTTGACGTATTCGGCGTCGATGAGGAAGACCTTTTCGATGCCGACGACTGCGGCGCGCTCCTCATAAGGAAGGGGCGTGGAAGACTCGCTCTTGATGGCCTCTTGCAACGCAGCGGCAGCCTCCTCGTTGGGAGCGCGGCGGGCAACGTCGGGCGCGAGGAAGCTCACGTCCTCGAGCACGCGTTCCATGATGGTGTGAAGCCGGCGCGCGCCGATGTTTTCGGTTTGCTCATTTACCTTGAAGGCAAACTCCGCCATCTCGCGCAACGCGTCGGGAGAAAACTCCAGCTTCACGCCCTCGGTTTCCAGCAGCGCCGAGTATTGCTTGGTGAGCGAAGCCTTGGGCTCGGTGAGGATGCGCAGGAAGTCATCGACGGTAAGGGACTTCAACTCGACGCGGATGGGAAAACGGCCTTGCAGTTCGGGGATAAGATCGCTGGGCTTGGAGACATGGAAAGCGCCAGCGGCAATGAAGAGAATGTGATCAGTACGCACCATGCCGTAGCGCGTGTTTACCGTGGTTCCCTCGACGATGGGAAGAATGTCGCGCTGCACGCCTTCGCGCGAAACATCAGGTCCATGGCCGCCTTCGCGACCGGCGATCTTGTCTATTTCGTCCAAAAAGACGATGCCGCTGGATTCGACGCGCTCGACGGCGGCGCGGTTCACTGAGTCCATGTCGATCAGCCGGCCTTCTTCTTCATCGACCAGATAGTCAAAGGCGTCGGAGACTTTCATCTTGCGCTTCTTGGAGCCGCCGCCGAAGATGTTGGGCAGCATATCCTTGAGGTTCATCTCCATGTCTTCGAGGTTCTGGTTGCTGATGATGCCGAACTGCGGCATTCCGCGCTCGCGCACGTCGAGTTCAACCTGGCGCTCATCGAGCTTGCCTTCGCGAAACTGCTGTCGCATCTTCTCGCGAGAGCGTTGATAGCTCTCAGTGCCAGGCAGCGTGAGCTGGCCTTCCTGCGCGGGCGGCGTGGGCGGCGGAGGAGGCAGCAGCACGTCGAGCAGGCGTTCTTCTGCGTTCATCTCCGCGCGGTCTTCCACCTCTTCAAGGCGCGCCTCGCGCACCATGTCGATGGCAACCTCGACCAGGTCGCGGATCATGGACTCGACATCGCGGCCGACGTAACCGACTTCAGTAAACTTTGATGCTTCGACTTTGAGAAACGGCGACCCTGTCAGCTTGGCCAGGCGGCGCGCAATCTCTGTTTTGCCCACTCCTGTTGGCCCGATCATGATGATGTTTTTGGGCATGATTTCGTCGGCGACGTCGGGAGGAAGCTTTTGGCGGCGCTGGCGATTGCGGAGCGCGATGGCCACGGCGCGCTTGGCAGCCTTCTGGCCGACGACATGCTTGTCGAGTTCAGTGACAATTTCGCGCGGCGTCAACTCGTCGAGCGAGACGTCTTGTTCTTCGGCGGATGCGGGCAGATAAATAGCCATTCTTTTCCAGTTCTGAATTCCTAGTGTGTTCCAGTGGTCAAGGACCCCCGGAGTTCCTTGCGGATTACAAATTTCAGTCCCGACCAGGTATCGTCAATCGCGCAGACCTTCACGTCTACCAAATGTGTTTTGAGCGCGTGGTCGCGAATCACGGTCCCAGTTAAGTCGGTGCGAATTCCCGAAGATTTTTTAGGCGATGCAACCCAAATCATACCCTCGGCGCGGATCGCTTGCGTCAGCACACCAAATTCTTCCTTGAAAGCCGAGACAGAATCGGCAAAAAGCAGCACGACATCGAGATTCTTCTCAAGCTTAGCTCTTGCGTATCCCCGTAGCTCTTCTGGCAGCCCGGAAGGTGCGTTGCGAAGAAGGACACTCTGGCCATCCTTGATTCCGAGTTTCTTCAGCAGGGGTGTGCCAGAGTATCCTGCCATGGTTCTCCTTCAGAGCCGGCGTCAGTTTTCAGTTCTACAGTTCCTCAATGGTGACGTGGTCGTTGGTGTAGATGCAGATGGAGCCGGCAATCTTCATGGCCTTTTCGGCGATTTCGCGGGCGGTGAGGTTGGTGTTTTCCATAAGGGCGCGGGCGGCGGCCGTGGCGTAAGGACCGCCGGAGCCGATGGCGGCCAGAGGCTCGTCAGGATCGATGACGTCTCCCGAGCCCGAGATGAGAAAGGTCTGCTGGGCATCGGCGACCACCAGCAGAGCTTCCAGATTGCGCAGCATCTTGTCAGTGCGCCAGTCCTTGGCCAGTTCGACTGCGGCGCGGTTGAGGTTGCCGGCGTACTGCTCGAGCTTCGACTCGAAGCGAGCGAAGAGCGAGAACGCATCGGCCGTGGAACCGGCAAACCCGGCGAGAATCTTTTCCTGGTAGAGGCGGCGAATCTTTTTGGCTGAATGTTTCAGCACGTGGTCGCCGAGCGTGACCTGCCCATCGGCGGCCATTACGACTTGACCGTTGCGGCGGACGCAGATCACGGTGGTCGAACGAATCCGGCTACGAGACTGGCCGCCAATTCGGGAATGCTGTGCCGTTTTGGAATTCGTACGCGAAGCCAAGGGAAAACCTCCGGAAATGAAGCGTCCGGCAGGCCGGAACTCCTTCATGATGCAGTCACGAGTATATCGCAGCACGCGAGACAGGCAGCGGCGTTTTGCAACCAGAACCGGCCATAAAGTCAACCCGCTCAACCCTGAGTCCACCTGCGGTATGCTTATGAAAGGGACTCGAGAATGAACGCTATGGGGAACGAGTTCCACCTACAATGATTCTTCACAACCCAAACGCATGGGAGATTTCTGCCATAACGGCCCTCGTGGTCGTGCTCCTGGTGGCGGGGTTCTGGTTGCTGCTACACAAGGGCCCTACGCCGGAAGAGCGGGAGCGTGCGCGCCGCCAGTTTCTGTCCCACTCCGGGCGCCTGGTGGATGGCATGTTGCTGGACATCTGCGAGGTTGAGGCACCACCAAGACAAAAGGACGAGTCGGGCCGCACCCTGACCCTGCTGGTTTACAACTATCGCATTGGCGGCGTGGACTACGAGTCCTCTCAAGACATTACCGATATGCCCGGTGTGGTGGATGCGGCGCAGGTGCGGGCGGGTTTTCCCTGCTCGGCGCGTTATCAGCCGGGCAATCCGCAGAACAGCATCGTGGTGGCCGAAGAGTGGACTGGGCTGCGAGTGGGATTGCCGGTTTTGCCCGCCTACGACGACCCCGAGCCGCTCGATACCAAACATCTCGAAGGCTTGCGCCCGGGGCGCAACTTCGAAAGCTGATGCACGGCGGTTTTTCCCGTGCGGGATAATACCGCGCCGTTTCAAAATCAAACTTATCCAGAGCTTTCCTGTTTCGGCCCTTAACCAGGGCCGTTGCTGCGTGTAGGATGTTCGAGAATAAGGCTTGCGCGGGTTCGGTTCATGGCAGAATGTTTGATAGCCCAAACTCAGGAGGGAGATATGCTCAGGGGATTTCGCGATTTCGTTCTGCGGGGAAACGTCGTAGACCTGGCCGTCGCCGTCATTCTCGGCGCGGCCTTCAATGCAATCGTCACGTCGCTGGTGGGCGACGTGCTCAATCCTCTGATTGCGGCCACCGTGGGAAAGCCGGACTTCAGCGGCGTAGTGCTGAACATTGGCAGCGGGCACATCAAGATCGGCAACTTCTTCAATGCGGCTATTTCGTTTCTCATTGTGGCCGGCGTAGTCTACTTTGCCATCGTGCTGCCGCTCAACCATATGTTGTCGCGGCTGAAGAAGCCGGAGCCTGAAGCTCCGCCATCAACGAAGCCTTGCCCGGAATGCCTGAGCGAGATTCCGCTGGCAGCACGGCGCTGCGCCCATTGCGCCCAGCCTGTGGCGTAAGCTGATTGAGGATTGAGACTTCTCAGGTCACAGAATCGAGGCCCTACGATTCTGCGCGGGGCAGTTTCTGGGCATCGCTCATCTCAGATCAAGACTTAAGAACCCTGGAGGATTTCGCTCATGGTTGTGCGCAGGCCGTTTGCCTTTCTTTTTTTTCTGACGCTCGTTTCATTTGCATTCACTTCATTCACTTCCAAGCAACTTGCGGCACAGACCGCGGCTCAGCCTGCCCCATCAGCCGTCTTTGGCTATGGCGATTTCACACCACAGGCAAAGATCGAGGAGAAGTTTCTTGCGGTTCCCGACGCGAAGCTGGCCGGCGAGGAGTTGAAGACGCTGACGGCCGAGCCTCATCTGGCTTCGAGCCCCGAGGACCACAGGACGGCCGAGTACGTGGCGCGGAAGTTCCGCGAGGCCGGCCTCGACACCGAGATCGTTCCCTTCCGCGTGCTGATGAATCAGCCCAAGGTGGTGCGCGTGGAGGCGTTTGACCAGAGCGGCAAGCTGCTGATGAGCGGCCCCACCAAAGAGCATGTGGATGGCGATCCGTACCAGGACGATCCGAGGGTGGTGATGCCCTTCAACGGGTCTTCGGGATCGGGTGATGTTACCGCCGAGGTGGTGTACGCCAACTACGGCCGGCTGGAGGACTTTGACCAGCTTGCCGCCCAGCACATTGACCTGCACGGCAAAATCGTTTTGGCTCGCTATGGCGGCAATTTTCGCGGAGTGAAGGTTTACATTGCCGAGCAGCGCGGCGCGGCTGGAGTGCTGATTTATTCCGACCCGCAGGACGACGGCTTCTTTAGGGGCGACGCCTACCCCAATGGACCGTGGCGGCCTGAGACCGGAGTGCAGCGCGGCTCTGTACAATACCTCTTCAAGTATCCGGGCGATCCGGAGACTCCGGGCGTGGCTTCGACGCTGGATCTGCCCGACTCGGCACGCGTATCGCCTTATGGCAGCCAGCCGCGCATCATTTCGATCCCCATCAGCTACCACGACGCCGCGCCGATTCTAAAAGCATTGCAAGGCGCGGGCGTGCCGCCGGGCTGGCAGGGCGCGCTCGGCTTCCGCTATCACGTTGGAGAGGTTCAGGGACCGGGCGGAGTGAAAGTCCATCTGGTTTCCGTGCAGGATTATCAGCGCCGCGTCATCTGGGACGTAATCGGAAAAGTGAAGGGCGCGGAGTACCCGGATGATTGGGTCGTACTGGGCAACCATCGCGACGCATGGGTATACGGCGCAGTGGATCCCAACAGCGGAACGGCGGCCATGCTGGAAGCGGTGCATGGCGTGGGCGCGCTGGTGCACGAGGGCTGGCGGCCGAAACGGACTATCGTGTTTTGCAGTTGGGATGCGGAAGAAGAAGGGCTCATCGGCTCGACCGAGTGGGTGGAGTTGAACGCCAAAGCTCTGGAGCGCGCGGTGGCCTACTTCAACACCGACGTGGGCGTTGCCGGGCCTGATTTTTCCGCCTCCGCCGTTCCCTCGCTCAAGCAGTTTCTTCGCGAACTGACCCGGTCGGTTCCCAGCCCGCTGGGCGGGACGGTCTATCAACAGTGGAAGATCAGATCTACCGGCGAGAATGAGCACCGCCGCTCGAACGCTCCGCTTGAGGCCGGTGAGGAGGTTCAACTGGGCGATCTCGGCTCCGGCTCCGACTTCACGGCGTTCTTGCAGCATATCGGCGTGCCAGCAACGGATATCGGTTCCGAAGGCCCTTACGGCGTTTATCACTCGGTATTCGACAATTACAAGTGGTTCACGGAGAATGCCGACCCCCATTTTCTCTATCTGCAGGAGATGGCCCGCGTCTTCGGCCTAGAAGCTCTGCGTATGGCCGATGCCGACGTGCTCCCTTACAACTACGTGGCCTACGCGCGCTCAATCCGCTCGTACATCGACGCAGCTAAACAGAAAGCTGTCAGCCAGGGACTCGACGCTCTGGACTTTGCGCCCGCCGAGGCTGCCGCAGCACGGCTTTCCGCCGCGGCGGAGCGGATTCACAACCGACAAATCGCGGCCACTGGAGATCTGGGAAGACTCAATCTTATTCTTCGCCAGACCGAAGCCGCGCTCATCTCGGAACAAGGCCTGCCCAATCGCCCATGGTTCAAGCACACCATCTACGCTCCGGGTGAGTACACGGGCTACGCGGCGGTGGTGATTCCCGGCGTCAACGAGGCTATGTCGGCTAGAGATCAGCAGCGGGCCGCGCAGCAGTTGACGGTGCTCACTCAGGCGCTTACGCGGGCAGCACAGACGCTGGAGGGCGCGCAATAGGCCTGGATTGGCTGGCAGGGCACGGTCTACACCTTCAGGCTGTTGACCGCGCCCTGTTTGGCTCGTATCGTTAAGATTGACTATGAAAACCTCCCCTAACAGCATGCGTATCGGAATCGCGGTCGCCATTATCGTGGGCACCATCGGCTGGCTGGCCTGGTCCGGCTATGGAGCCAACAAGAGCTACTACGTCACCATCCCCGAGTTGGGCAGCATGGGCGACAAAGCCTACCACAGCCAGTTGCGTGTGGAAGGCTTCGTCCAGCCCGGCTCGATTGACCAGAATGGCACTCATGTGACCTTTGTTTTGAACGAGTTTGAGAGCCACTCGCCCAAGGCTGCCAGCGGCCGCCTGCTGACGGTCAACTACAAGGGCGCCGAGCCGCCTCCGGACACCTTCAAGGACGATGCCCAGGCTCTGGCCGAAGGCTCTTATGGCCGCGATGGGGTCTTCCATGCGACTGTGCTGCAAGCCAAGTGCGCCAGCAAGTACGCGCCTGCTCAGCCGGGTCAGCAGCCGGGAATGCAGCCGGCAATGAAGCCTGCGACCACGCCGAATAACAGTCCCCGCGCTGCGGTCCAAGCCCCGGCTGCAGCCAACTCGCCCGCAGCCCCAACCGCAGCAAACTGAGGCGCATGAACGCTCCCGCTTCCGAGGCCGTCAGTTCTACCGCCTGCGCGCGGCTCGATCAAGTTTCAAAGCTCTTTGGCGCTTTCGCGGCGCTGCGGCAAGTCTCGGTGGAGTTTGAGCCGGGGCGCTGTTACGTCCTGCTGGGCGAGAACGGCGCGGGCAAGTCAACGCTGCTGCGCATTCTTGCCGGACTGCTGAGGCCCAGCTTCGGCAAGGTCCGGGTCTTCGGCTCGGCCAAAACCAGCGGCGTGGAACCCCATGATGCCCGTGAGCGCATCGGCTACATGAGTCACGCGCCCATGCTCTATGACGAGCTGACCGCACAGGAAAATCTGCGTTACTTTGCCAGCCTCTATGCAGGCCGCGCCTGCCTTGAGCCGGCTGAAGCGTTGCGCCAGGTGGGTTTGGACCCGGAATTGACACGCACCCTCGGCCAGTATTCGCAGGGGATGAGGCAGCGGACCTCGCTGGCTCGCGTGCTTCTGTCAGTGCCTGAATTGCTGCTGCTCGACGAGCCTTTTTCCAACATGGACGTGGAGAGCGCCCGCCAGATGGTGGAGTTGCTGGCTGGATTCCGCCAGGGCAACCGGACGATTGTGTTGACGACTCACCAGCGCGAGCTGGCCGCGCCTATCGCCGACTGGGTTCTGACGCTGCACGCGGGCAGAGTGGCTTCGCTGGAGCCAGGAAGGCCGACGCTATGAAGACCAACGGAGCGCGATTCCTGGAAACTCTCGGCATTCATTTTGAACTTCAGGAGTACGAGGTCGATGCCGAGGATTTGTCAGCGATTGCCGTCGCCAAAAAGATTGGAATGCCGCCGGAACAGGTCTTCAAAACGCTGCTAACGACAGGCGGTCCGGGAGTGTACGTCTTTGCCGTCATCCCCGGCGACGCCGAACTGGACTTCAAAAAGCTGGCTCGCGCCGCAGGGCTGCGCAAGGCGGAGATGGCGCCCCTGAAAGACGTGCAGCCGCTCACGGGCTACATTCGCGGCGGCGTTACCGTCTTCGGCGCGAAAAAGCCCTACCCGGTTTTCGTCGATGAGACGGCGATTCTCTTCGAGAGGATCAGCGTTTCGGCCGGCGCGCGCGGAACGCAGCTTGTCCTTGCGCCCGGCGACTATCTGAGAGCTGCACAGGCCCAGACCGCCGACCTTACGAAAGCAGCCGGAACAAAATCCGCCTCAGGGGAGGGCCACGCCTGATGCCTCGCGCCCTGTGGACCCATCTGGCGAAAGAACTGCGTATAGAGTGGCGCTCGCTGGACGCCATTGTCTCCATGCTCTTTTTCTCTGGGCTGGTTGTGGTGCTTTTTTCCATTGCGTTTGATCCACGCGGGGCATTTTCACAGCAGATCGCCGGTGGTGTTCTGTGCGTGGCCACCATGTTTGCTTCGGTGAGCGCGCTGAATCAAGCTTGGGCCCGCGAAATCCGCCACCAGGTTCTGGACGCGCAGCGCATGGTTCCGGCTCCCGGCGCGGAGTTATTTCTGGCCAAAGTACTGGCGAATTTTCTCTTCGTGACCATTGTCCAGGTGCTGCTGGCCCCGGTTTTTATCGTCTTCTATAACCTGCACATCGCGGGTCAGGGTTGGCTGCTGGCGCTGGTTCTGCCGCTGGGCACCTGGGCCCTGGTGGGCAACGGCGTCTTCTTTGCCGCGCTCTCGATTCGCAGCCGCAACCGTGAGCTGCTGCTTTCGCTGATTCTCTTTCCCATCTTCATTCCGGCCCTGCTGGCCATGGTGCAAGCCACGACGGCCATCCTCACCGGCGAAAGCGACCCGACACTCTGGATCAAGCTGCTGGTGGGGTACGACATTATTTTCACCACGGTAAGTTTGCTGCTTTTTGACGTGGTTTTCCACGCCGAATAGGGCGGCTAAGGCATTTCAAGGATTGCTGTAACCAATTGGACAGTTATATAGACCAGACGATGCGATGAAGTTCACAGTCTCACAGTTTCACAGGAAATGGGGGGAGGGGGGGTAGGGCTTTGCCGTTCACTCTGCGCCTCACTCGACACTTTAGCTGTATGCGCGATCCTGCCCATCTCGAATCTCCAATTGGCATTGTGCGCTGGAGGGGAATAATTTTCTGCAAACCGAGCACGGCTTCCGCAGCGGTCAGGAAATCGTTTGTATCGGTTGAGGTTCCAGGCCAAAACAATTGTGGAATCGACTTAACGCCCCTCAGTGCACCCCCTTGCAGGCCTCCGTTTCCCGTTCACGGGAGGCCCTGCTGACCGCAGTGATTGGCGTCACTCGACAGTGTTATATGCGGGTGATAACCTTCGGATGACCGCTTTTCCGGGAAGTTTTCGTCGCGTATTTCCCGGACCGTTCGTGGTAAACCACCAGAATTTCAGCTTGGGAGGATTTGTGACTGCACAGTATTGGGTGTATTTCTTTATGGCCGTGAGCGTGCTTTCGCTCGTTGTGGCCTTCTTCTTTACGCGCCAAAGCATCGGCGTCACCAAGACAGGCGCCGGCGCGTTTCTGAGACGCCATTACAAGACGGCGGCTATCCTCCTCGGCCTGATGCTTCCCGCATTCGCGGGCGCGCAGGAAAAGGCGGGCGGAGGCGAAGCCAGCCTGGTGCTGCCGGATTTGTCGACCGTGCACTTTTTCGGCATGACCGGGCATAACCTTCTGACGATCGGATTGCTCTTCTGCGCCGCCGGCCTGTTGTTCGGCCTGGTGATCTTTGAGCAGTTGAAGAACATGCCGGTTCATAGCTCGATGCGCGAGATGTCCGAACTGATTTATGAAACCTGCAAGACCTATCTGGTGACGCAGGGCAAGTTCATTATGGTGCTCTGGGCTTTCATCGCAGTCATCATCTCGCTGTACTTCGGCTGGCTGGCGCCAGTGCAGGGAAAACCGGTTGCGGTCACCTTGCCGGTCATTCTGTTGTTCTCGCTCATCGGCATCGCGGGCAGCTACGGGGTGGCGTGGTTCGGAATTCGCGTCAACACCTTTGCCAACTCACGCGTGGCATTCGCGGGATTGAAGGGCAAGCCGTATCCGCTCTTTGCGATTCCGCTGAAGGCCGGCATGAGCGTCGGCATGATGCTGATCTCGGTCGAACTGCTCATCATGCTCTTCATCCTTCTGTTCATCCCCCGCGACTTTGCGGGTCCTTGCTTCATCGGCTTCGCCATTGGCGAATCGCTGGGCGCCGCGGCTCTGCGTATTGCCGGCGGCATCTTCACCAAGATCGCCGACATCGGCTCGGATCTGATGAAGATTGTTTTCAAGATCAAAGAAGACGATGCTCGTAACCCGGGCGTCATCGCCGACTGCACGGGCGACAACGCGGGCGACTCGGTTGGCCCCAGCGCCGACGGCTTCGAGACCTACGGCGTCACCGGCGTAGCCTTGATCACCTTCATTTTGCTGGCCGTCAAGAGTCCCGACACGCAAGCGCAGTTGCTGGTGTGGATCTTCGTGATGCGTGTGGCCATGCTGATCTCGAGCTCGGCCGCCTATTTCCTCAATGGCTTTATCGCCAAGGCGAAGTACGCGAACTCCGACGATATGGACTTCGAGGCGCCCTTGACCTCGCTGGTCTGGATCACCTCCATCGTTTCCATCGCCCTGACCTACGTCGTCACGTACCTGATGCTCCCCAATCTCGGTGGCGACCCGACGCTCTGGTGGAAGCTGGCTTCCATCATCTCCTGCGGAACCCTGGCGGGCGCGCTCATCCCCGAATTGGTCAAGGTCTTCACTTCAACCAACTCGGCCCACGTGCAAGAAGTGGTCACCTCCGCGAAGGAAGGCGGAGCTTCCCTGGGCATCTTGTCCGGACTGGTGGCTGGCAATATGTCGGCCTACTGGCTGGGACTGAGCATGGTCGCGCTCATGAGCCTGGGGTATTTCTTCAGTCAAGGCCCGGGCATGGCTGCCATGATGCTGGCTCCGGCCGTCTTCGCCTTTGGCCTGGTCGCCTTCGGCTTCCTGGGCATGGGCCCGGTCACGATTGCCGTGGATTCCTACGGCCCGGTTACCGACAATGCTCAATCCATTTACGAGTTGTCGCTGATCGAAACTATTCCCGGCATCGCATTTGAGTTGAAGAGGGACTTCGGCTTTGACGCCAAATTCGAGCGCGCCAAGCACCTGCTGGAAGCCAACGATGGAGCCGGCAATACCTTCAAGGCTACGGCCAAACCGGTGCTGATCGGTACTGCCGTGGTGGGCGCTACCACCATGACTTTCTCCATCATCATGGCCCTCACCCACGGACTGACCCAGAACGTGGAAAAGCTCTCTCTACTGCACGCGCCCTTCATGCTCGGGCTAATTTGCGGTGGTGCGGTGATCTACTGGTTCACCGGCGCTTCCATGCAGGCTGTCACCACCGGCGCTTACCGCGCGGTGGAGTTCATCAAGGCCAACATAAAGCTGGAAGGCGCGGAGAAGGCCTCGGTCACCGACAGCAAGAAGGTGGTGGAGATCTGCACCAAGTACGCGCAGAAGGGGATGTTCAATATCTTCCTCGCCGTCTTCTTCGCCACGCTCTCGTTCGCGTTTATGGAGCCGTTCTTGTTTGTCGGATACCTGTTCTCGATTGCGATCTTCGGGCTGTATCAGGCGATCTTCATGGCCAATGCCGGCGGTGCCTGGGACAATGCGAAGAAGGTTGTTGAGGTTGACCTGAAGCAGAAGGGGACACCTCTGCACGACGCAACTGTGATCGGAGACACCGTCGGCGATCCGTTCAAAGACACCTCTTCAGTGGCAATGAACCCGATTATCAAGTTCACAACCTTGTTCGGATTACTTGCTGTCGAGCTTGCAGTGACGCTCACGGCGAGCAATCCGATGCTCACGCATGTGCTGACAGTCGCATTCTTCCTGGTGTCGATGTTCTTCGTGCACAAATCGTTCTATGGCATGAGGATTGAGACCAAGGAAGGCAACTGATAGCAGTTTGAAACCCGCCCGCTCTTAGTGGGCGCAGAACTGAACCACCCCAACGGCCCTACGCGAGATTGCGTAGGGCCGTTGGGCGTCCGGGAATCAGTAATGTTCGGAGTTTGGCAAAGTTGGCCAAAAACCCTATACTTAAGCTGAGGTGCCCTATGCCGACCCGTAATGTCAGCCTGACCAAAGAACTGGACCAATTCATCACCTCCAAGGTGGAGGCCGGGCTATATGCCAATGCCAGCGAGGTGATGCGCACCGCCTTGCGTGTAATGGAAAAGGAAGAGCGGGAATTCGAGGAGAAGATGGCTGTGCTGCGGGCGGCGATTGCCCAGGGGCTGGCCAGCGGGATTGCCGAACCCGGCGTTTTTGAACGGCTCGATACTTACATCAATGAATTAGCGGCGGGGGAGGAAAAGTGCCGGCATATAGCCTAGCAAGACTTGCCGAAGAAGACCTTAAGTCCATCATTCGCTATACCATGAAGACCTGGGGGAGGGCCCAAACAATACGGTACAGACAGGGCCTCCAGGATTGCTTCCAATCCCTTGGCGATAATCCATCGCTCGGCCGTAAGTGCGATTCAATTCATCCAGGGTTGCGCCGGTTTGAACACGGCAAGCATGTCGTGTTCTACCTTTCCGAACTGGACAATATACTGATTGTTCGCGTTCTGCACCAGCAGATGATCCCGGACAAGTTCCGCTTCGAGGAGTGATAGTCGGTGGTCACCGGATCAAGCCGGCCTCGTCTCCGCAAACCGTCCCGAATCTCCACAACTCCCACAGGCGGAGGGCCGAAGTGCACCGTTTCTGCGCCTTGCCGCCGAGTCCGGTTGGGGCTAGGCTTGAACTTGAGAGGGATGGAGAGGCCGGCTGCGGGGGTTGCACCGGAATTGAGGCAGATTAGACTGGCTTAACCCCGCGCCTTGCAAGGCTTTTTAGAGCTTTCCACAGGCAATCCCCTTTGTTTGGAAAGTTGATGCCCTAAATGTGAAGAAAATACAAGATATTGTGGTTTGTTGTTGACATGCACCACGGAGAGCGGTACTTTTTCATCTGCGGCATTAAACGGATTTTAACGAACTCCGGTGCGAATGTTCCACTGAGGGGCCTCTGAAGGCAGAGAACTCACGGTATTTTTCCCATTCCCTGTTTCATGTTCTTTGACCGAAATTTTCCCTGACCTCTTCCTGGCTGCGTAGCGCCGGACGAGGCAACAGATTCATCAAATGATTTGATTGAGAGGGTTCCATGAATGAGGTCCAGTTTCAGTCTTCTGCCGCCTCCCTGCAGAGTCCCAACACACAGCGGGGACTGATCTTTACCCGTCGCTTTACCACCGAGGGCGTGTCGCCCTATGACGAGCTCCTGTGGGAGCAGCGCACAGCGTCGATTACCGACAGCAAGGGCAACACGATATTCGAGCAGAAGAACGTGGATGTGCCGGCCGACTGGTCGATGACAGCGACGAATATCGTGGCCTCGAAGTACCTGCACGGGCATTTGGGCACGCCGGAGCGGGAGACAGGCGTGCGGCAACTGGTGAGCCGCGTGGCTGAGGCCATCCGCGACTGGGGCGTGGCCGGCGGCTACTTTGCCACCCCCGCGGATGCTGCCATCTTCCACGACGAGCTGGCACACATGCTGCTGACCCAGAAGGTGGCCTTCAACTCGCCGGTCTGGTTCAATGTGGGCTGCGACCGGCTGGAACCGGATGCGGACGGCCAGAACTGGCATTGGGATCCGTGGACGGGCGGCGTGAAGTACTCCGCCTCCGGATACAAGAATCCCCAGTGCTCGGCCTGCTTCATCAACTCGGTGGACGACTCGCTGGACTCGATTCTCAGCCTGGCCAAGACCGAGGGGATGCTTTTCAAGTGGGGTTCGGGCACCGGAACCAATCTTTCGTCGATTCGCGGCTCAAAGGAGCAGTTGTCGGGCGGCGGCCAGGCTTCGGGCCCGCTGAGCTTCATGCGCGGCTTTGACGCGTTCGCCGGGGTCATCAAGTCGGGCGGCAAGACGCGCCGTGCGGCCAAGATGGTGATTCTGAATGCCGACCATCCGGACATCATGGACTTTATCGAGTGCAAGGCAAGGGAAGAGGCGAAGGCTTTCACGCTGATCAAGGCCGGCTATGACGGATCGGGGCCGGATTCGGAGGCCTATTCGTCCATCTTCTTCCAAAACGCCAACAACTCTGTGCGCGTGAGCGACGAGTTCATGCGCGCT
>Ga0181517_10003880_pt1 | contig 13949 bp, 9 predicted proteins | sample PEATcosm2014_Bin_31_FD_119748 | JGI IMG/M metagenome (GOLD analysis project Ga0181517, IMG submission 119748) | Peatland microbial communities from MTU Mesocosm Facility, Houghton, MI, USA - PEATcosm2014_Bin01_30_metaG | ecosystem: Environmental > Terrestrial > Soil > Wetlands > Peat | place... | reverse complement strand
GAAATCCTGCAGGCCTTCATCGAAACCGCGACGCAGCTGGTCCTGGTCCGCTTCGCCCTCGGTTTCCTCGAAGGCGGCATCTTCCCCACCATGCTCCTGTTCGTGCGCAACTGGTTCGCGCCGTCCGAACGGGCACGGGCGAACGGCATCTGGCAGCTCTCCTATCCGCTGGCTGCGATGCTGAACGGCCCCATCGCCGGCTACATCCTTGGCCTCGGCACATGGCGGACGCTGTTCATCGTCGAGGGCATCTTCCCGATCGTCTGGGTGATCGTCTGGCTGTGGGGAGTCGCCGAATCCCCACGTCAGGCCAGTTGGCTGAGCGCGGCGGAGCGCGATGCGATCATCGCCAAGCTGGAGGCGGAGACGGGATCGCAAGCCTCGACCCGGGACACCGGGCCGACCACGGTCGGCGCGCAGATGGCCCGTCCATCGGTGCTGCTGTTCTGTGCCGCGGTATTCCTGTGGAACATCGGCTTCCTCGGCTTCATCATCTGGCTGCCGAGCGTGCTGCACCAGGACGCATCGCTCAGCCCGGCGACGATCGGCTGGCTGTCGGCCGTGCCCTTCGCGGCAGCGATCGTCCTCATGCAACTGGTCACGACGCTGTCGGACCGTTCGCGCGACCGGCGGCTCTATGCTGCCCTGCCGATCCTGATCTGCGGCGCGGCACTGGCCGTCGCCGGCTTCACCTATGCCGGCAACGGGCTCGGCGTGAACATGCTGCTGCTCACCCTCGCCGGCGCCATGCTGTATGGTTCGCAGCCCGTTCTGTGGTCGATCCCGGCCGATATCGTGCCGGCGCGCGTGGTCGGAACGGTGATGGGGATCATGAACACCCTCGGCGTGCTGGGTGCCTTCGCCGGGCCTTATCTGGTCGGCTATGTCCGCGGGATCACCGGAACCTTTGCATCCGGTCTCGTCGCCATGGGCGTCTGCCTGGTTCTGTCGAGTGTGCTGATCTGGATGATCCGCGAGGCCGCGGCGGTCGGCCAGGTCGCCAGCCGTCATTAGAGCATAACCGCTTCTGATAGGCGCAGCGATCATGCTCTAAGCCTTTGTTTGAGAGCGTGATCACGCTTTCCGACGATTCCGCCTCAAGCGATCACGCTCTAGGTGCTGGTGGCCTGCCGGATGAAAATGCACTGTTGATGACAGGCCTACGCGCGCGGCGGGATGCGTTCCAGCCGGCGGTCCTGGCCCACCGCGATCACACAGATCGCGGACATGACCGTCGCCGAGGCCAGGAAGAGAAGCGCGACCGTATCGCTGGATGCGTCCTTGATCATCCCGAACACGAACGGTCCGAGCCAGCCGCCGAGGTTGCCGACTGCGCCGATCATGGCGATGCCGCCCGCCGCCGCGGCGCCGGTCAGCATCGAACTCGGCAGCGACCAGAACGGCGCGGCGGTGGATGACTGGGCCATCACCGCGATGCAGATCGCGACCATCAACACGACCGGATGGCCGACGCCGATGAAGATGCAGGCCGCCAGTCCGGCCGAGCACAGCAAATACGCGCCGGCCAGATGCCAGGTCCGCTCGCCCGTGATGTCGGAATGGTAGCCCCAGGCGATCATCACCACGAAAGCGCACAGGTAGGGCAACGCGGCGGTCAGCCCGATCCAGTCGGTGGATACCCCGAGCCCCTTGACGATCAGCGGGAGGAAAAACACAACCCCGTAGGTCGACACGTTCTGCCCGACATAGGCCAGCGTCAGCAGCAACATCTTCGGGTTGCTGAACACCTCGGCGAGCGAGTACTTGCGGATCGCCTCGCGCTGCGCGCGCTCGGAGTCCATCCGCTCGATCAGCCACGCCCGCTGGTCCGGTTTGAGCCAGGCCGCGTCCTTCGGCCGGTCGGTCAGCAACTGCCACATCACGAAGCACATGATGATCGGCGGCAGCGCCTCGATGATGAACATCCACCGCCAGCCCGCCAGCCCCAGGATGCCGTTCATGTGCAGCAACAGCCCGCCGACCGGCGGCCCGACGAACAGCGAGATGATGCTGGCCGATTGGAATGTCGCCTGCATCCGGCCGCGATAATAGGAGGGGAACCACCAGCTCAGGTACAGCACCACTCCCGGGTAGAAGCCGGCCTCGGCCAGGCCGAGCAGGAAGCGGATGGAATAGAAGCTCCAGTCGTTCCACACGAACCCGGTCAGCCCCGAGATGATGCCCCAGGTGATCAGGATGCGGGCGATCCAGCGCCGCGCGCCCACCCTGTTGAGGATCAGGTTGCTCGGGATCTCGGCCAGGAAGTAGCCGACGAAGAACATGCCGGCGCCGAAACCGAACACTGCGTTCGAAAACCCCAGATCCGGGCTCATGGTCGGCGCCGCCATGCCGACGTTCGAGCGGTCCAGGTAGGCACAGAAATAACCCAGCATGAGCAGCGGCATCAGCCGCCAGGCCACCCGCTTGATGGTTTCCCGTTCGATCGGTTCGATTCCGCGCACGGTTGGCACAGTTGCATCCATGATGGGTTCCTCCCCTTGGGGCACAGGCCCTAGTCTCAGCAGGCGCTCGGCCTCAATGGCTGTCCCGCGGCACCGCCGCGCCCCGGCAGCCCACCAGGAAGTCGAGGTCGGCGCCGCGGTCGGCCTGCAGCACATGGGCCACGTACAGCGACTGGTAGCCACCGGTCATGGTTGCTTCCGGTGGCCGCCAGGCCGTCCGCCGGCGCGCCAGATCTTCCTCCGAGACGTCGAGGTGCAGACGACGCGCCGCCACGTCCAGCTCGATGATGTCGCCGTCCCGCACCAGCCCCAGCGGGCCGCCGGCCACCGCCTCGGGCGCCACGTGCAGCACCACCGTGCCAAACGCCGTGCCGGACATGCGGGCGTCGGAAATCCGCACCATGTCCCGCACGCCGGCCTTCAGCAGCTTCCTGGGAAGCGGCATGTTGCCGACCTCCGGCATGCCCGGATAGCCGCGCGGGCCGCAGTTCTGCAGCACCATCACGCTGGTCGCGTCGATCGCCAGCGCCTCGTCGTCGATCCGGGCGTGGTAGTCGTCGATCGAGTGGAACACGACCGCGCGGCCGCGGTGTCGCATCAACGCCGGGCTCGCCGCCGATGGCTTGATGACCGCGCCGGCCGGCGCGAGATTGCCGCGCAGCACCGCGATGCCGCCGTTCGCCGTCAGCGGGCGGCTGCGCGGACGGATCACCTTGCCATCGACCGGTCCCGCCTCGGCCACGATCTCGCGCATCGTGCGCCCGCTGACCGTGCGGACGTCCAGGTCCAGCAGGTCGGCGATCTCCTTCATCACGACGGGCAGGCCGCCGGCGTAGCAGAAGTCCTCCATCAGGTAGTGGCCCGACGGCTTCAGGTCGACGATGGTCGGCACCTCGCGGCCCAGCCGGTCCCAGTCGTCCAGGCCCAGCGGCACCCCGATCCGTCCGGCGATGGCGAGCAGGTGCACGACGGCGTTGGTCGAACCGCCGATCGCGCCGTTGACCCGGATCGCGTTGGCGAAGGCCGCCGCCGTCAGCACCTGCGACAGGCGCTGGTCCTCGCGCACCATGGCGACGATCCGCCGGCCGCTCAGGCGCGCTAGCCGCGCCCGCCTTGCATCCACTGCGGGCCACGCCGCATTGGTTGGCAACGCCACGCCGAGCGCCTCCGCCATCGAGGCCATGGTGGACGCGGTCCCCATCGTCATGCAGTGACCGGCCGAGCGGGACATGCCGTTCTCGGCCTGCTTGAGTTGCTCCAGGCTCATCACGCCGGCACGCACGTCATCCATGAACTTCCGCACGTCGGTGCCCGAGCCGACGTCCATGCCGTTGTATTTGCCGTTCAGCGCCGGACCGCCGGAGACGACGATCGTCGGCAGGTCGCAACTCGCCGCCCCCATCAGCAGCGCGGGCGTCGTCTTGTCGCAGCCCGTGAGCAACACCACCCCGTCGATCGGGTTGCCGCGGATCGCCTCCTCCACATCCATCGATGCTAGGTTGCGGAACAGCATGGCCCCGGGCCGCAGATTGGTTTCCGAGCACGAGAACACCGGGAACTCGGCCGGCAGTCCGCCAGCCTCCAGCACGCCCGCCTTGACGTGCTCGGCAAGCTCGCGCAGGTGCCGGTTGCAGGGCGTCAGTTCGGAAAAGGTGTTGCAGATGCCGATGATCGGCCGGCCGTCGAACACGTCGTCCGGCAGGCCGCCGTTCTTCATCCAGGCCCTGCGGTCAAACGCGATGGTGTCCGTGCCGCCGAACCAGGCCTGCGAGCGCAGGGGCTTCATGGCGTGTCCTCCCTTGATGCAGCCTCGACCTTCAACACTGTCGACGGCAGCGTGCGGTTGTACACAGTAGCGACACCGTAACGGCTTCCTGCCGTTCCCGTCAAGGCCGGACGCGATCCCACGCCACCAGATGCCGGGACGAAGCGGCTAGCCCTTCGGGAATGACAGGCAGTCCACGAATATCTGCTCGAACCGCGCATCCGCGGCCAGCGAGAGATGTTCCGCGCGGGCACGGATGCCGGCAATGCGAGCGTCGCGTTGCGAAGGCGTCAGCAGATGCATCTTGGCCCCGCGCAGCGCGGTGTTGCCGACCGGCCTGACGCGCGCGGCATCCACTTCGATGAGGCCGATGCGCCGCGCGCTGGCAACGTCGAGGTAATTGCCAAACGCGCCGGCCAGATAGATCGTATCGAGATCGCCAAGGTCCGCCCCCCAGTGACCCGTCAGGATTCGCAGCCCCGCGGCAATGGCCGCCTTGGCCAGTTGCAGTTCACGGATATCCGCCTGGGTGATGCCGACCCCGGCGAGCAGCGGAAAGTCCCTGGCACCGCCGGTCAATCGCCCGTTCGCGGCGATCGCGCCGAGTGCCAGGCCGGCCGCGGCGGCGTCGACCAGGCCGCTGCCGCAGATGCCGCGCGCCTCTCCGCCGCCCAGCACCCGGCACGCCAGCCGGCCATCGCGGACGGCCACGCGGGCGACCGCGCCGGTCGCCGCACGCATGCCCATGCGGATGCGCCCGCCTTCGAAAGCCGGTCCGGCCGCGGTCGAGGCGCACAACAACCGTTCGGCATTGCCGACGACGATTTCGCCGTTGGTGCCGAGATCGATGAGGGCGCAAAGATCGCCCTTGCCGGCCATGCCCGTCGCCATGACGCCGGCGAGGACGTCGCTGCCGACCAGGCTTCCGAGGCAGGGCAGGAAATGCGCCCTGGCCTGCCGCGGCAGATCCCATCCCAGCTCCGCCGGCGCGAAGATCTGCTCGCCGTCGTTCAACGGGAGGAAAGGAAAGCGCGCGAGCGGCGCGACGTCGATGCCGCAGAACAGGTGGTGCATCACCGTGTTGCCGACGAGCATCACGGTGCGGACGGAGCCGAGCTGCGGCAATCCGGCGATCATGTCACCAAGCTTGTTCCGGATCGCGCCGGCCAGAACTTGCGCGCCGCCGTCCAGCGCGAAGCTGATGCGGCTCATCAGATCGGCCCCGTGCACGGTTTGCGGATTGAGCGCGGTCTCGACGGCCAGTACTTCGCCGCTGCCCAGATCGACGAGTTGCACGACCAGCGTGGTGGTTCCCAGGTCGATGGCAATGCCGGTCCCTTCGGCAGGTTCGACGATGAGGCGCGAATCGTCGCCCAGCACGGGCTGCGCCCACTGCGCCACCTCCAGCGTCAGCGGCCCCTCGACCCTGGCGCGGCAGGCCAGCCGCCAGCCCGCGGCCAGCTCGTCCGGCAGGAACGCCCGTCGCGTCTCGAGGCCGATAGCCAGGGCGCCCTTGATGACGCGCACCCGGCAGCCGCGACAGGTGCCGCCGCCGCCGCAGGGGAACTCGATGCCGTAGGACGCGAGAGCGGTTTCCAGCGATGAACCGACATCGGCCGCGAAGGAAGCGCCGAGCGGCGACAGCTCGACGCGGACTTTATCCATCATCTTCGTTCAGGACGGCCTTGATGACGTCCTCGTCGTACGAAACCTCGGTGCGGTAACCGGGAGGAACGATCAAGAAATTCTCATCCCACGCGCCAGACAGCAGGCGCCGGAAGAGTGTCAGCTCGCCCGGGATGATCTCGAAACTCCAGTTCTTTTCACTTGCCTCCGTCCGTGCGCTGGCGATGGAGCCGGCGTCGGGCTCCAGGCCGTTCTCGATATAAGCGAGCCGATTGTAGGATTGTTCGTACCGCCGGTACTCCTCATAGAGATAGCGGCCGTTGCTTTCGCCGTAGCGCTGGATCAGCGATTCCAGGCTGGCGCGGTGAAAATCCGTACCCGCCAGCTGCTGCTGGATGGCCTGGCCGCGCTCGACCCACCCCACCGACCGGTAATAGGTGCCGGGGTTGGCGGTGAAATGTTTCCGGAACGTCGCGCGGCTGCCGAGCAACAGCGTGATGCAGTCATGGGCGCGCGGGATGACCAGCGGGAGTTTTCGCGCCTGCAGTCCGGCCAGCCCGTTGCCGCACAGCCCATAGCCAAGGGTGATAGCGTCATACTCGGCAGAATCCACGGCGTCGATGGCCGCCTGCAACTGCTTTCGCACCTCGGGACCGCCGAGGTCGTGCAGGCCCTTCGGCATGAATGTCACGTCGATGCGTTGCGGCGAGTGGATGATCGCGTCGCACAGCTCGCGCAGGAGGATCTCGCAGCCGATCAGCAAGAGACGCATTCGCGGCCTACCCGACCAGCAATCCCTGGACCAGCGAGACGGCGTCGCTGGCGTCGGCGGCGTAGCCGTCGGCGCCGATGTCGCGGGCGAACTTGGCATTGACCGGCGCACCGCCGACCATGATCTTGACCTTGTCGCGCAGTCCCGCCGCTTTCACCGCATCGATCACTTCGCGCATCTCCGGCATGGTCGTGGTCAACAGCGAGGACAGGGCCAGCACGTTCGGCTGGTGCTCGGCGACGGCCTTGACGAAGGTCTCGGTCGCGACGTTGGCGCCGAGATCGCAGATCTCCAGCCCGGCGCCGCGCAACATGCTCGCCACCAGGTTCTTGCCGATGTCGTGCAGGTCCCCGCGCACCGTGCCGATCAGGACCTTGCCCCGGGCCGAACGCTCGCCGGTGGAGAGATGCGGTTCCAGAATGCGGATGGCCTCGCCCATGGCACGAGCGGCCAGCAGAACATCGGGAATGAACAGGTCGCAGTTCTTGAACTGCTGACCGACCACGTCCATCGCCGGGATGACGCCCTTGTGGAGGATGTCGTGGCCATTCACGCCCTGATCCAGCAGCGCCTGGATGTGACCGCCGATGCTCTCCTGATCGCCATCGATGACGTCCTGCTGAACGTCCTGGAAAACTTCATCCGGGACGAACTGTTGTCCGGCCGGCGCCGCGGCCTCGACGGGAGTTTCGTGATAGACCCCGGTGCTGGTCAGGGGCAGCCGCCCGTCCTTGTCCACCCGCTCACCGAGACGCACCAGGCGGTCGAACACCGCGTTGGGCGGCGTGGTATCGGCGATGCCGACGATGAACCGCCTGCCCGGTGCGATGGCCCCGAAGAAACCGTCCAGGTAGTCCTTGAAGTCCTGTTCGGAAGCGGTGTCCTCGAGCAGCAGGCTCTGCGGGATGCCGCCGAAGATGGTGGTCCTGTCGCCCCAGCGCCGATAGTATTCGGCGAGCGTGACCTTGGTCATCGGGAAGGGGCAGACAGCCTCGGCGACGTCGATTTCGGACTGCCGGATGAGGTCGAGCAGGCCCAGGTTCTCGCCGTCGGTGTGGCACAGCATTGCTTTGCCCCCCGCGCGCAGGGCGGCGCCGGCCTTGAGCAGCCACGGCTTGATCTCTTTCTCGAAATACGGCGCATAGGTGACCATGTCGTCGAAGTTGGCGCCCCACTCGACCATCTCGGCCGGCGAGTGAGCTACCACCGAAAGCATCTGTTCGAGCACCGGCGCGATGGCCCCGGCGAGATGGCGCATCTCCTTCTGGTGGTCGCGGTACTCGATGAAGAAGTCGGTGGCGTCGAGCAGGTCGCGCTGGATGTGCTGCATCGGCGAGGCGCCGGAGGTTCCCATCAGGCAGGCGATGCCGTCCTCGCCGACCTCGGACTGGTATTCGGCGTACCGGTCATAGGCTGGAAGCACCTCGATGTTTTCGAAGATGTAGGCCAGCACGCGGTAGTCCTCGACACGCTTGATCGCGCGTTGGTTCAGCCAAGTGATCGACACGCCGGCCTGGCGCATCTCCTCGGTGATCACTTCCATCACCCCGACGCTGCCGAGCGGCGTGTGGTAATCGACGTAGCGGGTGGACCCTTCCTGGCGGCTCTCGACCTCGACCTTCGGCGACAGGCGGATGCGGTAGCCGCATTCCCGCAGCGAATAGAGTCCGATGCCGCGATGGATGGTGTCCTCCGGCCGGTCCTTGGCGAGGAGATCGGGAGTGACCTTGTGCAGCGCCCAGCCCTCGGCGCGGGCGATCTCGTTGGCCGTCCGGCCACGATGCTGCGGCGGCAGCGTCCCCATATAGGAATTGGCGTTGTACCAAAGGTCATAGCGCGGGGCATAGGGCAGCACATCGGGCATCTCGCCCCGCACCGCCATCAGCATTCTTTCCTTGTGAGTCATGTCCTCGCCTCTCCTGGCTACTGGTCCGGCTGGAACGCAGCGACCATCAACCGCCGTGCATCATCTTCGTCCACCTGATGTTATCCAAAGATGATGAGCAGGTGAAAGAGGAAATTCCGGATTTCCCGGATGTATGCGGGCTTTCCTGTACGGTTTGACCGGACCGGAGGCTCCGGGTCCGGATCGGCCGTTGGCCCGGCGAATATTGGGTCGAATTCTTGATTTAGATCAAAGACACATCCGCCGGAATTTGCTCGCGTTCCAAGGAGTGCTGCGGGTCGGTCGAACAGACGCACATCCGCGCCAGGGTTTGGCTGTTCGCGTATGTTCTCTCGCTGCGCCCATCGCAGCGACCCGAGAAAACAGGGCCAGTAAGAAACGGCTCGACAGTGGAGGACACGCGGAATGATATCGCAACGGGACGCCGGGCGGTATTGCGACACCTGCTCTCTGGCGGTGGGGAGTAAACACCGATGAGTGGGACAGCACCGCGCGTATCGCCGAATACGCTGCGCCACGTTCTGGTGGCATCCGCCATCGGGTCGGCCCTCGAGTGGTATGACTTCTTCATTTACGGCACCGCATCGGCCCTGGTCTTCGGCGAGTTGTTCTTTCCGAAATTCGACGTCACGGCCGGTACGCTGGCGGCCTATGCGACCTTCGCCGTCGGCTTCCTCGTGCGCCCGTTCGGCGGCCTGTTCTTCGGCCATTTCGGCGACCGAATGGGCCGCAAGCCGATGCTGGTGGCGACCATCCTGCTGGTCGGCGGCGGCACCTTCCTGATCGGCCTGCTGCCGACCTACGCGGCGATCGGCATCTGGGCGCCGCTTCTGCTGTTGCTCATGCGCCTGATGCAGGGTTTCGGCGCCGGCGCCGAATACGGCGGCGCCGTGATCCTGGCGGTAGAATTCGCCCCGCCGGGCAAGCGCGGTCTCTATGGCAGCTTCGCGCCGCTCGGTGTCACCGCCGGCAACCTGATGGCAGCCGGCGTGTTCTACCTCGTCACCATGATGTCGAAGGACGACCTGCTGGCCTGGGGCTGGCGTATCCCCTTCCTGGTCTCGCTGGTACTGCTCCTGGTCGGCGTCTATATCCGTATGCGCATCTCCGAGACCCCGGTGTTCACCGAGGCCAACGCCAAGCGCCCCAAGCTGCGCGTGCCCGCCATCGAGGCGCTGCGGCGGCACCCCCGCAACTTCCTGGTGGTGATCGGCGCGCGCCTGGCGGAGAACGGGCTTGGCTACTTGTTCCCGGTGTTCGGCCTGGGCTATGTCATCAACACGCTGCACATGTCGCGGGAAGTCGCGATCACCGGCGTCATGCTCGGCAACTTCGCCGAGATGTTCTGTATCGTGCTGGCCTCCTGGTTGTCGGACAAGATCGGGCGGCGGCCGGTCTATATGGGCGGCGCGCTGTTCTCGGCGCTGTTCGCGTTTCCGTTCTTCCTGATGGTGGGGACGCGGAATCCGGTGATGATCAGCCTCGCCTTCATTCTCATCATGGGGATCGGCGGCGGCGGGATGTTCGGCCCACAGGCCGCGTACTTCGCCGAATTGTTCGGCCCGCGGCTGCGTTACAGCGGTTTCGCCTTCGCCCGCGAACTGGGATCGATCCTCGCGGGCGGTCCGTCGCCGCTGATCGCCGCCCTGCTCGTAGGCTGGATGGCGGGCGCCCCCTGGGGGGTTGCCTGCTATGTCATCCTGCTGTCGCTGCTGACGGCGTTGGCGATCTGGTGGGGGCCGGAGACCACCCACAGCGACATCCGTGCGGAACATCCGGAGGACCAGGAAGCGCCGGAGGTTGCGTCAACACTTCCGGCGCAGTGACCCCTGCAACACCGCGACCCGGGGGCACGCGAATTTCCCGCCCCCGGGAGTGGTTGACGGTCAGCCAGAGGTTCGGCACGCTCCGGGCCTTCAAGCCGGTGTCCGGGAGACAAACGGATAAAATTTGCCCGTTCGATTCGGGATGGACAGCCAGGGGGGAGAGCCCATGCTCAGCAGTGATCAAATCGACGAATACAACCGGGTCGGCGCTATCGTGGTGCCGGATATCCTGTCTGGGCATGAAGTGCGCCTCCTCAGGGATATTACCGACGGTTTTGTGCAGAAAGCACGCGCCGTGACCGCGCACAACGAGATCTATGATCTCGAGGACAGCCACACGCCCGATGAGCCGCGCGTGCGACGCATCAAGAACCCGGACCGGCACGACCGGGAGTATGGTCGGCTGGTGCGCCATTCGAAGATCCTTGCCGTGCTGGCGGATCTGTGGGGGCCGGATATCCGCTTCGACACCGCGAAGCTGAACCTGAAATCCGCCGGTTTCGGGGCGGCGGTCGAATGGCACCAGGACTGGGCGTTCTATCCCCATACGAATGACGACCTGGCGGCGGTCGGCGTGATGATGGACGACATGGGGCTGGAGAATGGGCCGTTGCTGGTGATTCCCGGCAGCCACAAGGGGCCGATCTACGATCATCACGCCAAGGGGCGGTTCTGCGGCGCCATGAACCCGGCGACGTGCGGCGTGGATTTCTCCCAGGCCGTCCCGCTGCTGGGCCGCGCGGGTTCGATCACGGTCCACCACGCTCGCGCGATCCACGGTTCCGCGCCAAACACATCAAGCCGGGATAGGCGCTTGCTCCTCTTCCAGTTCCGCGCCGCGGATGCCTGGCCGCTGCTGGGATTTCCGAACATCGAGGCCTTCGATGAGCTGATGGTGGCGGGCAAGTCGACCATCGAGCCGCGGCTGGAGCACGTCCCCGTGCGGCTGCCATTGCCGCCGGCGGACTTGCAGGGATCGATCTACGAGAACCAGAAAGGGCTGGAAAACCGGTTCTTCGCGGATCCCGCGAATGCCCGCAAAGCCGCCTTGGACGCCGCTCGATAGAAGGATTGCATCGCAAAATGAACATGCTCGATTGGAAGCGTTCCATTCTCGAAGGCGGGCGTGTTCGCGCGATCCCGATCATGACCTACCCGGGTCTCGAACTGACCGGCCTCAGGGTCAGCGACGTCGTCATGAGCGGAAAAAACCAGTCATCCATCATAGAGGCGCTTGCCAACAGGTACAAGTCCGCCGCCGCCGTAACGGTGATGGATCTGTCGGTGGAGGCGGAGGCGTTCGGTGCCGATGTGGTCTTTTCCGACCAGGAAGTGCCGACAGTGGTCGGCGCGATCGCCAAGGATCTTGATTCGGCGATGGCGTTGAAAGTTCCGGCGGTGGGCGAAAAGCGCACCGGTGAATTCATCGAAGGCATGAGGCTGGCGGCCAAGGCGGTCTCGGATCGTCCGGTCTTCGGCGGCTGCATCGGCCCGTTTTCACTGGCGGGCAGGCTGCTCGACGTGAACGAGGCCTTGATGATGACGCGGCGCAAATCCGATGTGCTGCATGCGGTGCTCGAGACATGCACCGCTTTTTTGCTCGATTATGCAGCCGCCATCAGGGCCACAGGGGTGAACGGCATCCTGATGGCCGAACCGCTGGCAGGGCTGCTGTCGCCTGCGGCGTGCGACGAATTCTCCTCCAATTACATCCGACGGGTGGTCGAGGCGATTCAGGGCGAGGACTTTGCCTTCGTCCTGCACAACTGCGGCAACACGACGCGGCTGGTCAGCTCGATGGTCGGCACGGGCGCCGGTGCCTTGCATTTCGGCAACGCGGTCAAGCTGACCGACATCATTACCCAGGTTCCCGGCGACGTTCTGGTATGCGGCAACGTTGACCCCGCCGGCATGTTGCGGCTCGGGACTCCCGACGAGGTGGAAGCGACGACCGCGGCGCTGCTGGCGGAAATGCGTCCCTATCCGAATTTCGTCCTGTCGTCGGGCTGCGACATCCCTCCTCGATCCCCAATCGCCAATCTCGACCGGTTCTTCGAGGTCCTGGCCCGGCGTAACGGCAAAAGCTGACCGGCCCGGCTGGACATCGGCCCGACCAGCGGCGACACTGCGTGCGTGGCCGCACTGGGGCGAGCCATCGGGGTGGAACGATGATCGAGGAACTCCTGCGGGATCGCGAGTGGCTGCTCGCGGACGGTGCGACCGGCACCAACCTTTTCGAGATGGGGCTGGCCGCCGGGGCGGCACCCGAGCTGTGGAACGCCGACCACCCCGACCGCATCCGCCGCCTGCACCAGGACTTCGTCGATGCGGGCGCCGACATCATCCTGACCAACTCGTTCGGCTGCAACAGACGCCGCCTGGCGATGCACGGGTCGGCGGACCGCACGCACGAACTGAACCTGCTCGCCGCCTGCAACGCGCGCGCCGTCGCCGATGCGGCGGGGCGCCGGGTGGTCGTGGCCGGCTCGGTCGGCCCGACCGGCGAGCTGATGGCGCCCTTCGGCCCGCTCACCGAGGACGAGGCGGTGGACGTGTTCGCCGAGCAGATCGATGCGCTGCGCGAGGGCGGCGCCGTTCTGGTATGGATCGAGACCATGTCGGCGCTGGAGGAGATGCGCGCCGCGGCCACCGCCGCCGCGCGTGTTGGCATGGCCTGCACCATCACCGCCAGCTTCGATACGCGCGGTTGCACCATGATGGGGGTGAGCCCGGCCGCGATGACCCGGACCGTCGGCGCGTTCGCGCCGGCGCCGCACGGCATCGGATGCAACTGCGGCGTCGGCGCGTCCGACCTGCTGTGTTCGGTGCTGGCGATGACGGAAGCGGCGCCGGAGGCCGTGGTGATCGCCAAGGCGAACTGCGGCATTCCGCAAGCAACGGACGAAGGCCTGACCTATTCCGGCACCCCCGTGCTGATGGCGGAATACGCCCGGCTCGCCGTCGATGCCGGGGCGCGCATCGTCGGCGGCTGCTGCGGGACCACGCCGGCGCACGTGCTGGCGATGCGCCGCGCGCTCGATAGCCACGCGCGGCGCGACCGGCCGGACCTGACACGCATCGAGCAGGCGATCGGCCCACTGGTGTCGCCCCCGGCCAAGCCCGGCGGCGCCCGCCGCCGCCCGGCCTGACCTTTCCTTACACCGCGTTCCGCCCCAGCACCTCCGGGTTCACGGTATATCCGGGATCGATCGTTCCATCGATGAAGTCAAGCAGGTTCAGCACCGCCCGACGGGACACCCTGACGAAACACTCCTGCGGCCTGGTGGCGTTGTGCGGGCTCAGCACCACGTTGGGCAGGTCGAACAGCGGGTTGCCCGCCGCCTCCGGTTCGCGCGCCAGAACGTCCAGGCCGGCCGCCTCGATGGTGCCGTCCGCCAGCGCGGCCGCCAGCGCCGGCTCGTCCACGATCGGCCCGCGGGCGGTGTTGATCAGCCAGGCCGTTGGCTTCATGCGCTTGAGGAATGCCGCGTTCACCATGCCCCGCGTGACGTCGTCCAGCGGACAATGGAGCGTGACCACGTCGGCTTCGGGAATGGCGGCCCACACGTCCTTGGTCACCGGGATGTGGCCG
>Ga0181517_10003873_pt1 | contig 13970 bp, 10 predicted proteins | sample PEATcosm2014_Bin_31_FD_119748 | JGI IMG/M metagenome (GOLD analysis project Ga0181517, IMG submission 119748) | Peatland microbial communities from MTU Mesocosm Facility, Houghton, MI, USA - PEATcosm2014_Bin01_30_metaG | ecosystem: Environmental > Terrestrial > Soil > Wetlands > Peat | place... | reverse complement strand
CACGAGAAGAACACCAAGGCTCCCGAAGGCGTCACGGCGGGAGCGGTCTCGGGCGGGATCGCGGGTGGAGTGCTGGGCTGGCTGACGGGCATCGGCGCGCTGGCGATTCCGGGCCTCGGCCCTTTCATCGCGGCCGGACCGATCGTGGCTGCGCTGGCGGGAGCGGGCGCCGTGGGCACGCTAGGCGGCATGATCGGCGCGCTCGTGGGGATGGGCATCCCCGAGTATGAAGCCAAGCGCTTCGAAGGCCGGCTGCGCGAGGGCGGCATCCTGCTCTCGGTGCATTGCGACAGCAGCGACTGGGTGAAACGGGCCAAAGACATTCTGCGGGAGACCGGAGCGCAGGATATCGGCGCCGCGGGAGAGAAGGCGGGGGATTTCAGCAACACCGACAAGCCACGGCCGCGTGTGCGCGGTGCGGGTACTGGAAAGACGGTCACCGACGAGGAACTTTACGCCGACCGGGCCGTGGACGACACGGCCACCAAGGGCGTCGACTAGATGTAGGAAGATCGGGAACGCCCGGGTTTGTCCAGGCGTTCCCGTGGAGAACGACTACTGGCCGGCGTGGACTTGATCTACGTCGTAGGCGGCTCCGGAGCCGTGGCAGACGCTGCAGCTTTCGCCGAATTTGGGGTCGGTGTTGACATTGGCGTGCGCATACACCGAGGACTGGAAGTGGCACGCGGTGCAGGCCGACGTGGTAGCAGGAGTCGGATTCTCAAGCCCCTCGGGATCGGTCACGGGATTCTTGCCGATCGGGAGGTTCTCTTCCGAACTGCCGGTGTGGCACATATAGCACTTGGCGGTATCCGGCGGGGAACCGCTGGGCGTGAAGACGGGATACAGAACGGTGCTGAAATCGTTATGGCTCCCGCCATATCCCACAATGGTATAAGTCAGGCCCGCCTGCGCCAGAGTCTCGCCGGTATGGATCTTGTGAACCATCATTGTGAAGTTGATCCCTTGCGGCGGGGCCGCTTTATCGGCCGCGTTGGTGGCCTGAGCGCGCGTCGATGCATCGGTATTGCTCGGGTTATGGCATAGCACGCAGTACTCGGTATTGTTGCGGAGGCTGCCGTGCAATTCCAGATTGGTGTGGCAGTTGTTGCAATTCGCGAGTGCCACCACCGTGCGCCGCGGCGCAACCGTGGAGCCATCCACGGAGAAGTAGATGACCTGGTTCTTTCCGGCGTAGTCCACGGTCTGCTGGATGGTAGTGCCGGGCTCCAACGTGGCGGTCAGCCGGCCTTCGATCCCGATCGCGTATGTACCCGAGGCCTTGGCCGGAACCGCGTGGTTGAAGGTGTAGGAGCAGGTGCCGTCGGTGGTGCAGGAGGCGGTCGCGGCGACAGTCTCGTTTACATATCCGGGAGTGGTTACGTCGGAGCCGAAGCTGGTATAGCCGTAGTCCGTGGTCGGCCCGGCCATGGTGAGCGAAAGGGAGTTCGAGCCGGTCGTAAACGAGCTCATGGGAATCCCGTTTTTGTTGTTGTCGCGGACAGTGAAGGTCACGGTGGGCTTCTGTCCGGCGCCGCCGTTCGCCACCGAAACCAGGGTGAAGTTCAGGCCGTTGATGGCTTTCGACTGGTCGGGCACCGTGTGCGCGCCCATGATGGAAGCGTCGAATTCGCCCCCATCCTGCGGCACATGGCACTGCGAGCAATTCGCGTCGCTGGTTTGCGGGAGATTGACGTGGTTCAGGCCGCTGCCGAAGTTCACGTTGTTGTGGCAGGAGCCGCACGCCGCGCGGGTGGGGCTGGTGAGCCAGGCATTGGTTTGCGCCGCGCCGTTGCTGGGATTGTGGCAGGTTTCGGCGCAGGCCAGCGGCTCGTACAGCGAAGTCGAGGGGAACTTCACCGTCGAGTAATTCGTGTAGCCGTTATGCCCGTAGATCTGGTACGTTCCGCCGGCGACTACCGAGGGCAAGCTCGCTCCCATGTGCAGTTCGTGGATAAAGACCTTGAAATCCAGGCTGTTGCCGGTGTTCGGGTCCGCGGTTTGCGGCTGGTGGCACATGATGCAGAGAGCCGTTCCCACGCGCGAGCCTCCATGGAATGACATGATGTCGTGGCACTTATTGCAATCCGCGTCGCGCACGACATCGCGCGGTGCCGGTTTGGAAGCGCCCGACGGCACGAAATCGTAGGTAGCCGAAGCGTAGTTGGTGCCGAGGTCCCATTGGGTCAGATTGCGCGACCCGTAAACGCCTACACGATTGGTGGCGTTGGGGTCGAAACCGCTGGGCGCCTTGTTCTTGAAGGTGTAGACGTACTCGCCGACGGCCACCGTTGAGGTGGTGCCCCCGGAGTCGCCGGCCGCCTGGGTGGCCGTCGCGCCGCCCGTAACCGCCGTGACCGTGCTGACGATATACGATGCGAACTGCTCCTGCCCGTTGGGGATATACGCCGCCAGGAAACGGGGGCTGATCGCACCGGGGGTCTGAATGCCGTTGATATCGAGCGGCAGGCCCGAGGGGTCGGTAACCTTGTAATCCACACTGATGGTGCCGTCGGAGGCGATGGACGCCTTGACGACACTGAAGACCAGCCCGGGATTGACGTATTCCACGATCGCCTGTGGCGCGTAATAAGCCTTATCGTGGGCCGAGAAGGTTGTGTTCCTGGCTCCACTCACGAGCGCCACCGAGATGGCGATCAGAGTCAAAATCAGAGCCAGGCGTTTGGCTGCCAAAGCCGCGAAAGCCGAAGACCGGATCCGCATCATTTTCTCCCAAAAGACCTTAAAAGGTCAAAAAACGTCGACGCTTGGGACACAACCCAGGCGCTGATCGATGGTGAAGCTACCGATCCGTGGAGCCAAAGCACCTGTCAGACCAAACACTGAAGCGGGAAATCAGGTCTGCAACCCTTTTGCAATGTTCGTGTTGGAAAAGCCCTCAGGGTGTGACGGATTTTGCCTCAGTCCCCAATTGGGTGAAAACTGACGGATCGTATGGGTGAAATCGCCCTATGTGAGCTAGTACGCCGGTAGTCGAAAGTTAACTTGTCCTTTGCGCGAAACCCTCCATAGTGTGAAGTACGATGGCACAGCAATCGGGCGGAGCGGTGGTCCTGTTTGCGGGGCTGGTGCTGGCGGGAGTGTATTTTACGCGGGACGAGAGCCTGGGCCGGCCTGCGCCCGCCCTCTCGCTTCGCGAAACATATGGCGGCCACGTGGATTTGCAATCTTATCGCGGGCAGCCGCTGCTGCTGGTGTTCTGGATGCCCTCGTGCGGCATCTGCCGCGCCGAACTCCCCCTGATTGACAGGATGGCTCCCGAATTCCGCGGCAAAGGCGTGGCGGTGGTGGCAATCGACGTAGGCGATGCCGATGCCGGACGCGATTATCTGCGCTCGAATCACATCGATGTGACGTCGCTCGAGGATACCGAGGGCGCGGCGGCACAGGCCTACAAGGTTAGCGGGGTGCCGAAGTTGGTGCTGATCGGAGCCGACGGCAAAATCAAACGCGCCCAAGCCGGGATGGCGGACGAGAGCGGCCTGCGCGAATGGATGAACGCCGCCACAGGCTCCTGAAGCTTCCGCGGCGCTCGGCCGCGTCTACGGCTTTCCGGCCCTGCCGAACATGCGCAGCCGGACCACGAAATGGCGCCCTTCGTCCCCGTAATACTCCAGATACTCGGGCGAGCCGATCACGTTTCCCACGGCGGTGTAGTTGTGGTGCGCGGTCAGGTTGTTGGCGCCCACGCGGATCGCCAGGCGATATCCCCGAAACGTGAAGCGGCGCTCTACGTGGACGTTCAGATCGAAGTTATCCGGGTAGCGGTGAGAATCCACGGGGCCGGCGATGGTTCCGTTGTCGGTGGTCACCGAAAAGGGGAAACCGCTGCGGTAATCCACCAGGGTGGACACCGCCCAGTCTTTGAAAGGCAGCGGAAGGTATGCCCAACCCATCAGGCGATTGGGGGTATCCCAGGGCATCCGCCCGAAGTTGTCGGCCACTTGGAGCGGCTGATCGACGCCGATATCCAGCACGGCGTAAGAAACGGCCCGCGAGCGGACGTAGCTGGCCATCCAGCCGTATTGATCGCCGAAGGTCTGGCGCGCGGTGAAGGAGGCCTCGTCATAGGCATCCTGGCGCTGGTTGGTGAGCTGGTAAGTCCCGCCGAAACCATAGCTCAATGCCGATGGCCCGAGGGCGGCGATTCCCGGCGGCGGCGGGCCCACGAGCGAATACACGAAACCATCGGTGCCGCGCTTCCGCAGCAGCTCGACGCTGCCCGTAATCGTGTGCCAGAACTGGCGCTCCACGCCGCCGCTCCACTTATCGAAGCCCGGCAGTTTCAGATTTTCTCCAGCCAGAAAGGTGGTGTAGAGGGGCGCCTCCGGAAAGCCCGTATCGGAATAGGGAGTGGTGACCGGCTGCTGATCGAGAGGGCGGGAGAAGAGCGACAGGCTGGTGGCGTCGTAGACGCGCGCAAAACCGGCGGTGACCTTGGTGTGGCCGTCGGCGAAAGGTGCCCAGGAGGCCGAGATACGCGGGCCGAAGGCCGCACGGCGCACCAGTTCATCCCACTCCTGGCGAATCCCGAGATCCACCGTCACGCGCTCGGCCAACTGCCAGTGATCGTTGATGTAGGAAGCCGCCACGGCGTTGGGGTGCGAAATATCGCCGCCGCCCCGGAAGGTGGTGAGATAGACCGGGAGGCCTGCATTGCCGATCACCTCGAAAGCCGTGCGGTGCATCCAGGCGGTGTAATCCAGGCGTTGTGCGTCGGCGCCGATCTGAAGCTGATGGCGTCCGGCACGGTGCCACGCTTGGGGGAAGTAGTTCACGAAGATCTGGGCGCGGCGGCCGTCCTGGTTGGAATCGAGAAAGTAATTCCCGCTCCGGCCGGAGGGTGAAATGATATAGGTCTCGCTGCCTTCGGGTACACGGCGGCGGTAGACGCGCTGCCAGGAAAATCCGCCCTCGAGAACCGCCCCGCTATACCAGGAATGCAAAACCTTCACCGCGGCCAGCCACTCGCTGTCGCTCTGTCCGCTGGTGGTGGAAATGGGGTCGAGCACGCCCAGGCCATAGTGCGCCTGGTGGTCGAAATCCGACAGCAGATCGCCATACATAATGTCGGAGGGCGTGAGGTTCACCTGGGTATGGAAGAGATTGCCGGCGGTCCAGGCGGGGTTGGTATTTTGGCCGCTGGGCAAGCCATTGACGAAGCCGTTGTTGTACTCCCCGTTGAAGCTGTCGGAAAACCAGGCGCGCCCTTTTTCTATCGGCCCGGAGAAGCCCGCGCGGGGGGTCCAGTCGCCGATTCGTGTGCCGCTATGGAAATCCAGGCCGGGGACGAAATTCGTGGCGGTGTAGTGGAATTGGTCGGTCCCGTTATCGGTGTGGATCTCCAGCGTGCCGGCCGAGCCGCGGCCATACTGCGGCGTTTCGCGCGAGGAGACCACGTCCACGGTGCGCACGCCTTCGATGGCCAGCAGGGTCGAGTAGCGGTTGTCGATGGGGTCGCTGATATCGAAGCCGTCCAGGGTATAACGGGTCTGAGATTCGTCGCCGCCGTGAAAATGGATGCCCCCGCTGGGGTCCTGGATCACCCCGGGGATCAGCCGCATGCCGTTGCGCAGACTTTGGCTGGCTGGGTAGGGAATATTGTTGACATCGGTCCCGCTCAGTTGCTGTTCGCGCTGGGTCTGCTCGGGGTCGACGGGAGTGGGCATCGCCCCCACGGTGACGTTCTGGAAAACCTCATGCTGGGCGTTGAGCACCAGGGTGACTTCGGTGGCGGCGCCGGTGACGGCGACGGGCCGATTGGTCAACTGAAAATAGCCGGCGCGGTCCACATCCAGCAGGTAGGTTTCCGGAGCGGGCAGGGAAAGGCGGAAATCGCCGGCAGGCCCGGATTTGGCTTCGATGGCGGGCTGGTCGCCGAGATGCGCCGATACGCGCGCGCCAGCCACGGGGGCCTCATTTTCGTCCACCACGCGGCCGGAAAGGGTCACCTGAGCGGCGGCGATTCCGGCTGCCGCCAGCACAGCCAGCGCCAGCCACGCGATCCGCGTGAAATACATTGGATCCCTTCAGGACATTATACCGGGCGCACCGCGAACGTTATAATCGAGATTGTGCGTATCGCCTCCGCTCTCCTCCTGATCCTGGCTCTGACCGGCTGCGGCCGCAAAACGCAGAATAGCGATGCGGTGCGCCAGGGCGTGCTCGATCACCTGACCAAAGCCGGCCTGAACGTGAAGGCAATGGACGTGAAGATGACTTCCGTCCGGTTCGAAGGCAACCGCGCCGATGCGACCGTGGCGATCACCCCGAAGGGCACCAGCGGCGGCGGTATGTCGATGACCTATCATCTGGAGCAGCAGGCGGACCAGTGGGTGGTAGTGGGCCGCCAGGATGCCGGTGCTCCTCACGGCGGCGGCACCGTACCGCCGGGTATGCCGAATCCGCATGGCGGCGGAATGGCCGGGCAGGCTATGCCGGCTGTGCCGGCCTCTCCGGGCGCCATGCCCGCTCCCGAAGATCTGCCCCCCACCGGCCAGAAAAAATGAAATGCGTCGCCATTTTGGGTGGTGGTCCGGCGGGAGCCTTCGCGGCTGAGAGGCTTGCCGCGGCCGGCCTCCAGGTGCAGCTCTTCGACGAGAAGCTGGCCTGGGAAAAGCCCTGTGGCGGCGGGCTGACGTATAAGGCTTACCATCAATATCCGTTTCTCATCGAGAATTCCACCCCCAAGCGCTTTGTGACCGAGACTATGCTCTCCGAGCCGCGGGCGGGAGAGGCACTTCTGAAGCTGACCGATCCGCTGCTGATCTACTCGCGGCTGGATCTGAACCGTATGCTGCTGGAGCGCGCCGAGCGGGCGGGCGCCCGGATCGAGAAAGCGCGCGTGCGCGAGATCTCGCGGCGCGGCGAGGGATGGGATCTGCGTACCAGCTCGGGCACGGCCCGCACGGATTTCTGCATCGTGGCCACGGGCGCGCGCAATCCGCTGCGGCAGGTGGGCACGGAGCTGCAGCCACAGGACGCCATGGTGGCGCTGGGCTACTACGTTCCCGGCGACCAGGCGCGCATCGATATCCAGTTTCTGCCGAACCTGGAAGGCTACATCTGGATTTTCCCGCGCTGTGGCCATCTTTCGATCGGCATTTGCGGCAAGAACGAGCCGGCCAGCGCCTTGCGCCAGCGCCTGGAGCGCTTCATGACCGAGCGCGGCATCGCCTGGAAAGGCGAATCGTTCTATAGCCACCTGCTGCCGTCGCTCGACGCCGCCTCGTGGCTAAACAATCGCGTGGCCGGCGAAGGCTGGATGGCGGTGGGCGACGCGGCCGGCCTGGTGGATCCGGTCACCGGCGAGGGACTCTATTACGCCATCCGCTCGGCGGACCTGGCGGTGCGCGCGCTGCTTTCCGAAGTCGGCGAGGTGGCCGAGAAGCTGCGCCACTATCGCGAACTGCTGCGCCGCGATTTCGCGGCCGACCTGGAACTGGGCGCGCGTCTGGCCAAGCGCATCTTCCTGGGGCGCTTTCTGTGCAGCTCGGTGACCGCGCGGATGGTGCAGTTCACGCGCCGCAGCCCGCGTTTCTCGGCGATTATGCAGGACCTGTTCGCGGGCCGGCAGCCTTATTCGAGCCTCAAGCGGCGTCTGCTGCGCAATCTCAATGGAAGCCTTTACGATACGGGCATGAGCCTGGGGTTCAGCCGGCTGGTACCGCGTAAGGCAGGGTAGGTGGGCCGGGCCGGGACCGCTCCCTGACGGTCGCGGCTCAGTAACGCATTCCGAGCCGCGACCGTCAGGGAGCGTTGTTCTGACAAGAAAATGAGCCATTCGCGATCCGAAGAACTGTTCCGCAGAGCGCAGGAAATCATCCCCGGCGGTGTGAATTCGCCGGTGCGGGCTTATCGCAGCGTGGGCGGCAACCCACCCTTCATCGCGCGCGGCCAGGGGTCGCGCATCTTCGATGTGGATGGCAACGAGTACATCGATTATGTCGGCTCTTGGGGGCCGCTCCTGTTGGGCCACCGCCATCCGGCGATTCTCGCGGCGATCGAGGGCGCGCTGGCCATGGGGACCAGCTTCGGCGCGCCCACCGCGCAGGAGATCGAGCTGGCCGAGGCCATTTCGGATGCCGTGCCCTCCATTGAAATGGTGCGGCTGGTCAATTCGGGAACCGAAGCCACCATGTCAGCCGTTCGCCTGGCGCGCGGCTTCACGGGCCGAGACCTGATCGTGAAGTTCGAAGGCTGCTACCACGGGCACGTGGATTCGCTGCTGGTGAAGGCCGGCTCGGGCATGGCCACGCTGGGGATCGCCGATACGCGCGGCGTGCCGAGGAGCTTTTGCGATACCACCATCGCGCTGCCGTTCAATTCCACGGAAGCCATCGAGGCGGCCTTCCGCGCGCACGGGAAGGAGATCGCCGCGGTGATCGTGGAGCCGGTGGTGGGCAATATGGGCTGCGTGCCGCCGCTCGACGGATATCTCGAGAGCCTGCGCGAGATCACGGCCCAATACGGCGCTCTGCTGATTTTCGATGAGGTGATGACCGGCTTCCGCGTGGCCTTCGGCGGCGCGCAACAGCGCTACGGCATCCGGCCGGACCTGACCACGCTCGGCAAGGTGATCGGCGGCGGCCTGCCGGTGGGCGCCTACGGCGGGCGCAAAGACATCATGCGCCAGGTGGCCCCCTGCGGCCCGGTGTACCAGGCCGGGACGCTCTCGGGCAATCCGCTGGCGGTAGCCGCGGGCCTCGCCATGCTGCGCTATCTCAAGGCGTATCCCGAGACGTACGACCTTCTCGAAACGCGCGCGGCCGCCCTGTGCGCCGCGGTGCCGGAGGGAGTCACGGTGAACCGCGTGGGATCGATGTTCACCTTCTTTTTCACGGACGGGCCGGTGACCGATTACGAATCGGCTAAGCGCAGCGACACGGCGCGCTTTGCGCGCTTCTTCCGCGCCATGCTGGAACGCGGCGTGTATCTGGCGCCTTCGCAGTTCGAAGCGGCCTTCGTATCGGCCGCGCATACGGAAGACGACATACGCCGGACCGCCGAGGCCGCCCGCCAGGCTTTCACCGCTTGATGGCGCGCAACAGGCGCGTGGCCGACCACGTCACGATGGCGAAGAAGACCGCCAGGCTGATCAGCACCACCATAAGCCGCCGCTCGGGCGGGAGCATGGTGACCTCGGGCCTCGCACGGCCCGCGAAATCGAGCCAGATGCGCAAGTGCACGCCCGCCGGCTCGCCGCCATCGCGATTGTCCACCACGATGGCGTACTCGTCGGGATGGCCGATGGCGTAGTGAATTTCTCCCGACGAGCCCGGGCGCGTCACGGCCATCACGCCGTGCGCCTGGTCGCGGCGCAGGCGTTCCATCTCCGCCCGGCGCACCAGCGCCAGCCGCACCTCGGGCGGTCCCGTGCGCACTTCGTAATCGGCATCCACGCTCGCCGGCCGCTGCCTGAGGCCCAGTTCCACGTAGCGCCATTCGTGGGCGGGAATCTCGAAAACTTCATCCACCAGCTCGACGCGCGACGACGCGGCCAGCAGCAGAAGGCACGCCAGCGCCCTCATGAGGCCGCGTGCCGCATCCCCTGAAAGGCTACAATAGGGACCATGACCGACAGTATGGCACACGCTGGCGGCCGGCTAGCTCCGCGCCTGTTCGAGCTGCCCGGCTGGAAAACCGCGTTGTGCTGGAGTGCCGCGATCCTGGTTTCTGTGCTGTTTCTGATCTCGGGTGTGTGGAAGATTACCGACGTGCAATCGGCCGCCGTGCGCATGGCGCAGGCGCGCGTGCCGCAATCGCTGAGCCTGGCGGCGGCTCTGGGATTCGGCATCGCCGAGACCTTCGCCGGCGTGCTGGTGCTGGTGCCGCGCTACCGGCGCTGGGGCGCGGTACTGTCCGGTTTGCTGCTGATCGCCTTCATGGCTTACATGGCCGTGAACTACCACGCTCTGCTGGGCGAAGATTGCAGTTGCTTCCCCTGGCTGAAGCGTGTGGTGGGTCCGGGCTTCTTCCTGGGCGATGGCGCCATGCTGCTGCTGGCCATCCTGGCGGGCGTGTGGGCCAAGCCTTCGGCGGGCCTGCGGGGCGCGGTGGTGATACTGGGAGCGGTGGTGGTGTTCGCGCTGGTTTCCTACGGGGCGGATGCCGCGCGGCGCACGGGGACCCGGGCGCCCGAGACCATTTCCGTGTCCGGCCGGCCTTATTCGCTGGCGCGGGGGCGTGTGTTCCTGTTCTTCTTCAACCCCGAGTGCATGCACTGCTACGACGCCTCCAAGCGCATGTCGCAACTTCAGTGGGGCGATACGCGCGTAGTGGCCGTGCCGGTGGAGCAGCCGCAATTCGCCGATCAGTTTCTGAACGAGACCGGGTTGCACGCCGTGGTGACGACGGATTTCGCGCTGTTGAAGGACGTTTTCAATTACACCAGCTATCCGTTCGGCGTGGCGCTCGAAGACGGGCGCGAGAAGGCGCCGGTTACCAGGTTCGAGGATCCCGAGCCGCTGGCTACGCTGCGGCAGTTGGGCTTCGCGCGATAAGGACTGGGCAGGCTAAAGCGTGCCCCACCTACCACACCCGGCAGGCGTTGGCGCGAACCATCGGCTGGCCCGCTTTGCAGGCGAACGCGCGGCCGAACTCCGGCATGTTCGAGACTACGCCGTTGATGCGGTATTCGTCCGGCGAATGCTCGTTGGTGATGGCGTTCTGCCGCTTGCTTTCGGGACGCTCGTCGCCGCACGCCCATTGCGCCATCCCGATGAAGTAGCGCTCGTCCGGCGTGAAGCCGTCGATAGGTTGGAGGTCCTTGCCTCGGGTGGCCTCTTTCCAGGCCAGGTAGCCCAGCAGCGTGCCGCCAAGATCGGCGACATCCTCGCCCAGGGTCAGCTTGCCGTTGATCTTGATGTCGTCCACCACGGTGTATTGCGAATACTGGTCCGAGACGCAGGCGGCCCGCTTGACGAACTCGTCGGCATCCTGTTTGGTCCACCAGTCGCGCAGGTTGCCCTTGGCATCGAACTGGCGGCCCTGGTCGTCGAAACCGTGGGTTAGCTCGTGGCCGATGGTGGCGCCGGTGTTGCCGTAGTTGGGGGCGTCGTCCATTTTGGGATCGAACAGGGGCGGCTGGAGCACGCCGGCGGGGAAGTTGATGTCGTTCATCTGCGGGTCGTAGTAGGCGTTCACGGTGGGCGGGGTCATCTGCCATTCGGCGCGGTCCACGGGCTTGCCGATCTTGTCGAGCTGCCGGCGGGATTCGAAGACGAAGGAGCGCGTCACGTCGCCGGCGAAATCCCTCGGCGCGATCGTGAGGGCGCTGTAGTCGCGCCACTTGTCGGGATAGCCGATCTTATTGGTGATGCCGTGGAGCTTGGTGAGCGCCTGTTGCTTGGTGGCCTCGCCCATCCAGGAGATCTGGTGCAGATCGTCCTCCATGGCCTTCTCGATTTCCTTGGTCATCTGCAGCGCGCGGCCCTCGGTATCGGCGCTGAAGGTCTTCTCGACGAAGACCCGGCCGAGCGCCTCGCCGAGATCGCGATCCACATAGCGCACGCAGCGCTTCCAGCGCGGCTGCAACTCGGCGACGCCGCGAAGGTAGTGGCTATAGAATTCGAAATTTGCCTCGACGAAGGCTTTCGAAAGATACGGCGCGCGGGCGTGCGCCAGGTGCCAGCGCAGGTAGGTGCGCCAATCGGCCATGGGGCGGGTCGCGAGCTGCAGCTGGATCTCGCGGAAAAATTCCGGCTCGGTGACGTTTACTTCAGCCGGCGCGGGCATGCCCGTGGCTTTCCAGTATGCCGCCCAATGGAAGGCGGGCGTGAGGCCGGCCAGCTTGGCGCGCGTGTACTTGTGAAAGAGCTTGTAGGGGTCGCGCTTATCGACCAGCGTCAGCGAGGCCTTGGCCAGCGCGGTCTCGATCTCCATCACGGTCTGCGCCTCGGCGCGCGCGACTTCGGGGGTATCGCCGAGCAGCCGGAACAGGCCCGCCACGTGCTCCAGGTAGCGCGTGCGGGTCTCCTGGGATTTGGCGTCGGTCTTGGTGTAGTAATCGCGATCCGGCATTCCCAAGCCTCCGGCCATGGCGAAAGCGATCACGCGCGTGGAATCGGCGAAATCCTGCGAAGAACCGTAGCCGAACAGCGGGCTGGTATAGCTCATCTCGAGGTGCAGCCGGCCCAAAAACGCGGGGATATCGGAAACGCGCCGCAGCCCCGCGATCTCATCCAACTCCGCGCGGAGCGGCGCCGCGCCGGCCTTCTCGATGGCCGCTTCATCCATGCAGGCGCCGAAGTAATCGCCGATCTTCTGCTGGTTCGCAGTGCGCGCAGACGAGGGCCGCGAGGCTTCGTCGAGGATGCCCCACAGGAAGCGCAGATTCTCGTCGGTGAGCTTGCCGTAGACATCCCAGCGCGCCTGGTCGGGCGGGATGGGGTTGAGCTTGTTCCAACTTCCGCAGGCGAACTGGTAGAAATCCACGCAGGGGTCCGCGGAACGGTCGAGGAAGGTGGTGTCCAGGCTGGGTGTGTAGGGCAGGGAAGCCAGGGGCCGGTCTTGCGAATAAAGAAGGAAGGGAAGCAGGGCCAGCGGCGGAAGCAGGGCGCGTTTCATCACCCGCAGGGTACCATATCGATCCGGCTGGACCCGGCGATCAATCCGCCGAGGCCGGCTGCGCCTGCTTCATCCGGAAAGTCACCTGCTCGATGGGTCCGATGCCCACCACGTACGCCGCGGACCCGGCCAGCGCGATGGCGGCCGCCACCACGAAAGCCAGGTAGAATTCGCCGGTCCTCTGGACCACCCAGCCCGTGAACCACGGCGCCACCACTCCCGAAAGCGTGCCGAAGCCGTTCTGCATAGAGGTCCATTTGCCGGCCGCGCGCGGCCCCGCCAGCGTCTGCGTGATGGCCCACAGGTTGGAGCCGAAAATCCCGTAGCCCCAGCAGGTCAGCAGCAGCAGGACCATGGCGATGCTCTCGTTGCGCACCACCGCCACCGGCAAAATAATGGTGGAAAACAGCAGCCCTAGCCCGGCGAAACTCTTGCGCACGCGTGTAGGCGAGCCGCCGCGAGCAATCAGATGGTCCGAAAGCCAGCCATGAAAAGTGGCCGAAACCGCTACGGCGAAGAAGGCCAGCGACGCGAATACAGCCATCTTGTCTTTGGCGAAGCGGCGCTCAGTTTCGAGATACGCCGGAATCCAGGTCAGCAGGAAGAACCAGAAGTAGTTGGAGCAGAAAAGCCCGATGGCGCTGAAGATGGCCGAGCGGTGGCGCAGGATTTCGCGGATTCCCGGCACCTCGCTGGGATCCTGGCGCACCGAAAGGCCCTGGCCGCGCGGCATCCACAGGAACCACGGAATCAGCCACGCCAGCGTGCCGAAGCCCAGCACAATGAAAAACGGGCGCCAGCCGAAGCGCGCCATCAGCAGCCCGCCCACCAGCGCTCCCAGCGCCGGTCCGGCCTTAGTGCCGGCCTCGATGGTGGCATTGGCGAAGCCGCGGCGGTGCTCCGGAAAGTAGTTGGCCAGAATGCGCGAATAGCACGGATAGGCCACCGATTCTCCGAGTCCCAGCATCAGCCGCATGGCGAAGAGGAACGCGAAGCTGCGCGCCATCCCGGCGCAGGCCGTGGCCACCGACCAGAGGGTGAAGCCGCCGGCCAGCACCCAGCAGACGTTGAACCTGTCGGCGGCCCAGCCGGCGATCCCCAGAAGCTGGCAACTGGCGTAGGTCCAGAAAAAGGCGGAAAGCAGGATGCCGATCATGTATGGCGAAAGATGCAGATCGCGCATGATATTGGTCGCGCCGACCGAGAGATTGGCGCGGTCGATATATACGAGAAAAGCCGAAGCGAATAAAAGTGCGAGAATCCGCACATCGCGGGAGTGCATCTCAGCATTATAGTTTGGGGAGCCGGGACGCTGCGCCGATTCAAGATGAAGATCTACTTACCCTTCACGTTCGCCGCCTTGGTTGTGGCCCAGTATGGCT
>Ga0181517_10003872_pt1 | contig 13971 bp, 11 predicted proteins | sample PEATcosm2014_Bin_31_FD_119748 | JGI IMG/M metagenome (GOLD analysis project Ga0181517, IMG submission 119748) | Peatland microbial communities from MTU Mesocosm Facility, Houghton, MI, USA - PEATcosm2014_Bin01_30_metaG | ecosystem: Environmental > Terrestrial > Soil > Wetlands > Peat | place... | reverse complement strand
GGCGTTTTTTTGATGTCGATTTGCAAATACGCCGCGTCCGCCAGGGGCGGGTTATTCCACCACGGTGGAGTCTTGTAAGCGGGCCCGCCCTTATCGAAGGCCGGCTCCGAGTCCGCGGGAAACTGTTTGATCTTGGCGGCCGCTTGAACCGATGCGAAAAACGGCCCGATGTCAGCGGGCGCCATCTCGACCTTGAACACATGTTCGGGATCGCGCGCAGCCACCCAATACGATTCCTTCACAACCGCGGACTTCGGCAGGATCACGCCAAAATCGCCATTCAGATGGCGATTGAGGCTCCCCTTGGCGTTGAAGAACGGGAACTGGATTCCTGAGCAGCACAAAACGAAACCGAGGGCCAGCACTGCCGCGACACCGAATATGACTACGTTGCGCACCATCGACTTGCACCCTTGCGGCGAATCCTCGCCGCGGCAGCAATTATCCGCGCGCATCCGAGATTAGCAATATCGGCTCGCGATCGTGCCACCGGTCATGGCAACGCTGAAATCTCCCGCTGCATCGACCCACTCCCTTTGCATCCCCGCCGCTCTTGCGTTATCAAATTCCAATGCTCCACGACGAAGTCGTTCCGATTCTGGACTTTGGATCGCAATACGCCCAGCTCATCGCACGCCGCGTGCGCGAACAGGGGGTGTTCAGCACGCTGGTCCGGCCGGATATCGCCGCCGGCGAACTGGCGGCGATGAAGCCCAAGGGGATCATCCTGAGCGGCGGTCCGGCCAGCGTGTATGAGGCCGGGGCGCCGCGCTGCGATCCGGATATCTTTCAACTGAACCTGCCGATCCTGGGAATCTGCTATGGCATGCAGATCGGCGCGCAGATTCTCGGCGGGCGAGTAACACCGGCGGCCGCTCGCGAATTCGGGCGGGCTCGACTGCACGTGCTGGGCGACGATCCGCTGGTGCGCGGGCTGCCGGCCGACACCATCGTCTGGATGAGCCACGGCGATCAGGTCAACGATCTGCCCAAGGATTTTGTCCCGCTGGCTTCGACGCCGACCTGCCCGTTCGCGGCGGCGCGGCACAAGCGGCTGCCGTTCTACGGCGTGCAATTCCATCCCGAAGTCACTCACACCCCGCGCGGCGAACTCATCTTCCGCAATTTCCTCCACGATATCTGCCACTGCGCCGGAACCTGGACCATGGGCAATTTCATCGAGGAATCCGTCAAGGCCATCCGCGACCAGGTGGCCGACGCGCGGGTGATCTGCGGCCTGTCCGGCGGCGTCGATAGCACCGTCGTGGCCGCACTGCTCTATCGCGCTATCGGGCAGCAGCTTACCTGCATCTTCGTGGATAACGGCCTGTTGCGAAAACACGAGCGCGAACGCGTCCAGTCCACGTTCGCCGATCATTTCAAGACCAATCTCGTCGTCTCCGACGCCACGGAGCAATTTCTGGGCGCTCTGGCCGGCGTGTCTGATCCGCAGAAGAAGCGCAAGATCATCGGCGCCCAGTTCATCGACGCTTTCAAGCGCGAGGCACTGGCAATCAAGGACGCCCGCTTCCTGGCGCAGGGCACGCTCTATCCCGATGTCATCGAATCAGGCCACGGCCACGCCGGCGCCAGCGCGAACATCAAACTCCATCACAACGTCGGCGGCCTGCCGGCGGAGTTGGGGTTTGAACTTATCGAGCCGCTGCGCGATCTGTTCAAGGACGAGGTCCGTAGGCTCGGGCAGGTGCTGGGTCTGCCGGATGACACGGTCTGGCGGCATCCATTCCCCGGCCCGGGACTGGCCGTCCGCATTGTCGGCGAAATCACGCCCCAGCGGCTGACGATATTGCGCAACGCCGATGAGATCGTATTGGACGAGCTGATGGCGGCCGGTTTGTATCGCAAGACGGCGCAGGTTTTTGCGGTGCTGCTGCCGATCGCGACGGTGGGCGTGATGGGCGATGCGCGGACGTACGATTCGGTGGTGGCGATCAGGGCGGTGGAGTCGCAGGATTTCATGACCGCCGACTGGGCGCGGATTCCGTTCGACGTCCTGGCAACTATGAGCAACCGCATCATCAACGAAGTCCGCGGCGTCAACCGCGTCGTCTACGACATCTCCTCGAAGCCGCCGTCAACGATTGAATGGGAATAGCTACGGCTTCACTAAGTCACCTTGTTACATGTCATCAACATTGCCGCTTATGACCCGCGCCAAACTCCCCCGCAAGACCCCCGCCCAGGCCGGCTACTCCTTCCCCCCGGAATGGGCCCCGCACGCTGCGACATGGCTGAGCTGGCCCCGGCCGGAGGGAATCAGCTTTCCCGACGGCTATCACACGATCGCGCCGAACCTGGCGAATATCGTGCGAGAAATCGCTGCCCGCGAGCGCGTCGAGATCAACGTCCCCAACGAAAACTGGGAGCGCATCGTCCGCGGCCAATTGACCGACAACGGCTGTCCGCTGCGTCACGTCTATTTTCATTACATTAAGACCAACGAATGCTGGTGCCGCGACCACGGCCCGGCGTTTGTCGTGCGCACGGCGCGAGCAAAAAAACGCCTGGCAATTGTCGATTGGGGGTTCAACGCCTGGGGCGGGAAATATCCGCCGTACGACGATGATGATGCGGTGCCGACGCGCATCGCCGCCGAAAAGAAACTGCCGCTGTTCCTCCCCGGCATCGTCATGGAAGGCGGCGCCGTCGATTTCAACGGCCGCGGGACCGTCCTCACCACCGAATCCTGCCTGCTCAATCCCAACCGCAATCCCACTCTCTCGAAAAAGAAGATCGAGAACTTCCTGAAGGCCTATTACGGCCAACTGCACGTCTGCTGGCTGGGCGACGGTATCGCCGGCGATGACACCGACGGCCACGTTGACGATCTGGCGAGATTCATCGACCCGCACACGATCGTCACGGCCGTTGAGCAGGACAAGCACGATGCGAACTTTCGCGTGCTCAGGGAGAACCTGCGCCGCCTCGAGCTTCTCCGAGACCAGGACGGCCGGCCATTCCGGATCGTGACCATTCCGATGCCCAGGACGATCGTCCGCGACGGCCAGCGACTGCCCGCGACGTACGTGAATTTCTATTTCGTCAACGGCGCGCTGCTGGTGCCGACGTATCGCGACAAACGCAACGACCGCAAGGCGCTGGAGACCCTGCAAACGCAACTGCCCAGGCGCCGCGTGATTGGGATCGATTGCATCGAGCTGATCTGGGGTCTGGGCGCGATCCACTGCCTCACCCAGCAGCAACCTCGATGAACATTGCAACCAAGCGTCGATGCACAGTATCAAGGCATTTTTGACCTTAGCTGTCGTCCAATGCACAATGTGCGCGCGGCCGAGGTCACGCAAAACGTCAAAATGACGTTTTGCACGGAATTTGCATGTGGAATTCAAAGAGGGAAGGGACGGGGCGATTGTGGCGTCGCCTCGGCGGTGGTTGTGTTCCTCGGCGCAAGCCGATTTCTCCACCCGACCCGCCTTCACGCTGTTGCCGAAAGCGGGAAAATTTGCGGTCCGGCGGGGCGTTCACTACGCTTGACGCTCTAGCGGTTATCGCGCTTGCCATATAGGTAGCCGACGGTCCCGAATCGTTCGGGAAGGAATTTCTTTTTGCATAGTCTTTTCACAGGAGCCGCCCCATCATGAGCGCCAATGCACGTTTCGAGGCCATCAGGTCCATCGCCAATACCAAGCACAAGCTCGACTACGTCGATTTCAAGACCACCCACGTCAAAGACCTCTTCGGCCTGAACGTCTTTAACGAGGAAGTCCAGCGCCAAAGGCTTCCCAAGACCGTCTTCAAGGCCCTCCAGAAGACCATCAAGGAAGGCGCCATGCTCGACCCGGCCATCGCCGATGCCGTCGCCAGCGCCATGAAGGACTGGGCCCTGGAACACGGCGCCACCCACTATACCCACCAGTTCCAGCCCATGACCGGCATCACCGCAGAAAAGCATGACAGCTTCCTCAGCCCCAACGTCGCCGGCGCTCTTCCAGAATTCAGCGGCAAGGAACTGGTCAAGGGCGAGCCAGACGCCTCCTCGTTCCCGTCGGGCGGCCTGCGCGCCACCTTCGAGGCTCGCGGCTATACCGCATGGGATCCCTCCAGCCCGGCCTACATCATGGAGCACGCCAACGGATCGACCCTCGTCATCCCCACCGCGTTCCTCTCCTGGACCGGCGAAGCCCTCGACAAGAAAACACCCCTCCTCCGCTCCATGGAGGCACTCTCCGCTCAGGCCATTCGCATCCTCAAGCTCTTCGGTAAGGACGTCAAACACGTCTTCACCACCGTCGGTGCCGAGCAGGAATACTTCCTCATCGACCGCAATTTCTACATGCTCCGCCCCGATCTCATCAACTGCGGCCGGACGCTCTTTGGCGCCAAGCCGCCCAAGGGTCAGGAACTCGAAGACCAATACTTCGCCACCATCCCTGAGCGCGTGCTGGCCTGCATGGCCGACGCCGAGGCCGAACTCTTCAAACTCGGCGTGCCCATCAAGACCCGCCACAACGAAGTGGCTCCCAGCCAGTACGAACTGGCTCCCCTCTTTGAAAACTCCAACCTCGCCACCGATCACCAGAACCTGATCATGCTCGTCCTCCGCCAGACCGCCGAAAAATACGGCCTGGCCTGCCTCCTTCATGAGAAGCCATTCGCCGGCATCAACGGCTCCGGCAAGCACAACAACTGGTCGATGTCCACCGACGCCGGTGAAAATCTCCTCAACCCCGGCGACACCCCCCACGACAACGCGCAGTTCCTGGTCTTTGTCGCCGCCGTCATCCGCGCCGTCGACAAGTTTGCCGACCTCCTGCGCCTTTCCATCGCCAGCGCTCACAATGACCATCGCCTCGGCGCCAACGAGGCGCCCCCGGCCATTATCTCGATCTTCCTCGGCGAGCAGCTCAACGACATCATCGAACAGATCGAAAAAGGCGGTGCCAAGAGCACCAAGCAGGGCGGCCTCTTCGAAACCGGCGTCTCGATTCTTCCCAAGCTCCCCAAGGATGCCGGCGACCGCAACCGCACCAGCCCCTTTGCATTCACCGGTAACAAGTTCGAATTCCGCGCCGTCGGCGGCAGCCTCAACATCTCCGGCCCCAACGCCATCCTCAACACCATCGTCGCCGAGTCCCTCGACTACATCGCCTCCAAGCTCGAAGCCGACGTCAAGGGCGGCAAGACCCTCACCAAGGCCATTCAGGAACTTCTTCCCGCTATCATCAAGGAGCACAAGCGGGTCGTCTATAACGGTGACAATTACATCGAGGAATGGCACAAGGAGGCCGAAAAACGCGGCCTGCCCAACATCAAGAACACCGTCGATTGCCTCCCGGTTCTTCAGAAGAAAGAGGTCATCAGCCTTCTCACCAAGTACAAGGTCTATAACGAAAAGGAACTGGCCAGCCGTTACGTCATCCTCGCCGAAGGCTATCTCAAGACCGTGACCATCGAAGGCAATATGGCCGCCTTCCTGGCCAAGAACATGATCCTGCCGGCCGCTCTGACCTACCAGGGCCAGGTCGCCACCGCCGTCAACGCCGCCAAGGCCGCCGGCGTGGATAACTCGGCCCAGGCCGAGCATCTCAAGACGCTCACCGCCGCCATCACCGATTTCCAGAAGCACATCGCCGTGCTGGACAAGGCCCTGCATCACCATGCGGATGGCGATGCCTTCGACCATGCCAAGCACGCCCGCGACCACATCGTCCCCGGCATGGCTGATCTCCGAAAGGCCGCCGACAAGCTCGAAACCATCGTCTCCGACGACCTCTGGCCCCTCCCGACCTATCGCGAAATGCTCTTCATCAAGTGATGTAAAGCCGTCCAATGCGGCGAATCGCATGACAACAACCCACGGCCCCGGCCCCAACAAGCCGGGGCCGTGTCGTGCGCCGGCACAGTTCCCCTGCTCTCCTGCCCCTTCCCTCCCCTGCTACAATCCTTCCCTTGCCTCACCCGCGACTCCACCTTTCCTCGCTCCCCGACGCCTCCCCGGCCGACGCCTGGCCCACAGGATTTCTCCACCCCGTCTGCACCATCCGCTGTGACAGCCAAACCCTCCGCACCACTGCCCACGTCGGGCAGTCCTTCCTCCGCCAGTGGGATGACCCGCTCCTTGCCCTCGATTGGATGTCCCACACCTTCTGGCCCGACAAGGGCCGGTGGATCGGCTTCCTCAGCTATGATCTCGGCCGGCTCTTCGAGCATCTCCCCGATCCGCCACCAGACGATCTTCATCTCCCGCTCTTCGTCTTCACCTATTGCCGCCCGGTCCCGGATCGGCCCGGCTTTCCTGAGCCCGATTACGGCCGGTCCGACGCTCCCCTGGCCAGCAATTTCACCCGCCACCAATACGAATCCGCCGTTTACCGCGTCATCGACTACATCCGCGCCGGCGATGTCTTTCAGGTCAATCTTTCCCAGCGCCTCAGCGTCGGCCTGCGCGAGCATCCATCGGTCATCTATCAGCGACTCTGCAAACAGACTCCCGCTCTCTACGGCGGTTATCTCGCCTGGGATGATTTCACTCTCATCTCCAATTCCCCCGAACTGTTCCTCAAGATCGACGCCCCCGATTCCACCGGCCGGCGACGCATCATTACCCGCCCCATCAAGGGCACCCGCCCGCGCGACCTCGGCATGGACCAGATTCTCCGCCAATCCGCCAAGGACCAGGCCGAACTCAACATGATCGTTGATCTTCTCCGCAACGATCTGGGACGAATCTGCGAGATCGGCTCGGTCAAGGTCGAACAGCTCCCCACGGTCGAAACCCACGCCACCGTCTATCACGGCGTTGCCACCATCGCCGGGTTGCTCCGCCCGGACACGTCCCTGGTTGATCTACTCAGGGCCGTCTTCCCTGGCGGCAGCATCACCGGCGCCCCCAAGATTCGCGCCATGCAGATCATCGACGAACTCGAACCCATCCGCCGCGGTCCCTACACCGGCGCCATCGGCTACATCGCTCGCGACGGCTCCATGCAATTCAACATCGCCATCCGCACCATGATTATCGCCAACGCGATGGTTCACATCCCCATCGGCGCCGGCATTGTCGCCGACAGCGTCCCGGCCGAAGAATACGCCGAAACCCTCCTCAAAGCCCGGGCCCTTCTGGCCGCCCTCAACCTCCCCAACCCTCAATTCCCCTAAAATCCTCCCCTCCGCCTCTCAACGGCGACCCTCTCCCCGTCTATATAAAGATAGATGCTTTGCCCGGCCGTTAGCATAGGATAGAGGCATGACCACTCGATTCGCCTTCGCGGCATTCACACTCGCCCTCGCCTGCACACTGGCTCTTGCTCAAGACGCCGCCAGTGCTCCACCTGCCGCACAACCGCTCGGCGCCAGCGACGCCGCACAGCCCTCTACTCAGCCCCAGGCAACTGTACCCGATCTCCCCGGCGATGATTGCGATCTGGCGGCCGCCGTGGCCCTGGCCGATTCCATCATCGTCGCCAAGGCGGCGGATATTGATTCGGCCAAACAAACAATCGAAAGCCGCGAAGGCACGTTTGGCCTTGCTCACCTTTCGGTCAGCCGATGGCTCAAGGGCCAGGCCAACGACAAGCCTGTCGCCTATCTCCCCGTCGTCACCGCCGATGATGCCGATCCGCCCCGCGTCGCCGTTAACGCCACCGTCGTGATGTTCCTCGCCCGCGACGGGGAATCGCCCATCCTTTTCAAGGCTCTGGCCGCCGACGATCGCACCATCGCCTCGATCGCCGACTTGATCAAAACACCCCCGCCCGCTCAACCGGCCGGCACGCTCGGGTGCGACATCCTCATTTCCGATCCCCCGGCCATCATGGCCGGCACTCTGCTGGCCGCCCTGGCCCTGACTAATAACGGCGACCAGCCGATCCGCATTTGCGTCGCCGGCTCGCCCGTCAACGGCGTGATCACCGACGCCAACAACAAAATCACCGGCAGCGACGTCCGCTTCGAAGCCGACAAATTCAACGCCGCCCCGCCTCCCGATTACGAAATGGCCCGCCAGATCGTCACCATCCCCGCCAAACGCACCTTCCGCCTGGCCGTCGGCTACGCCGTCCCCGAAACCGGCCCCCTTACCCTGACCGGCCATTTCTCCGTCTCCCAATCCCTGGCCGATAAACTCAACCTCTGGCAAGGCAGCATCGACGCCAAACCGCACGCCATCGTCATCCCGGCCCCGCAACCGCCGCAGCCACCTCAGCCGTAGACATTACGCCCTCTGGCGATTCCCCGCCGTCGGCGGTATTCCTTTCCACCGCCAATTCGGGAGCACTTTCCTACATCGAAACCATGCGGTCGGACGGCCGAACCTGCTGACAGGCGGCCGACGCCACGAGCAGGGCGGCGGCAGGAACTTGGCGAGAACAGCCAGTTCACATCGTCTGTTGGCGTAGCGTTGGAGGTCAACAATCCCGCCCTCACACCTCCCGATCCACCGCCGCCGCGATCTTTCTTACGGCCTGCATCATCTGATTGAACTGCACCGGCGTGATCGACTGCGCGCCATCCGTCAGTGCGTGTTCCGGGTCGGTATGCACCTCGATGATCAATCCATCCGCGCCCGCAGCCACGGCCGCTCGGCACATCGCGTCGACCAGGTGACTCTTGCCCGTTCCCTGGCTCGGATCAACCACCACCGGCAGATGGCTGACGCGGTGCAATTCCGGCACGGCCGCAAGCGCCAGCGTGTTCCGCACGTAATCCTCGTAGGTGCGGATGCCGCGCTCGCAGAGGATCACCTGTTGATTGCCCTTGGCCATGATGTATTCGGCCGCAAGAAGGAATTCCTCCAGCGTCGCGCTCATGCCGCGCTTCAGCAGCACTGGCTTGGGCTGATCGCCCAGGGCATTGAGCAGATTGAAGTTCTGCATGTTCCTCGCCCCGACCTGCAACACGTCGGCGTATTTGGCCACCAGCGGAACCTGCTCGACGCTCATCACTTCCGTCACCACCGCCAATCCAGTCGCCTCGCGAGCCTGGGCCAGAAGTTCCAAGCCCTTCTCGGCCAAACCCTGGAACGAATACGGATTGGTCCGCGGCTTATACGCTCCGCCACGCAAGGCAACGGCCCCGCCGTCCTTTACCGCGCGGGCCGTGTCCAGCAGCGATTTCTTATTCTCAACGCTGCACGGCCCGGCGATGATGGCGACTTTCTTCCCGCCCACCACCGCGCCCAGCTTGCCGCCGAGGCTGACCTGCGACGTTTCGGTCTTGAGTTCCCGGCTGGCCATTTTGTAGGGCGCGAGGATGGGGACGATTCTCTCGACGCCGTCCACGAGTTCCAGGACCGATTTGTCCTTGAAGCGGTCATCCCCGACGCAGGCGACGACGGTTCGTTCGGTTCCGACGATGACATTTTCCTTGAGTCCCATTTCCCTGACCAACCTTACCACGTGCTCGACCTGAGATTGTGACGAGCCGCATTTCATGACCACGATCATTGTGCCTCCGCTGTATTCCCAAGGGCCTGCGTGAAAAACCGCCAACAAAAAAGCCCCGGGCTTTTGTCCCGAGGCTTCGATCGTCTGTTTCGTTATCGTGAAGTCGCTCAGGACGCTGGTTGGGCGCGCCAATAAAAACTGGTGCTAAACCAAAACCCAAAGCTCGTCGCCTGCGACATCATTCGGGGACTGATATACCACATCCGCCTTTGCCAGTCAAAGTCCATCGGCAATTGATGCGCCGCTTGTCCCGCCCACTCCGGCCCGCTATCTTCCGCCCGGCAAATATGACCACGCGCATCCTCGCCCATCACGCCCACGTCTTCCCCGCCGATGTTAATCCGGCCGGGACTATTGCCCGCCTGCTCTCGCTTCTGGACGCCTGCGCCATCGAGCAGGCCGTCTGTTTCGCGCCGTTCGCGCAGCACTCGGCGGCCGGTTTTGATCCCAATGGCTGGCTGGCGGGCGAATTGAAGAATCAGCCGCGACTCAGCGGTTTTGGCACGATCGACTTTGCCGCAAGCAATTTCCCCGATCAGGTTCGCCGGGCGGTTGATCTGGGATTTTGCGGGCTGAAGCTGCATCCCAACGCCCAGAAATTCGCGGTTCTAGGTCAGCCCGCTCGTGAGGTTTACGCGGCCGCTCAGGACGCCGATCTGTTTCTCACGTTCCATACCGGCGTTCATCGCTCCCGGCTGGCGGATTGCCGGCTGATCGACTTCGACCAGATCGCCTGGGATTATCCCAATCTGCGTTTCAGCATGGAGCACATGGGCGGCTACCATTTCTTCAACGAGGCGCTGGCTGTCATTTTCAATCACGTTCCGCCGCCGTGGAAACCGGGCAAATGCCGGCTTTTCGCCGGTCTGGCCAGCGTGTTCACGCAGCATCAGAACCGGTTCTGGTATTTGTCCCCCGAGCAGATCAAGGAACTGATCGCGCAAATCGGCTCGACACAGGTGATCTTCGGCCTGGATTTCCCGTACAATCTCGAACGCGAAACGCAGATGGCACTGACGACGCTCAGAAGTCTGGGCCTGCCGGAGTCCGATCTGAATAACATTCTGGGTGACAACCTCCGTCGCGAATTGTCGATCCCATGACGGCCGTTTTTTGGAGCAGAGACGCCAATGACCACACCGACACCCGCCGTGATTGATCCCGAATTTCTGGCCATGTTACGTTGCCCGCTGACGCGCAGCCCGCTTCGCGTCGAGGGACAGTATCTCGTGGCGGAGGTTGGCGGCCTGCGCTACCCGATCCGCGACGGATTCCCGGTCATGCTCATCGAGGAAGCCAAGCTTCCCGCCGGCATCGCGACGCTCGATGAGTTCAAGAAACGCTTCGCGGGGCAGATTCCGGAGTGATACAGGGCGCGATCGGCGGCGGGCGGAATTCAAGAGATAGCTCACGCAAAGTCGCGAAGCTCGCAAAGGGACGGCGCGTCTGTTCTCGGACTACTGGGAAAACATGGTAACGACCAGATAGGTTGCAAGAAGGCCGACTACAAGGCCGACAATCGACATCGCCGACGTGCCGTGTTTTCGCATTGACACGATCCCACAAGTCGCGCCGGGAATGCCGCAGCAGTAAATGACGACCATCGCGTAACCGGCAATCGCTTCGCCCATCTCACCCGGCAATTTCTGTTGTTCCACGATGACAAAGACCAGCGCAAGAGCCGCCAACGACACAATCGCCAACAGCAACGATGCCAAAGCCCACCCGTCCGGCCCCTTGGGACCGGACGGGGTTTCGTAATCCAGCGTTTGCGGCATGCGCCTCATCCGCTCATTGGATGACGAACATCGACACCGACGTGTCGTCGCGGATGTACATATTGTTGCCGTCCACCACCGGGAAGGCGAAGACCGGCGCCGTGCTGACGGTGATCGTGGCCAATTCGGAATACGCCGTGCCGTCGGGCTTGAACGCGATCAGTGTCGAAGTGCTGGGCATCGCCAGCAGCACCGAGCCGGCATCCACGATGGCGCCGTACGTGGTGCGGCGGTTGGTGGCGTCCGACCAGGCCGTCTCGCCCGTCGCTGCCTTGACGCAGAAGAACGTCGACTTGTCCGACAAGCCGTAAATAAAGCCGTCTTTGAGCACCGGCGTGTTGAACTGCGTCCCCATCGTGGCGTTCTTCCACGTCTGCGTGGCGGTGAAGGTGTCACCGGTCTTGGTCACCTTTACGGCCGTCATGCCGCGGGCCTGGCCGGTGAAGATCACAGTGCTGCCATCGACGATCGGCGTGGCGGCGTTATAGCCCATTCCGGTGGTGGCGAACGGGAGTTTCCACAGCAGTTTGCCGTCGGCGGTGCCGATGCTCACGATGCTCGAGTCGGTTTGCGTGACGATCTGCTTGACGCCTTCGACCGTAAGCAGCACTGGCGATGCATAGCCCGGCCCGTCGCCTGTCCACTTCCACTTGACATCACCGGTCTTGAGATCCAGCGCCTCAACGGTGCCGGCATTCCGGCCGCCCAGGTGCGCGATGACGTTCCCATCGACAACGATCGGCGACATGCTGGTGAAGAACTGCGGAGCGGTCTTGATATCGTCCTTGCGCCACTCCACTTTTCCCGTGGCGGCGTCGAGGCACGAAAGCACACCGCTGATGCCCAGAGTGATGACATGGCCGTCGATCACCGTCGGGCTGCTGCGCGGGCCGGCGTGGGCGCGGGCCGACGGCCCGGTGATGGCCGTCGCGGCGTACTTGTCGCTCCAGACTTCCTTGCCCGTGGCGGCATCGAGGCACATGGTCACTTCATCAGCATCCTGCCGGCCGAAGGTGTACAGCTTGTCCTTCACCAGGGCCGGCGTCGAATCGCCTGATCCGACGGTCACTTTCCATTTGGCGGTCAGGGTCTTTGGCCAGGCGGCCGGAGCCTTGAAGTTGGTCACCTTGGCGTTGCGATCGGCGCCCATCCATTGCGGCCAGTCATCGGCCCGCAGGACGCTTGCACATACCAGGATCGTACAGCCGACGAATACAACCAATTGTCTGGAGAGACGTGACATGGCGGATCCTTTCTGTTGAAGGTCATGCGGCTTGAATTGCGAGAGACCGCTGACCGCAGGTCGAAATGCTACCGCGCCGCCAGAACCCACACCAGATGCCGGCAGCCACAATCTCCTTTATTTCGGCGCATGCCGCAGGTTAAGATTCCGGCAAGGACGCCTCATGCGAAAATTCCGCTACGTCATGATCGGTGGATTTCTGGGCGCGGGCAAAACCGCCGCCTGCATCAAGCTGGCCGAGCACCTGGATTCCCGCGGCCTGCGGGCCGGGCTTATCACCAACGACCAGAGCGTTAACCTCGTCGATACCGCGCGGGTGCGGGCGGCCGGGTTTCCCGTTCAGGAAATCACCGGCGGCTGCTTCTGCTGCAAGTTCAACAGTCTGGTCGAGGCCTCGCGTCAGCTCACCATGTCCGCCGCGCCCGATGTCCTGATCGCCGAACCGGTCGGCTCCTGCACCGATCTCTTGGCCACGGTCGGCTATCCGCTGCGACAGCTTTACGGCGACGATTATGACCTGTCGCCTCTCTCGGTCCTGGTCGATCCCATCCGCTGCGCCCGCATACTGGGAATCGCCGACGGCAGGAACTTCTCCGAGAAAGTCCTCTATGTATACCGCAAGCAGCTTGAAGAGGCCGAGTTGCTGGTCATTAACAAGGTGGATCTGCTGACCGCCGCGGATCGTCGCGCGCTGGCCGATGCGGTTAAGAAGCAGTTTCCCCGAGCGCGGGTGTTTGAGGTGTCGTGCCGCACCGGCGAAGGGCTGGCGGACTGGTTCGGGTGCCTGCTGGCGGATCAACTCGGTCGCCGTCCGGCCATGGACGTGGATTACGACCTCTACGCGCTTGGCGAAGCGCTGCTCGGCTGGCTCAACGCCACCGCGCACGTGAAGGCTTCGCTGCCATTCGACGGCAATCAGTGGCTTCTCGCCCTGGCCTCGAATTTGCGCGGGCAACTGAGCAACGCGGGCATCGAAATCGCCCATCTCAAGATGACTCTGGTTCCCGACGAAGGGCCGGACCTCGCCGCCGTCAGCCTGACCAACACCGCCGCCGACTCGCAATTGACCCATGCTCTGCGAGCCCCGTTGGCCGACGGCCTGCTGACGGTGAACCTGCGCGCCGAGGCCGACCCGGAAATCCTCGATCGACAGGTGCGCCATTCGCTGGCCGGTTCCTCTCCCGTGGCGGCGGTTCTGGACTCGATCAGCGCCTTTCGCCCCGGCCGGCCCAATCCCACGCACCGGATGGCAACGGCCGGCGAAACGCGGGTCGGCTGAAGAAAGTGCGCGATCCTGCTGGCGGCCGTCCTTGCTCCCCGGCGGCTGTTTCGACGCACACACGCCCGGAATCCCAGCCGCGCTCCGCACCGGGAATTTTCCCTAACTGATTTGCCAGATTGGAGTTGCGACACAAATAGCCCCAAGGCCCCGCGGACGCCACCCTCATTTCCAGCCGGATATCGCGGTTTACGCCAAACATCGCGTCCAAAACGTGCCCCAAATGTCGCGAAAAAGTTCGAACTT
>Ga0181517_10003871_pt1 | contig 13980 bp, 8 predicted proteins | sample PEATcosm2014_Bin_31_FD_119748 | JGI IMG/M metagenome (GOLD analysis project Ga0181517, IMG submission 119748) | Peatland microbial communities from MTU Mesocosm Facility, Houghton, MI, USA - PEATcosm2014_Bin01_30_metaG | ecosystem: Environmental > Terrestrial > Soil > Wetlands > Peat | place... | reverse complement strand
CCTGACCGACATTCAGAAGCGCATCAAGTTCATCGTGCACCGCATGGAGAACGCCATCGCGAACCATGAGTTCGAGAAGGCGCGCTTCTACTCCGACGAGGAGCGCAAAGAGCGCGAGAACATGCGCCAGCTCCGCGAGAAGTACAACCTCGACGATTCCTCCACCGGATGCGTCACCAAGGACGACATCGAGGACGTGGTGGCTCGCTGGACCGGCGTGCCCATGACGTCGATCAAGGAAGAAGAGATTGCCAAGCTGCTGCGCATCGAGGATGAGCTGCACAAGCGCATCATCAGCCAGGAAAAGGCCATTTCGGCGCTGGCCCGAGCCATCCGGCGCTCGCGCGCGGGGCTCAAGTCGAGCGCCCGCCCCGCGGGATCGTTCCTGTTCCTGGGACCCACGGGCGTGGGAAAGACGGAAGTGGCGCGCGCCCTGGCGGCCTTCCTGTTCGGCAGCGAAAAGAGCCTGGTGCGGTTCGACATGTCCGAGTACATGGAAAAGCACTCGGTTTCGAAGCTGATCGGCTCGCCTCCCGGATACGTGGGCTATGAAGAGGGCGGCCAGCTTACCGAGCGTGTCAAGCGCAACCCGTACAGCATCATTCTGCTCGATGAAATCGAGAAGGCCCATCCGGATATCTACAACATTCTGTTGCAGGTCTTCGAGGACGGCCAATTGACCGACGGCCTGGGTAACCAGGTGGATTTCAAGAACAGCATCATCATCATGACCTCCAACCTGGGGGCGCGCTTCCTCGAGAAGCGCGGCAACCTGGGCTTCTCGGCTCCGGTGGGCGAGGGCACTTCCACCAAAATCGAGGACATGGTCCGCAGCGAGGTGAAGAAAGCTTTCAACCCCGAGTTTCTGAACCGCCTGGACGAGATCATCCTGTTCAGCTCGCTGACGGATGACGACCTGGTGCAGATCATCGACTTGATGGTGGGTTCGGTGAATCAGAACCTGGTGGCCAAACAGGTGAAGATCCGGCTGACCCCGGATGCCTCCAAGTACATCCTCGAGAAGACCTGCGGCGACCGCAGTTATGGCGCCCGTCCGCTGCGCCGCGCACTGCAGCGCTACATTGAGGACCCGCTCTCGGAGGCCCTGATCCAGGGCACCCTGCCGCGTCCCGCCGAGCTCGAAGTCTTTCTCGGCGACACCGGCATCTATTACCGGCAAGTGAACGCCGAAGGCGAAGCCGCCGTGATTGCGGGAGCGCCCGCGGAACCCGCGCCGGGCACGCTGCTCTACACGTTCTGAGATTGAATCGGCTCCGGGCGGCGCACCTGCGTGCGGCGCCCGGGGACCCGCTATATCCTTCCAAAATTGCTAAAGGCCTCGGAGTCCGCACTTGCGCGGGGCCTCCGAGGCCATCATTCAACACTCGTATTGGGCAAGCGGGCCGGCCGGCCCACCGGCGGCCGTGCCTCGCTTACCGATCGGTACGCGCCATGCTTTCAGCGGATGGCACCGCGGGCATGGTGAACTGCTCGTTTTCCGTGGAGCCTTCCAGGGCTTCGGTGGCCGCATGGCCGCCAGCGATCACCGTCTGCACCGCGTCGAAATAGCCGGTGCCGACGAAGCGCTGGTGCAGCACCGCCGAATAGCCGTCGCTAGCCGCCAGGGCGAATTCGCGCTCCTGCAGGCGCGCATAGGCGCTCATCCCTGTCTGTCGATAGTCCCGCGCGAGATCGAACATCCCCAGGTTCAAGGAATGGAAGCCCGCCAGAGTGATGAACTGGAACTTGTATCCCATCTCGCCGAGTTCGGCCTGAAAATGGGCGATCTGGCGATCGTTCAGCTTCTTCTTCCAATGGAACGAAGGCGAACAATTGTACGCCAGGAGCTTCCCTGGGAACTGGGCGTGGACGCCTTCGGCGAAGGCACGCGCCTGCCGGATGTTGGGCTCGGAGGTCTCGCACCAGATGAGGTCGGCGTAGGGTGCGTAAGCCAGGCCGCGCGCGATGGCCGCTTCCAGGCCGCCTTCGAAATGGAAGAAGCCTTCGACGGTTCTTCCCGGCTTGATGAAGCGCGCGTCCTCGAGGTCGATGTCGCTCAGAAGAAGGCGGGCGCTGTCGGCGTCGGTGCGGGCGATCAGTAGCGTCGGCACGCCCATCACATCGGCGGCCAGCCGCGCGGAAACCAACTTCTGCACGAATTCGCGCGTGGGCACCACCACCTTGCCTCCCATGTGGCCGCACTTCTTGGCGGAGGAGAGCTGGTCTTCGAAATGGACCGCTGCGGCTCCGGATTCGATCATGCCTTTCATCAGTTCGAAAACGTTCAGAACGCCGCCGAAGCCGGCTTCCGCATCCGCTATGATGGGCGCGTACCAGTAAGGTCCCGGCTTGCTTTCGGACCGGCAAATCTGGTCGGCTCGCACGAAACTGTTATTGATCGTACGAACCAGCGCCGGCACGCTATTAACAGGGTAGAGGCTCTGATCCGGGTACATCTGGCCGGACAGGTTGGCGTCGCCGGCTACCTGCCAGCCGCTCAGGTAAATGGCTTTCAGCCCGGCCTGCACTTGCTCCACGGCCTGGTTGCCGGTGAGCGCGCCGAGGGCCGCCACGTAGGGTTCGCTGTGCAGAAGCTGCCACAACCGCTCCGCGCCGAGACGCGCAAGTGTATGCTCGATATGGATCGAAGGCCGCAGCCGTTCCACATCCGCGGTGCTGTAAGGCCGCATTATGCCGTGCCAGCGCGGGTTCTCGCCGTGCCCGTTATCGGTGTGACCGGCGTGCCCGTTGCCCGAACGATTTCCTGAATTCGCCATCATTCTCCTCTTATGTCGCCGGTATGCCGGCTTCGTCGCCGGCTCTCCGGCTTCCACGTCTAGTAGACTGTGAACACGCGCCCGGCGACAATCGATCTGGAACCGTGCGGACGAGTGGTCCGAAACGGATCGGTCGCGGCGGAACAACCGTCCCGCTGCGCTAGCATCTAACTGAGAGGGGAGCACCACGTAATGGCAACCACGAATACGGCCGCCCCGTGTAGGGTCGAGGCCGCCGATCTCGAGCAGCAGATTCTCACGCCGGAAGCCAAGAGGTTCGTCGACGGCTTGGCCAGAAAATTCGAAGCGCGCCGCCAGGAGCTGCTGGCCGCCAGGCGGGTCCGCCAGCGGGAGATCGACGAGGGCAAGATGCCCGATTTCCTACCCGAAACCGCGCAGATCCGCGCCTCTTCGTGGCGTGTGGCCGAGGCACCTTCGGACCTGCTGGACCGCCGTGTCGAGATCACCGGGCCCACGGACCGCAAGATGATCATCAACGCCCTGAACTCCGGGGCCAGCGTGTTCATGGCCGATTTCGAGGATTCCAACTGCCCCTACTGGCAGACCCTGATCGAGGGCCAGGTCAACCTGCGCGACGCCGTCAATGGCACCATCACTTACACCAGCCCGGATAACAAGTATTACGAAGTGAATAAGTCGCCGGCCGTTCTTATGGTGCGCCCGCGCGGCTGGCACCTGGATGAGAAGCATTACCTGGTGGATGGTAAGCCGATCTCGGGATCGCTCTTCGATTTCGGCCTGTTCTTCTTCCACAACGCGCGCACGCTCATCGAAAACGGCACGGGCCCGTACTTCTATCTGCCCAAGCTGGAGAGCCACCGCGAAGCGCGTCTGTGGAACGACGTCTTCGTGTACGCGCAGGAGCGGCTCGGCATCGCGCGCGGGACCATCCGCGCCACGGTTCTGATCGAGACGATTCTGGCGGCCTTCGAAATGGACGAAATCCTCTGGGAGCTGCGTGAGCACTCGGCGGGATTGAACTGCGGCCGCTGGGACTACATGTTCAGCATCATCAAGAAGTTTAGCCAGCGTCCCGATTTCATCATGCCGGACCGCGCCCAGGTCACCATGACGCGGCACTGCATGTCGTCTTATGTGGACCTGCTGATCTCCACCTGCCATCGCCGTTCGGCGCACGCCATGGGCGGCATGGCCGCGCAGATTCCCATCAAGAGCGATCCGGAGGCCAACGAGGCCGCCTTGAACAAGGTTCGCGAGGATAAGCTGCGCGAGGTGTGGGCCGGGCACGACGGCACGTGGGTGGCGCATCCCGGACTGGTGCCGCTGGCCAAGAGCGTCTTCGACACTTACATGCCGTTTCCGAACCAACTGAACAAGCAGAAAAGTTCGGCCGTGACGGCCCAGGATCTGCTGACCGTTCCCACCGGGACGATTACCGAACGCGGTCTCTCGATCAACATGGATGTGGGCCTGCAGTACCTGGCGGTCTGGCTGGGCGGCAATGCCTGCGTGCCGATTTACAATCTGATGGAAGACGCCGCCACCGCTGAGATCTGCCGCGCGCAGGTCTGGCAGTGGATCCGCCACGGCGCCCGCATGGATGACGGCCGGGAGGTCACTCACGAGCTGGCCGACGAGATCCTCGGGAAGCATTATGAGAAGCTGCGCCCGCGTTTCCCGGAGGAGCAGCTCTCCATGGCCCGGCAGTTATTGCGGGAAATGATCTCCAACCCCGAGTTTCCCGAGTTTCTTACTCTGCGGGCTTACGAAAGCATCGCATAGCCTCGTTTTGGCAGTATACTGCGGTCATGATTGCCGAGAGCGATCTCCCGGCTCTGTTGGCCGAGTTGCGCGACCTGCTGGGGCATCGGTCTATCGAGGAAGGCGTCCGCAGGCTGGATGGCGTCCGGCCCTTCCTCGAAACGCTCGATCCCGCGACCAGGCACGCCGGCACGCTGGTGGGGCTGGTTGCGCAATGGGTGGATGCCGGCTTCGACGACGCGCACCTGATCTACCGGCTGCTCGATCGCTTTCCCTCGAGCACTCGGTCCTCTCTTCCCCTGATCGATTACCTCCACGTGCGCATGGCCGAGGGAGTGGCGGCCATGTCGCGGGAGGATTTCGAACAGGCTTCCGCCCACTTCCGGCTGGTCGATTCGTTGGGCGGCGAGACCGGCGACCAGGAGCTTCTCTCGATCGCCAGTTTCTGGACCGGCCGCTGCCTGCGGCGCATGGGCCGCTATGACGACGCCCTGAGCTACACGGTTCGCGGCGAAGAGCTGGCCCTAAGCTGCGGATACGCGCCCGCGGCCGCCGTGATGCAGCTTACCCGAAGCTGGGTGTGCTTTCAGAAAGGGCGGCTCAACGAAGCGTCCGCGATCCTGCGCAAAGCCGGGGAGGCGCTCAGCCGGACGGACGATTTTCTGGCGCGCGGCAACCTGCAATCGGCCTACGGCAGAATTGCGCGCCGCCAGGGTCGCTACGAACCGGCCCTCGAGAACTTCGAGCGCGCCATCTGCGAATACCGCCGCGCGCGCGGTGCCGAGCTGCAACTGGCGCGCTCGCTGCTGAATATCGGATTCGTGAACCGGCTTATCGCTCTCGATATCCAAAAGACCGCCGATTCGGAGGCCGCCTCGCGGCGCGGCGGGGCGGGAGCCGCGGCCCGCGCCGAGGCCGGTCGCGGGCAGCGCCAGCGCATCGGCGAGATCCGCGAGCGGGCCCGCGAGCAGTTGCAGGAATCCATGGCCATTTACACGCGCCATGGCAATCACCGCGGCATGGCCGGCGTGCACGTCAACCAGGGCCTTCTGGCGCTCGATTTCGGAGACCTGGAAACCGCCGCCGCCGAAGCGGAGAGCGCTTTCCGGCACGGGGAAGGGAAGCAGGATTCGATCGTGATGGCGCGCGCTCGCACCCTGCAATGCATGGTAGAGAATGCGCGCCTGGAAGAGGAGATCGGCGACCCGGGCCATCATTTCGACAAGGCGGAGGTGTTCGCGCGCGAGGCAGTTGATTTTGCCGGGCACACGCAGAACCGCCGCCTGCTGGCCCGCGCCTACATCTGGCAGGGGCTGACGCACACGGCTCCCTCGCACGGCAACCTCGATCTGGCGCGCCGCTGCTGCGAAGAAGCCGCCACGCAGCTCAAACCCGAGGGCTTGGAGCGGCAATATGTGTGGGACGACCTGGAGCTGCTGAAATCGAAGGTGCTGCATTCCGGCCCGGTGGACCCCGTGCTGCGCGCCTGGAGCAACGGCATCGTGGGCGACAAGACGTTTCAGGAGATCACCGAGGAGTTTGCACGGATCATTGTGCCGAAGGTCTGGGAGCGCGAGGAGCGCAAGGTCTCGCGTGTCGCCACGCGGCTCTCGATGTCGCCGAAGAAGATAAGAAGGATACTGCGGGCGGTGCGTGCGCCGGGAGCGGGGAAGGCAGAGAAGGAATAAAGGGCCGGCAACTTGAGGGCACCTTCGGTCCTAAACTGTCGAACATCGCGTTTGCACGCCCCTCACCCCTCTTCGAAGCCCATCGAATCCACGAACGTATCCTGAAACTGCGGGTCCGAGGCCAGCGGCACGTGCTGGCAACGCGCGCGAATGGCCGCGATCAGTTCCTCCCTCCGCGAAGGCGCCAGCAGTGCCATGCGGGTTCCGCGCAGCGCGCTGTTGCCGGCCGGCACAATCCGCGCCGGCTCGGCTTCCAGCAGCCCGATGCGCCGCGCGCTCGAGATGTTGACGTAGTTGCCGAAAGCGCCCGCCAGGTAGATGGCGTCGAGGTCCGCCGCGCGGGCGTTCCAGCGTTCCAGCAGAATTCGCAGGCCGGCGGAGATGGCGGCCTTCGCGAGCTGCAATTCGCGGACATCCGCCTGTGTGATGGCCACCGGATGTGCCAGCATCCACTCGCGGGCACCGCCGGCCAGGCGGCCGTTAGGCAGGATCGTGCCGAGCGACAGACCGGCGGCGGCGGCGTCCACCAGCCCGCTGCCGCAAATGCCGCGCGCGGGAACGTCCCCCATCACGCGGCAGGCCGGCTCGCCATCGCGCACCGCTACGTGTGTAATGGCGCCCTCGGCCGCGCGCATGCCCATGCGGATGCGGCCGGCTTCGAAGGCCGGGCCGGCGGCGGTAGAAGCGCACAGCAGGCGCGTGGAGTTGCCCACCACGATTTCACCGTTGGTGCCCAGATCGATGAGCGCGGTCAGACGGCCGCTTTCCGCCATTCCGGTCGCCAGGATGCCGGCCAGGATGTCGCTGCCGACGAAGCTGCCCAGGCACGGCAGGAAGCGCACCACGGCGGCTTCGGGCAGATCCCAGCCGAGTTCGCGGGGCGATAGCTCGATCACGCCGCCGTTCACGGTCTCGAACGGCACATGCGCCAGCGGCTCCACATCCAGGCCGCAGAAAAGGTGGTGCATCACCGTGTTGCCGGCCACCAGCACCAGGCGCACGGCATCGCGGCGGGGCAGAGCCGCCACCAAGCTGCCGAGGGCTTCGCGAATCAGCGTAGCCAGTCGCGCGGCGCCTCCGGCCAGCGCGAACTCGATGCGGCTCATGATATCGGCGCCGTGAACGGTTTGGGGATTCAGGCCGGTCTCCACGGCCAACACCTCGCCGGTCGCGAGATCCACCAGTTGCGCCACCAGCGTGGTGGTGCCCAGGTCGATGGCGATGCCGCAACCCTCCTGGGGTTCGAAGGGGCACTGGGTTTCGTCGGTGAGGATGGGGGTGGTCCACTGCGCGATCTCGAGCGTCAGCGCGCCCTCCACGCGGGCGGTGCAGGCGAGCCGCCAGCCCGCGGCGATCTCGGCGGGCGTGAAGACCTCGCGCATCTCCGGCGTGACGGCCAGCTCGCCTTCGATCACGCGCACGCGGCAGCCGCGGCATATGCCCGCGCCGCCGCACGGAAATTCCACGCCGTGGGGAGCCAGCAGCGTTTCGAGCGACGCGCCGCGCTCGATCTCCAGGCGGATGCCGAGCGGCGTCAGGTTAATGGGGAAGGCCGGCATGGTGAGAGCGGGCGTAATCGCACAGCGCGATGAAGTTGGCCTCGGGGGTGCCGCGGGGAATTTCGCAGCCGGCGCCCACGATGTAGCGCGGGCCGGCCTGGCGATGGCACTCGGCGACCGCCTCGGTGATGCTGGCGGGCGTGCCATCGCGGATCGTACGGACCGGGTCGAGGTTGCCCAGCAGAATCTGTCGCGGACCCATGGCCGCGCGGGCTTCATCGATGGGCGCGAAGAAATCCAGGTCCACGATGTCCGCGCCCACGCGCGCCATGCCCGCATAGATACGGCGGGTCTTGCCACAGATGTGCAGGCGCACGGGCGCACCCAGGGCCTGAATGCCGGCCACGAGTTGGCGCTCGTAGGTCTCGATGAAATCGAAATAGAGCTTCGGCCCGATGAGCGAACTGGCCGCATCGCCCACGCCGATGAGGTCCGCGCCGGCTTCCACCTGGGCGCGCGCGAAGCCGAGTTCCATGGCGACCACGAAAGCCAGAAGGTCGCCCACGAAGCCGGGGTCGTCGAAGAAATCCAGCATGAGAGTGTTGAGGCCGCGCAGGTCGGCGCTCATGGCGCAGGGGCCTTCCACCCATCCCTCGACCAGTTTCTCGCCGCCCGCGCATTGGCGCAGCAGGCGCACGGCCTCCACGCGGTCGCACATGCGCGGAGCCACGGCGGGGTCGGGCAGCGACAGGCGCGCCAGCGTCGATTTTTCGGCCAGCAGAGCGCGGCTTTCGTCGATGGCGGGCGGCTGGTTATCGAACCATTCGATGGCGGCGCCCAGATCGGAAGCCTCGCGGGCCGGGTCGGAAATGGCCGAGACATAATCCAGGCCGAACTTCTCGGCGGTGCGGATCTGGGCCTCGGCGAGCACGCGATGGTCGCCGGCATAATCGCGGTAGTGCGCGCCGGTCTGGTCCGCGGCGAACATCATGGTGATGGGCATCAGTGGCAGGTGGTCCGGCTCGTGGCCGCCGAGCAGCGCCAGAATGCGTTCGCGGCCGGTCATGCGAGGGGTTCCTTGCCGATTACGTCGCCATCGTAGGTGGGTTTGACGCGAAAGCCCGGTGGGACCACCAGGAAATCACGTTCGTCCCACTGGCCGGATACCAGCGCTTCGAAGAGGCGCAGGTCGCCCGAAATGCGCTCGAACTCCCAGTTGCGGCGGACGGCTTCCTCGCGCGCGCGCTGTTCGAAGCTGCCATCGGGTTCGAGGCCGGTTTCGATATAGGTCAGGCGGCGATAGCTGTGTTGGTAGCCGCTGAACTGTTCGAAGAGGTAGCGGCCGTTATCTTCGCCGTAGCGGTCGATGAGGTCTTCGAGCGTATAGCCGGAACCGGTGCGGTCGCGCACGATGCGCATGGTGGCCTGGTCGAGGCCCTCGCCGCGTTCCAGCCAGCCGGTCGAGCGGAAGTAAACGCCGGGGCTGTTATCGAAGTACTCCTGATAGCGCTGGCGGCTGCCCATGAGCAGGGCGATGCAATCGTGCGCGCGCGGAATCACCAGCGGCACGGTGCGGCATTCGAGGCCCGCCACACCGTTGCCGCACAGCGCGTAACCGAAGAGTACGGCGTCATGGCGTGATGCATCGGTGGCATCCACGAGATCCTGCAGCCGCGCGCGCATGATGGCCCCGCCGAGATCGTGCAGGCCCTTGGGCAGAAACTCGATATCCACCTGGTGCGGGGCGCGCGCTACGGCGGCGCACATCTCGCGGTACAGCACCTCGCAGGAGATCAGCCTCAGGCGCACAAGGCACCACCCACCGGCTTAGGCATGTGCGGCGGCTCCGTTGAACTCCTGCACGGCTTTGAGCATGGCCACGATGTTTTCCACGGGCGTCTTGGCCTGCACATTGTGAATGGAATTGAAGACGAAACCGCCTCCCGATGAAAAACAGCGGCAGCGCTCCAGCACCTGCTTGCGGACTTCGGCGGGTGTGCCGAATGGCAGAACCTTTTGCGTATCGATGCCGCCGCCCCAGAACGTAAGGCGGTCGCCATACAGCGTCTTCAATTGCACGGGATCCATGCCGGCGGCCGAGCACTGCACGGGGTTGAGGATATCGAAGCCGGCTTCGATGAAGCTGGGCAGCAGCTTGATCACCGAGCCGCAGGAGTGTTTAAACGTCTTCCAGTTGGTGTGCTGGTGGATCCACCCGTTGATGCGCTGATAGTAGGGCATATACAGCTCTTTGAACGTGCCCACCGAGCAGAACGTGGAAGATTGCGTGCCGAAATCGGTGCCGCAGATGAACACGGCTTCCACCGCATCGTCTACCGCGGCGTGCAGGCGCGTCAGGTTGCCGAGCGCCACCTCGCATTGCCGCTCAAAGATGGCGTGCACGTAATCGCGGCGGCTGGTGGTGGACATGTACCATTCGGCGACGTCGCGTATGCCCTTGGGATGCTTGAGGAAGGGCGCAGGCACCAGGGCGATGTCGCCCAAAGCCGTGCCGCCGAAAGTGGCGATCACGCCCCGGCCGGTGGCGGCCGCACGAGCCACTTCGTTCCGGAAATGCTGGATATCCTCTTCGGCAATCGGCGTGAACTCTTCGAAATTGTCCTCCGGGTTGAGCTTGCTCTCGTCGATGGGTGGCTGGCGCACGATGCTATCGAAGAAATAGCCGTTGCTCGGCAGACGACCGCTGGGCGGCACCGTGGTATCGCCCTCGGGGTAAATCAGGGTATCGCCCTTCGCATCCACGGTCACGCGAAAATCTTCCGAAACCAGCACTTCGAGGCCATCCGGCATACGCCACGATTTCCAATTGCGGTTCGGGAAGCCGAACATGGTCTTGGGCGCAAAGACGCCCTCCACATCCAGCCCCATGGCTTCCTGGAGATCGGGTTCCACCAGGCCGAGCATCTGGTACGGCTCGTGCACTTTGACTAGGCGCTTTTCCAGGCCGAAGTAGTCGCGCAGGGCGGCCACGCAGCTCGCGTGGATGCCGGTGACGGCGGTGGCGCCGAAATCCAGCGGAATGCGGTCGGGCTGTCGGTGCGCCAGGGTGGCGCGCAGGCGTTCTCGAGGGGTCATGGGAGCTCCAGACTCGATTTTAGGATATTGGCCCACGCGGGGTATACTCGAATTTCCGTGTTCCATTCCATCGAGAAGCGCGTTTCCGAAGCATTTCACGCCCATATTCTGGTCCGCTACGGCGTCGATCTGGCCATACCGATCGAGCAGCCCCGGCAGAGCGATTTCGGCGAAATGGCCGTGCCGGCGGCCTTTCAACTGGCCAAGCAGTTGCGGCAGGCGCCCAAGAAGATCGCCGCGGAGTTGGCGGCTGAGATCGGACCCATCGAAGGCATCGCGGCCATCGAAGTGGCCGGCAACGGGTATTTGAACCTACGGCTGGATCGAGGAGCTTTCGGCGCGGGGCTGCTGGCGGGGGAAGGCGAACGGGCGGCGGGCAGCGGCCAGAAGATCATCGTCGAGCACACCAATATCAATCCCAATAAGGCGGCGCACATCGGGCACCTGCGCAATGCCACGCTGGGCGATACGTTCGTGCGTATGCTGCGCGCGCACGGCGAAACCGTCGAGGTACAGAATTACATCGATAACACCGGCGTGCAGGTCGCCGACGTCGTGGCGGGCTTCCACTTCCTGGAGCATAAAACTTCCACCGACGTTCGCGCGCTCCTGGCGGACGCCTCCGTGCGCTTCGATTATTACTGCTGGGATCTCTACGCGCGCACTTCGAGTTACTACCACGAGCAGCCCGAAGCGCTGGCCTGGCGCGGCCAGACGCTGCACTCGATCGAGGCGGGCGAGGGCGAGCTGGCCGACATGGCGCACCTGGTGGCGGACGCCATCGTTCAGGCGCACCTGGCCACTATGCTGCGGCTGGACGTCGAGTACGACGTGCTGCCGCGCGAAAGCGAAATTCTGCATCTGAAGTTCTGGGCGTCGGCCTTCGAGCTGCTAAAGGAGCGGAAGGCCATATATCTCGAGACCGAGGGCAAGAACGCCGGCTGCTGGGTGATGCCGGGGCTTTCCGAAGAGGGTAAGGTGATTGTGCGCTCGGATGGCACCGTCACTTATGTGGGCAAAGATATCGCCTATCAGCTCTGGAAATTCGGCCTGCTGGGCAAGGACTTCTTCTACCGGCCGTTCCACACCTACGAGGACGGCCGCGTGCTGTGGGTCACGACCGACGAGCCGCTCGATTCGGGGCGCCAGTTCGGGCACGGCGCGCGCGTCTACAACGTGATCGATGCCCGCCAGTCTTACCTGCAGGATGTGGTGGTGGCGGGACTGCGCGGTTTGGGATACGACGACCAGGCGGATCGCTCGGTGCATTTCTCCTACGAGATGGTGGCGCTCTCGCCGCGCTGCTGCGCGGACCTGGGCATCGCGCTATCGGAGGAGGATCGCAAGCGGCCCTACGTGGAGGTTTCGGGGCGCAAGGGGCTGGGCGTCAAAGCCGATGACCTGATGGACAGCCTGATTTCGAAGGCTCTCGAAGAGGTTGCCTCGCGCCACGGCGAAGCGCCCGCCGAGGAGCAGCGGCGCATCGCGGGCGAGATCGCCATCGGGGCGCTGCGCTATTTCCTGCTCAAGTTCACGCGCAATTCGGTGATCGCCTTCGACTTGCAGGAGGCTCTCAGCTTCGAAGGCGAGACCGGTCCTTACGTGCAATATGCGGCTGTGCGCGCGCGTAATATTCTGCGCAAGTTCGAGGAGCGCGGCGGCACGGTGCCGGATTTCCCCGCGGAACTCGACCGCGCCGCCATGGCGCGGCAGCTCCAATCCGAGGATTTCTGGCAAATGCTGCTGGCGGCTTCGAAAGCCGACGCGGCCGTGGAGCGCGCGGTCACCGCGGGCGAGCCGGCGCACGTGGCCAAGTATGCGTTTCAACTGGCCCAGGCGTTCAACAATTTCTATCATCAATACCCCATCATTCACGAGGAAAACCGCGAAAAACGGGTCTTCCTGCTGTGGATGACGGACTACTTCCGCGGCCAACTGGAGCGCACGGCGGGCATCCTGGGAATCCGCATTCCTGCATATATGTAGTTCGAATTTGCGCAATTCCGCTTGCATGATCGGGATCGGCTTGGAACAATAAGCTTTGGTCTGACGCATATGCGCTTACGGGTACTGGGAATTGTGCTGGCGGGTGGGAAGGGGACGCGTCTCTACCCGCTCACGAAGGAACGGGCCAAACCGGCCGTGCCTTTCGGCGGCAAGTATCGGATCATCGATTTCGTTCTCAGCAACTTCATCAACTCGGGCATCTATTCGGTCTATGTGCTGACGCAGTTCCGCAGCCAGTCGCTGCTGCAGCACCTGAGCGAGGGCTGGCAGTTCGGCGGTCCGCTCAAAACGCAATTCATCATCCCCGTGCCGGCGCAGATGCGCTCGCCGCACGAGGTCTGGTACCAGGGCACGGCAGACGCCATCTACCAGAACATCAACCTGGTCGAACAGTCCGATCCGCACGTGGTGGCGATCTTCGGCGGGGATCACATCTACCGCATGAACATCACCAGCATGATCGAGTTCCACGTGCAAAGGGCCGCGGAAGTTACGGTGGCGGCCATCCCCACGCCCAAAGAGCAAGCCGTCGAATTCGGGGTCATCGAGGTCGCCGACGACGGGCATATCCTGCGATTTCACGAGAAGAATCCCAGCGCGCCGACCATGCCCGGCGACCACGAGCGCGTCTTCGCCTCCATGGGGAACTACATCTTCTCGACGCGCACGCTGCTGCGTCTGCTGCACGAAGACGCCGCGGACCCGAGCAGCCTTCACGATTTCGGCCGCAACATCCTTCCCAAGCTGGCCGGCAACTCCGAAATCTATGCCTACGATTTTCAGGCCAACCGGATTCCCGGCGAGGCGGCCGATGCCACTCCGTATTGGCGGGACGTCGGCACCATCGATGCCTACTACGAAGCCAACATGGACCTGAAGTCGGTCAGCCCGGCTCTGAACCTATATAACCGCGAATGGCCCGTGCGCACGACCAGCTATCCGGATCCCCCTGCCAAATTCACTTTCGACGACGAGGGCCGGCGCGGCCAGGCCATCGACAGCATCGTCTCGGGCGGCTGCATTCTCTCCGGCGGGATGGTGCGGAATTCCGTGCTGGGCTCGGGCGTGCGCGTGCATACCGGCGCGCTGGTGGAAGATTGCGTGATCCTGGATAATTGCGACATCGGGCGGCATTCCAAGATTCGTCGCGCCATCCTGGACAAGAACGTG
>Ga0181517_10003865_pt1 | contig 13995 bp, 15 predicted proteins | sample PEATcosm2014_Bin_31_FD_119748 | JGI IMG/M metagenome (GOLD analysis project Ga0181517, IMG submission 119748) | Peatland microbial communities from MTU Mesocosm Facility, Houghton, MI, USA - PEATcosm2014_Bin01_30_metaG | ecosystem: Environmental > Terrestrial > Soil > Wetlands > Peat | place... | reverse complement strand
CGTCTGTATTTCGTACGCAAACACTGTCTCTCGATTAGCCGGTGTTACCTCGGCCTCACCATACGCCTGGCCATGTCGATCGGCAGCGGCCTGGCGTCCTTGAACACGAACCTGCTGCTCCGAGCCCTTGGTAATATCGAAGAGTTGATGAGACAGAGCGTGACACCGTTGACCACAACTCCGCTCATGCCCTCTCGGTAAGATTGCAATTCCATGATTCCTACTCGTTCCCTTCCAATTCGTTTCTATCGCTTCTGGCAGGCGGCGCCGCTCGCGCTGATATTGTGGACGTGCGTTTGGTGCAACTTGAATAGCGGATGGTGGGACCTCATAACACCAAAGGACCTCCGCGACTGGCTCTACCTGGTTCGCGCCACTCTACCTTTCGGAGTGCTTCCCGTAGCAACTTTTATTCTGCTTCGTCGAAGAAAGCTGCGTCTGCCAAAGCAAGCTCCATCGCGCTATCTCATGGCCTACGGAGTTCTCGCCTTGTTAGCAACAGTGTTCTCCCCGATACCACCGTGGTCCTTGTATTGGTCGTGTACTTTCCTGGCGGCGATATTGGCCGCGTGGACCTTCGTCGATCGCCCGGATGCTCTTGAATCTGCTCGATGGTTACTCCTGGCCACGTGGGTGGCAACATTCCTGGTTGCGGCAACCATTGGGTACATGACGCACGGCCGAGTGTTTACCGAAACAGGATCGGATGTCCTGTCCGATTTGAACGGATTATCTCGTTCGTCGGGAGTAGCCCGATGGGCCGCGGTTCCTGGGTTGGTGTGCCTGGTGAGGGCATACTACACCCGTGGCTGGAGCCTTATCGCTTTCTATCTTGCTGGCGCTGCGGTTTCTTTCTCTATCGTTTACAGGATGCAATCGCGCGGCGCTGTCTTCGGTGTTCTGGCGGCACTCGTCTTCGCATTGCTTGTTTCGACGAAAATGCGCCGCTACGCGCTTCCTTTTGCATTCATTGCTCTTGTCGTAATCATGATTCTCGAGTCTCCCACCGCCTTGTCGAATCGCTTCACCGTTTACATCGAGCGAGGCCAGGACAGAGCAGAATTTCTCACCATGACCGGACGTACGCATACATACGCACAAGGTATCGCCGCGTTCGAAGACGCTCCGATTCTTGGTCGCGGCCAATGGGCGGACCGTCTGGTCTTCCATGGGCATGTTCATAATTCATTCCTACAGGCGCTGCTGAACGCCGGAATCATCGGCGGCATCCCCTATTTTGCCTCCTGGATCACTGGTTGGATGCTCTTTTACAAGCTTCAGAAAAAAAGTGCGCGGCTGATTCCGGACGATCGCATTCATTTGATGGAGTGCGGCACCGTAATGATGTTCTTTACAGTCCGAGCTATACCCGAGACCACAACGGCCAGCTTTTCGGTCGATCTGCTGGTCATGGTCGCCATTTATGTTTATCTTGAGATCCTCACGCTAAAGTCAGCTGCCAAGAAATTGAGGCAGGTGATTCCGCAGTATTATGTGATTCCCTCAAGGATGAGGAGAACGGAGACGACGGCAACGGTTGGAACAAGCCGCTTGATATGAGACGTCTGAAGATACTCGCAGTTGCCTATGCCTGCAATCCAACCATGGGATCTGAATCCGGTGTAGGTTGGGGATGGGTAAATGCGATCGCCACGGGACACGACGTAACGGTAATTACAGCGGATTACAACGCGGCTGATATTGACAGACACTTCGCTGAGCACAAAGCTCTCGGATGCGACAATCCACGCTTCCTCTATGTAAGAAATCGCCCCTGGCATTATCGTCCTTGGGGAATGTGGCTGAAAATTGAGGACTCGCTTGCCAAGCCGCTCATGAATCTCGCCTATCACGATTGGCAGAGAGTTGCTTTTGAACAGGCCCGGCGCGAGTTAGCGCGGAACCCCTACGACCTTGTGCATCTCATTACATATGTCGGCTGGCGATTTCCAGGAGATTTCTATCGCCTCGGCATTCCCTTTGTATGGGGGCCGATCGGAGGTATGAAGAACACGCCTTGGAGGCTACTCCCGATCCTTGGATTCAAAGGTGCGTTCTATTATGGTGCGCGCAATCTCATCAACTCGCTGCAACTCAAGACTCTCCGCGGCCCCAGGCGCGCGCTCAAAGCCGCGAATGAAGGGGTTGTCGCAGCAACGTCGGAAATCCAGGCGGAATTGTGGAATCGGTTCAGGGTCAACAGTCGTGTCATATGCGAAGTGGGGCAACCCAGTTTCGCTGTCGACTTTCCAAGGCAGCGGGACGAGAGAGAGACTTTCAGAATCTGTTGGAGTGGCCTTCACCTGCCGGGGAAAGCCCTGCATCTACTTCTGCAAGCAGCAGCACGACTGCCGAGAGACCTCAACTTCAGCCTCGAAATACTCGGTGATGGCCCTTGCAACCGAACGTGGCGATCCATGGCTTCTCGGCTCAAGCTTGAGGATCGTTGCCATTGGCATGGATGGCTTCCCCGTGACCAGTCCCTGGCAGTAATGCGAGAATCGCACGTCTTCACTATTACAAGCCTCAAAGACCTCACCTCTACCGTAGCGGTCGAGGCAATTTCATTAGGCCTTCCCGTCATCAGCCTGGATCACTGCGGCTTTGCCGATCTTGTCACGGAGGAATGCGGCATCAAGATATATCCTGGATCGGCTGAGCAGATCGCCTCCGATTTGTCTGTTGCCCTATCTACCCTTTGCCGGGACGAGGGGTTACGCAGATACCTGGCGCAAGGTGCCATCCGCTGCAGCCGCGCCTATTCGTGGCAGACTAAAATGAGAATCCTTGATGAGGTATATCAAAAGGCGGCCGCGTCGCATCGCCTCATCGCTGAAGATGAGTTGCATCCGGAGAGCCGATTTAAAGCTGCGAACGAGTCCAGCGATCTCGACCGCGACGTGGTGCCGATTACTCAGAGCGCACAGGGCAAACGATAGACGTCTCCGGTCGGGGCCGAGGGATGTTTCGTCCTGGGCCTGAGGGAAAGAAACGAGTTCGCCATCGCAATGATAAGAAGAGCGGGCCAGGAAGATCGAGCCGTTGCTGTCGTCATCCTGAATTGGAACGGCGGCGACGATATTCTAACTTGTCTGACTAGCGTATTTGAGTCCACCCACAAGGCCATTGAGGTCGTATTAGTCGATAACGGCTCGACAGACGGATCCTCCGATGAAATCCGCAAACGCTTCCCTCAAACGCACTTCATTCAAAACCCGGAAAACCTTGGATTTGCAAAGGGAAGCAATCAAGGGATGGAGTGGGCGCTGAATCGTGGAATCGAATACATTCTCCTTCTGAATGGAGACACCCGTATACATGCGAGCGCGATCTACGAATTGCTGACCGTCGAATGCCAGGAAGACGATACCGTCGTAGCCTGCCCCAAGATGTATCTTTGGAATTCCGACGCACAGGTTCAGCGGCTCTGGTTCGCCCATGGCAAGGTGAAGTTATGGGCTGGTTTGTTTCAGAATCCTGCCTTCAACCAGGTTGACTCGCCCAGTTGGTCGCTGCCGGGCGATATGGAATATGCATCGGGATGTTGCATGTTGATTCCGGCGCGAATCCTGCGAGAAGTTGGCATGTTCGATGAATCGTTCTTTGCTTACTGCGAGGACATCGATCTCTCGCTCCGAATTCGCAAAGCCGGCTTCCGCTTGCGATACGTACCCACAGCGCATTTGTGGCACGGGAGCCACCAACCGACAAACCGGACACGCACGGCGACCTACCGGTATTTGTCCACACGCAACAATCTATGGGTGGTTCGCAAACACGGGTCGCGGCTCGATGTGCTGGCATGCTTTTGCATCTTGCCCCTGCGGTCTCTGTTCCGTATTGCGCGCATGATCATGCGCACGGAATGGAATTCGGTCGCCGCTGAATTTAAGGGTATCAAAGACGGTGCGTTGATCAGCGCAGGTTCGTAGTGATTCGGCAATACGTTGCAAAGATGCTCGACCGGAAGTACGCCCCGCAAAATGCCAAATCTAACTAATGCAGTGAGTCCCGGCTGAAACAAATGGATCGAATAACGCTTTCTGTGGCAATGTGTACTTATAACGGCGAGGCATACCTGCCCGAGCAACTGATTAGCATCGCCGCACAGACCCGTCAGCCCGACGAGTTGGTGATCTGTGACGACTGCTCTTCAGATGGAACCGTTGAAATTGTCAAAGAGTTTGCCTCCCACGCTCCTTTCGTCGTCCGACTGCTACAGAATAATGAGAATCTCGGTTCGACAAAGAATTTCGCAAAGGCCTTTGGGAATTGCCGGTTCGATGTTATTGCACCTTCCGACCAGGATGATTTCTGGTACCCGGATAAGCTGCAGTCGATGGAAGAGGTATTCATCAAAAATGCTGATGCGGGTCTTGTGTTTTCCAACGCCGACATTGTCGATAAGAACCTTGTCCCCGTTGGCTGCACCTTGTGGAAGTCGGTAGATTTTAATAGCAGGCTGCAACGCCAGGTCGACGCAGGAAGAGCGTTCAATGCGCTTCTGAAATACAACTTTGTTACCGGCGCAACGATGGCGTTTCCTAGGAGGTTTCTGCCCTTAGTACTCCCAATCCCCGAATTATGGGTACATGACGCCTGGGTCGCAATTCTTCTTTCCGTTGTGACAAATGTGATTCGCGTGGATCGCTCCCTGATCAAATACCGCCAACACTCGAAGCAGCAACTCGGCTTGCGGAGGACCGGTATAAGCGCCCATATCACAACAGCGCAAGCGCGCAACAGTCATAGCGAATACAGGCGTAAGCTGCAACAATATCTGCTCGTCGAACAGCGGCTTCAGGAGCAGAAGTGCTTTGAAATACGCGACGAAATTGGCGGGCTTTTGAAGAATAAACTTCAACATTTGGATCGTCGGTTTCGACTCCCCAAGGGCCGCTTTCGCCGGTTTCCGATGATTGGGAGAGAACTCCTGCTGCATCGTTATCGAGATTGTGGCCACGGATGGCGAGCGGCCGTCCGTGACATGTTGGTGAATCTTGATGATCAGTAATGATCTTCCCCTTGACGAACATTGTTTTCGGGTGCCGTTGCTTAAGCAGCGTGCGGATTCCACTGGGGATGTCCATGCATAAGTTTGTGCGACATTTCATCATGCCGCTTGCCATGAGACGTGGTTGGAGAAGCTTTTGCGAGATTGGGGCGAGCACTGGTCGTAGCACCGATCACCTCTTGAGGTTGCCCAACATTTCGCATAAAATCATTGACCCCTGCCTCGACGCGAACCTTTTACTCAAATACCTAGACGATTCTCGGGTAACGGTTCTAAGAGGCAACAGCCTCGATGTACTCCCGAAACTGACGGGCATCTGTGATTGCTTCATAATTGATGGCGATCACAATTGGTATACAGTTCTCAACGAATTGCGCCAAATAAATCAGCGCGGGCTGTTGCGTCCAGGAGGAATGATCTTTCTGCATGATGTCGGGTGGCCTTATGGGCGACGTGATATGTATTATCAGCCGCATACCATACCTTCCGAGTACCTTCAGGAATACGAATGCAAGGGAATAATTGGAGAGAACCAGCTAGCGGAGTCCGGGGGCGCCAACCGGCATTTGTTTAACGCGGTCCACGAAGGCGGAGCAAGGAATGGAGTGTTAACAGCCGTCGAAGACTTCATCGCCGAACATCCCTCGGAATATCATTTCTGCCGAGTCAGGCTTCAGAATGGATTGGGCATTTTACAATACCGGCGCAAACGGTCCTTCGAGGATATTGCGTTTTTTCTAATTCGTATTAAGGCGGCGATGTACGAAACTTACGGGTTGATGCGAGACTTAGTCTTCAGATTCCGCGCCCCCTGACTAACGGTCCTAATAGTCCCGCGCTTGGACTCGACTCAGCTTTGGGATCGCACTATAGGATCAACTCTACAGTTCTTCTCATATTGGCCTATCTTTATTTGGCGGAACGACTTTCCGAAATTAATATTAAGCCGCAACTTCTCAAGGCAGGTCTCAGCATTGCAGGAGTGCTGCTTGCAAACTTCACCTTTGTATCCGATCGCGCAGGCGAGAGACTTCTCATGGTCAAGCGGCAAGCCTTAGAAATCGAAATGTTGCGCTGGGAGCGGCATGAACCGCGTCACCTAGTCGGAAGCGCGTTTCCAGGCGACCTTACAGCAGTGAACGAAGAAAATGGCCTCTTTGATCCGATTGAACCATTCATATCGAATTCAATCAGCGAGGGCATTTACATACTGCCAAAGCTTCAGCAAGAGAAATAGAGCTGACCCGTTCTTGAAATAGCGGCCGGTTTCCGCAACAGGGTCATCAGAAACTGAAGACGTTAGAACGTTTCGACCTGGAAGCCCATTTAGCACGCATACAGCTCATTGCATTTTCGAAATGTCGTCGCCCTCAACACCTCCGCCGAAACGAACCGCTTTCTTTAAGTTGACGAATTAGGCCATATGATTCTGGCTACGTAATCGCGTCTTCACAACTAGTCAACATTGTTGTTCTTCAGATTGAAATCAAGGCACTGCCATGTATTCCCTCATTTTCCTCGCTCTAGCGTCGTTAGCTTTGTCGTTGGTTCTGACTCCAGCGGTCAAGAACCTGGCATGGTACCTGGGGATCGTAGACCAGCCGGACCAGCAGCGCAAATTTCATGGCGCCCCGATTCCACGATTGGGAGGAGTGGCGATCTTTGCGGCGGTCATTGGCGCTTATGGCCTGCTTCTCATTGTCCGTTTGAGCTCGGGCGCAATCGTATGGGAGAACTTACCCCTCATTCTTCGCCTTCTTCCGGCGCTGGCTATCGTATTCGGTATCGGCCTTATCGATGACATTGTCAGCGTTCGTCCATGGATAAGGCTCGCGGTTGAAGCTGTTGCCGCAACCTTTGCATGGATTGGCGGGGTTCACATAAATGCTATTAACGGGTATTCCTTCTCGGGGACCGTTGTCAGTTTCTTAGTCACTGTCTTGTGGATCGTCACTTGTGCAAACGCAATCAATCTTATCGATGGTGTCGATGGACTCGCGGCCGGCGTCGGTTTGTTTGCCTCCATCACCATGTTGATTGCTGCTCTACTCGATCACAATTTTCCCATGGCCCTTGCCGTCGTACCACTGGCCGGCGCGTTGCTGGGATTCCTTCGTTTCAACTTCACCCCAGCAAGTATTTTCCTGGGAGACTGCGGCAGCCTGACGCTTGGATTTCTGCTGGGATGTTTCGGCGCCTTGTGGAGCGAGAAATCCACGACCCTGCTGGGCATGACCGCGCCATTGATGGTCCTTGCGATCCCGCTTCTCGATGTTGGCCTCGCCGTCGTTCGCCGTTTGCTGCGCGGTCAGCCGATTTTTACTGCCGACAATTCCCACATTCATCACAAGCTGCTTTCGCGAGGCCTGACTCCACGGCGCCTTCTGCTAGTGATCTATGCCATTTGCGCTGTAGGGTCTGCTGCGGCCCTTGTGCTCGCAATCAATCATTATGAGAACCGTGACTTCGTGCTTGTGCTCGTCTGTCTTGCTGCGTGGCTGGGGCTGCAGCATCTTGGATACAGTGAATTCGGCGTCGCAAAAAGAATTGTCCTCGGCGGCACCTTCCGAAGCGTTCTCAGCGCGCAAATCGCCCTGGAGGCGTTTGAATACGAGGTCCGCGCGGACATGACCCTCGGACAAAGCTGGGATATGCTTTGCCGGACATGTCCTCAATTTGGCTTCTCGGGGATGGTGTTTGACCTTGATGACGTGAAGCGTCAATGGGGAATAAGCACAGGATGGCAGGCCCGGATCGACTTTCCGGGCCATGGCCACATCAGCGTGTGGCGCGACTCGGGCAACTTGAGCGAAGGGGCAGCCGGGGTGCTCTTCATTGACTGCGTCTCGCGGACCTTCCGAGAAAAGCTTAGAAAGCATGGAACTGGTGAACGATGACTAAGGATGAATTCCGATGTTGAGGAAGGATCGGCATCTCTATTTCTGGTCTATGCTCGTCTGTGGAATCGCCCTGATTGCGATTCTCCCCGACGCAAGTTGGATCTATAGCTCCATCGCCGCCTACGACTCCAGCCGCTGGGCGCATTTTCTCGAGTATGCCATCGTTACCGCCATTCCCGTTGGCGCATGGGGACGCAGATCGCGCGTCATGATTTCATTCATCCCCATATTCCTGTGCATTGCTCTGGAAGCTCTGCATATTCATTTTTCGGCGCCTGGCCTTCGTAGCAGCAATATTTCCGCCGATCTGTTTGGAGTCGCCGCCGGAATCCTGCTGGGCATGAACATCCGCGTGATACGTAGTTCGGAAGCGGGGCGCAGTAGTGACCATTCCGATTCTTCCCGCCCGACCGCCGGCAATTGACTGCGGTTCCGCGACATCGAATATTCTGAAGGCATTCTGAACCTGGCGAGGCAGATCGCCTCGATCCCGGCGCCAAGCGCCCCGAAGCGGTATCGCCCTGGTGTGAATCGACCCGGAAAGAGATGACCCCTTCGATTGCCTGGGCAAAAGTGGCTGAGAATCAATTGAATTGAGTTAGAATGACGCTACGGATGAAATTCCCCACCGGCGCTCAAGATCACGAAGTCGTCATTGAGATAGGCGGTATCCCCATCGCTCTCGAAACAACCGATGCCGGATTCGTGGACCTTCTGAAGGGCCGCTATGGCGAGTATATGAAGTCCAAAGCGATCCCTGACTTTACATTCCGCGTAGACTTGATTGCTCCCGATTCGTTCAATCCGGAGGCCGATGCGGAAGTCTGGTTCGCAAATGGACAATGGCGCTTGGAGCGCGGCGATTTCAGAGCCACATGGAGCCAGGAAAGCCGCCAGGGAGTCATTCGACAAACGGCTAATCCATATTCCATCGACTCGGTTCTGCGCATCACGCATACGTTGCTACTGGCGCGCACCGGGGGATTCCTGTTACATGCTTCGAGCGCCGTGCGCAACGGCAAAGCCTTTCTGTTTTCCGGCTTATCCGAAGCCGGAAAGACGACCATTGCGAGACTTGCGCCACCCGACGCGGAACTGCTCACCGATGAGGCCTCTTATGTCAGGCGCGTTGACGGCCGATACATGGCCTACGGCACTCCCTTCGCCGGCGAGATGGGCACGCCGGGGAAAAACATCTCTGCTCCCATCGCCGCAGTGTATCTGCTGCACAAAGCGGCGGAGAACAAGATCGAAAGCGTGAATCCGGCCGAGGCCATCCGGAGGCTGATGCGGAACATTCTCTTTTTCGCGCACGACCCGGAATTGGTGCGCCTGGTCTTTGAGTCGGCTTGTGCCTTCGTGGCGGCCGTGCCGGTCTATCGGCTTTCGTTTTTTCCCGACGAGCGTGTCTGGGACTTGATTGGATAACCTATGCCAACTACTGAAACATATCTGGCCAAGAGTAACGACATCGCGGCGCGCACGCTGGGCGACGAGACCATCGTCATGTCTACGCTGGATTCTACGATCTTTATGCTGAACCCGACCGGCACAGCCATTTGGCAAGCCGCGGACGGCAATACGCCCTTGTCTCGCATCATAGAAGATAAGGTGTGCGCCGAGTTCGATGTCCCCGTCGAACAAGCTTCAGTGGACGCACGGCAATTTGTTGACGAGCTGGCCGAGCACGGCATTTTGATTGTCTCAGATCATCCGATTCCCCAATGAGGAGGTTCCATGAGTTTGCTTGAAGAGATGAACCAGAAGGCGACCCAGCAAGGCATTCCGCTGAGCGCGCATATCGACATTACATGGAAGTGTAACGAGCGGTGCGTCCACTGCTATCTCGATCACGAAGGCAAGAACGAGATGAGCACTGCCGAAATCAAGGACGTGATCCGGCAGCTCGCCGAAACCGGGACATTCTTTCTCAGCATCAGCGGTGGAGAGCCGCTATTGCGGCGCGATTGCTTTGAGATTCTGGAGTACGCCCGCCAGCTCCGCTTCAACGTAAAGTTGAAGACCAACGCGGTCATGATCGGCGCAAAAGAAGCGGCGCGCCTCAGGCGGCTCGGGATCGAGCAAGTGCAGATCAGCATCTATTCCGACCGTCCCGAGATTCACGACGCCATCACCAAGTTGCCCGGATCGCTGCGCCGCTCGCTCGAGGCCATTCGGCACCTTAAAGCGAATGGAGTGAAAGTCTCCATCAGTAACGTGCTGATGAAGCAAAACGCCAGGAGCGGAATGGCCGTGCGGAACCTGGCCAAAGAGATCGGCGTCGAGTTCCACATAGATCCCACCATCACGCCCATGCTCAATGGCGACCGCTCCATCCTCAACCTCGGCATCTCCAAGGAAGAACTCGACGAAGTCTTCCACACCGAGGAGTTCATTGGCGATGTGGGCGAGTTTTGCGCCCCTGTTGCCACCGTGGATGAAGATGTGCTCGAAGGCTACAGTTGCAGCGCCGGCCATACGCTTGCTTATATTTCTCCATCCGGCGACGTATTTCCCTGCGTGCAGTTTCCCATGCCATGCGGCAACGTGCGCGAGAAAAGTTTTCGCGACATCTGGTATCGCTCCGAGCAACTCACCGAGCTGCGCGCCGTCCAGGTGAAACACCTGCCCACCTGCTCGGGATGCGGCCACGTTGCCTATTGCACGCGCTGCCCCGGCTTGGCCTACATGGAAGGAAACATGCGCGGCCCCTCCACTTCCGACTGCGCAAAGTCCGAGGCCCGCACAGGAATTCCCAGCGCCTGGCAGGTTAAATCGGGCGCGCGCCCTGGACCTTCCCTAGTTCAAATCAGGGTCGCTTAGCCGCGGCCCTCAAGCCCGTCTCGCCGAAACGAACTTCCACGCCAGCCGCAAAACCCGCAACCCAGGGTAGAGCGGCGTCAGCATCCGCGGCAGCCTGAACAGCTCAAAGTCCTCCACCGCGGGACAAAAGAAACTCCCTGCCAGCAAGCGCAGGCGGTCCGCCAGATCCTCACCTGAGGTACGGTCCAGCATCCAGCCAAGGCTCGATGTTGTCAGTACCGGGCTCGGTGAGGGCCATATCTCCCTCTGGATGCGGCCAGCCAATCGCGCAACATGCCGATCCCCATCGATCCTCGCCCGCAGCTCCTCCGGGATCTCCGCGTCCCAGTGTGTCTCCAGCAGGGCGAGGCTCACATAAACCATCCGCCTGGTATTTGAATCGCCAAGATGGCTGCGCACAATCTCCCAGTCCAACCGCGGGTGGACCCGGAACAACTGCGCCAGGTCGCACATCTGCGAAAGCTGTTGCCAGCCATGGTGCGCGGCGTGCAGGCAGAGCGCCACGGCCAGGTCTTCCGCGCACAGGGTCGGCACTTCCCCTCCCCAGAACGGGACAAGCTTCAAGCGCTTCCAAATCCCGTCCATATCCAGGCAGCGCGCCTTGAACCTCTGCATCAGCCGCCAATGCAGGTCCAGGTCAACTCCTCCGGGCGCCGTGAACGGATGCTCAAAGCCGAACTGGAACGACGCTGCCTGCTGCGATGGCCTGAGCCCGGTCTTGTCGTGGAAGCCGATCTCCGCCAGAGCATCCCGCGCCGCCTCCACCGTTTCCGGCCGCACCAGGATGTCGAGGTCGCGATACACGCGCAGCGCGCAATTTCCGTAGTAAGTCTCGGCCAGCAACGGCCCCCGGTACGCAATGTGCTCAATCTCCCGCGCCCGCAGATGCGCGGAAATCTCCTTGAGCCTCGATGCAAGAAGCAGGTTGCGTCCGGCAATGATCTTTGCGTTCCCGCGCAGCGATTCCGTGACCCTGGCAGGCACAGCCTGCGGCCCAAGCGCAAGCAGATGATGAAACAGAAGCGGCTCAAGACTGTGGTGGGCAGCCAGCGCCAGCAGCAGATCCCAATCGATCACCCCGGCCAGTAGATCGCCCAGCGCCCTCTCGTCCTCTGCGCGCAGCTCTACCCTTGCGATGGTCAGCAACAGGGTCAGTTCCGGTGGATTTTTCACGGCTTCGGACAAAGCGGCGTCTGTATCTCCCCTGCTTCAACGTGCCAACTCCGCCGCAAACGCCGGTTCACGTACAGCGTCACCCGCGTGCAGAAATCCGAGCGGCGCAAGATCGACGCAGCCGCGCGCTGCCATAGCGTTCGTTCAGGCCCCAGGCTCCTCCCAGGATCGACGCTCCGGCCGCCGCGCGCGATGCTCACCACCCGGCCCACAATTTCATTCGGGCGTACGGGCGAGTCGAAGCGGGGACGCGCGTCTCCTCGGGTGATCAGGCGATCGCCCGAAACACGCTCGATACGATGGATCACCAGCTTTTCGTCCTGGCGGAATACGGCTATCTCTCCCGGCTCAAATTCGGCAATCGCGCACTGCCGAACCGTGACCACATCCCCCGGCCAGAGTGCGGGGATCATGCTGGCCCCACTCACCATCAGCCGGACGTCGCTGCCGCCGCAAGCTACATCCTTGACCAGTTCGCAACACGCAGCGCGGCGCTCTGTCTCTGCGTCCATGCCCGGCAGCGCCTAGGAGGTCTTCCGGTTCAACGAGCATGCGTGCGTGGTGTCCCCCACCTTGCCGCAGGCCAGAGCCATGGTCTCAAACACGCGTTCATACCGCGCTTGAGGCTTTAGGTAGGGTTTCTTGACAGAGGACTTGCTCTCCGCCGTAAGGACGTCCTCGTTCTTCGATTCCGGTTGGCTCATCGTGACCTCATGGTAACTTGGTTAGCTCAGCTTTCATAGCGCAAACCGGCGGAGCGCGCCACCGCCCCGCCCGTTCATCCTACTGCAACGTAGACTGCGACTCCTGCACCGCGCAGGCGCCTGTACCTGCTCCGGTGGCGGGGGGGCCGGAACCGTTTTCGCCAGTGCAGGGCTGACTCGAGAGCGTGGTGTAATAAATCTGCGAGCCCCCTCCGGCGGACGTATTGTCGATGATGACTGCGCCCGTGCCTCCGCTGGCCGGCGCCCCGGCGACCGGGGTCGCTGTGCTAGCCCCCAAATTATAGGAGTAAACATTGCAGGCACCAGCGGCGCATCCAGGAGCTGCAATTCCGTTCGCCGTCACGCTCAGGAAGATGAAGTCGTTGGTCTCGGAGGTCCCGGTACCGACCTCCGTAATAGGAGAGCAGGTGGCCGTGTTGCTGGCGAGCACCTTCTGCTGCGTGGCGGTGGTAGACATCCCGGTCAGCCCAGCAGTAATGGGGATCGAATACAACGCCGGAACGCCAGTTCTGCCTCCGCTGGTGGCGTACCCGCATACGTAGAGATGCCCCCCTGGCTGTGCCGAATTACCCGAGTTGAAATAGGTGTTATCGAAAGTGCCGGCGTATTCGTAAGCCGTTGTCTGACCGGTCCCCAATTTTGCTTCGATGGGAACTCCGCTGGTAAAGGCAGCCCCCTCCGAGAACTGGTACACAGCGCTGCTGGCGCCGCCGCTGGCGTTGTCGTCGCCTATGAACGCATAAACCCTCCCCGTCCCCGCCGCGGTCGTCGCGCTCGAATCGACGATGGGTGCGTCGAGGTAAGCATTACCCAAACCGGTTCCTCTGGTCCCAGCATGGGAATACGTGACGACGGGCGTCCCGGTAGTAGTCACCTGCGCCATGAGCGGGTAGGCCGTTCCTCCCCCATAACTCTCGCCAATGTAGATATTGTGCGTATTCCCATCCAAGACGGGGCTGGTGAGGGTTGTAAGGCCGGTGGTCGAAGTAATGGTGGCAAACGGACTACCAACCTCTGCCGGCGTTCCGGAGATGAAGACGTTGGCAAACTTGTGCAATTTGCCGGCGTTGTCCCCTACGTAAATAACGTCGTTTGCATAGTCCCACCAAGGGGCCGAGTTGCTGTCGGCTGCGCCCAAGGGGAGCGTCGTATAGCAGGGCGCTGTGCAGCCGTGGTAAGCGGACGCCGCAACGGCGGTCAGAGTCTGGACCGGGCCGGCCCATGCGGTTCCTGTGGCCGGCATCGTCAGCAGCACCAGGCTCGCGTTGCTGCCAGTGCCAGTGTCCTGGATGTAGGCAACCTCGTTCCCCGAGAAGTTGAAAATGGGCGACAGGATGGCTCTTCCACCGCCGGGGTTTGG
>Ga0181517_10003861_pt1 | contig 14013 bp, 12 predicted proteins | sample PEATcosm2014_Bin_31_FD_119748 | JGI IMG/M metagenome (GOLD analysis project Ga0181517, IMG submission 119748) | Peatland microbial communities from MTU Mesocosm Facility, Houghton, MI, USA - PEATcosm2014_Bin01_30_metaG | ecosystem: Environmental > Terrestrial > Soil > Wetlands > Peat | place... | reverse complement strand
CGGTGGGGGCGCCAACCCCGGCGGTCTCGGCTGCCGCCCTCCATTCCACCAGCCGCGCCGCGCCTTCGGGATCAGCCGATGCCACCACGACGACCCGGTCGGCTCCCACGAGCACGTCCCGCACCGCGCCGAAACGCTCACGCCCGGACGACGGTGCCACCAACCACCCTGTTTCGACGAAGACTTCGTCGTAAACATCAAGCGCCTCGGTCAATAACCCGTTCAGATGGGCGGGGTTGAGAGGTTGCGGGGCACCGGGCGACGCGCAGATCACGTCGAAATGGCCGACCGGGGCCGTACCGTCCTCCCGGGGCCCCGACAGCGCCTCGGGGAGGGCCCGAAGCCCCTGGCCGGCACGCGAGACAGCCCAGGGCAGCCCAGTCTCGGGGGAACGCAAAAGGCGGGAGACCAAAATAGGCGACAGTTCCTCGGCTTCGACGAGCAATACCCGGGCGCGTTTGGACATGTGTTCTGCCGCGGCCACCACGGCTTCGGTCAACCCACTGCCGCCGCTCACCTTGGTCCAGGCATTGAGCTTGCCTCTGTGCCTCGCCGGCCGGCCCGCGGTGGTGCCGAACGCAAAAGCGGGCCGGCCACTGGTGGTCGCGGGGGACCCCCGCCGGGGGCCCAGCCGCAACAAATGGGCCGACAGCTCCGCCGGCGGAGTAGTCGCGGACAGGGTCTCGTCGACCCCCAGACCGACGAGGTACTCACGGCCCACACCCGAACCCTGGTCGAAAAGGCCGACTATATGGGTGCCATGGTCCTGGGCGCGAGCTACGTCCGATATGGAGAAGGTCCGCATCACATCGTCGATCACCAACACGTCGAGCCCGGTCGCGGCCCGCTCGAGCTCACCCCTGTCCATGATCACCCGCACCGAGAGACCCTGGCCGTGGTCCCGCACGTGAGACCTGAAGGTCCCGCTCCAGGGTGCCTTCGTGGCCCCCACGCCGACGGAAAGGGTCACCCTCGCGTCCCTCCGGGCGCCGTAGCGGGACCAGAGGGGCCCATCTCATAATCCTGCTGGGTAGTCCCGGGCTCCCCCGTCGACCGCACTATCTCGATCTGGCCCCCGGTGCTCGCATCGCTGTCAAGGCCCAGGGCGGCGGCCAAATGTAAAGCCGTCTGTTTGTCCACGGCCACGATCAAGTAGTAATTCGTGGACAGACCACCGAGCACCCCGCCGGCAGCCGACGTCGGCGCCACCGAAAGTACACGCAGGCCCTGGGCTACGTAGTGGGCGCCGCCAGCCCCGCTGGCGACGATCACGTCGACGAGGTCACCAGGCCCGATCTTCCCCCCGGCAGCTTGCTGGACGGGTACCGAGATGCTCATCTCTCCCAAGACCGGCGTCCGCGACGGCCTGACGACTTCGCTTTCGGTTATCGGCTCTCCGGCGTTCACGCCAACAGCCGCGACCCACCCGCCCGCCAGTAATGAAGGGGAAAGGACGCCGTGGACGAGGGCGGTGTCGCCGGCATGGACCTTCACCAGGCGGGTATTGCCAGAGCCAACCGGCGAGCCGGCAGGCACGGGCTCACTGGCCACGACGATGGTCGTCAGCGCCGAACGGTCCTGGAGCGCCGCGTATGCGAAACCACCGGCCAGCACGGCCAGCACGACCGGGACGACGCTGCCGGTCGTCCACCGCCGGGGCCGCCCCATCTTGGCCGGCTCTCCGTCCGCTGAAAATATGACCGTCCCGGGCCGTGAAGTGGGCGGCAGTTGCTCAGTACGCAGCATGGGCCATCACCATCGTCAAACCACCGGCGGCCAGGTAAGGCCCCAGCGCCACGGCTGCGCCCTTCCCACCGGGCCGCGGCCCAGGTTGGAGCCTGCTCACCAAACCGGCGACCAATGGCGAACACGCCAAGACAGTGAGCGATCCCGGGACGGACAAGGCGCCCGTTCCCAGGGCGACGAGCACCGCCATCCGCACATCGCCGAACCCCAACCCGCGGGGGCTAATGGCCGCCCAGGCGGCGAACAAGCCGGCAGCGGTACCGGCACAGACCGCGCTTTGCCAGAGATAATCCCAGTCTCCTGCAGCCACGCTGCCGGAAAAAAGTAGTGCAATCGTTGCCAATATGGCACCTCGGACCACTTTGGTAGGTATAACAAGGCTTTCATGGTCTATCAGCGCCAAAATCGCCAGTGCACCAGCCCAAACGGCCAGTGCCAGGCGGCCCAAAAACGGCAGGGCGGCCTGGCCGCGGACGGGCAGGGCGGCTGCGACGATGCCGGTAAACAAGGCGGCCGCCGCTGCCCAACGGGCACTCGAGCACCAACCTCGGGGTTGGCCGGTCCTGGGCTGCCCCGCGTTGGGCTGCGGGCCCCGTCCTCCGGCGCCACCGATCAGCGCGGCCATCCTCGAACTAGCGCGGCTGTACCAGCCCACGAGGCCAGCGGCGCTGGCGGAGACGGCAATGGCAATTGTGTGCATGGAGCCTCGCATTCAGCCTTTCTCTAGGTACCGGCCCGCGACATGGCCGATGTTCAAAAAGTTTTGTTCGGCGACCCTCAGCCAGCCCCTGCGCGCGCCGACGAGCGCAGACCAACCGGGCTTTTGCAAAGGAAGAACGTCCCAGGTCCTATCGCAAACCTGCGACCGGCCCTGCGCCAGACTGTTTTGGCTCGCCAATTAGTAGCAGCGGCACGGTCCCCGGCGCCAGCCTTTGGACCGTATTACATTGGTGTTTTTTAGCGTCGCCGGCGCATATCGGCTATCTACCAGCTTTATCGCAGATCGCGGGGCGCTAATTGGTCGGCGAGTAAGGCTTTTGTTGTGAAGGGCCGCGGCCACGCCGCGTGGCCGGCGTCGCACGCGGCCTGCCCGCTCCAGCCGTGGCGAATTACCGGCCGGGAAATTTCAACCCGAGAGCAGTGGCTCGTACAGCTCCAGGTAGCGGCGGGCCAGTGCGGTCATGGAGCGCTCGGCCGCTCGCTCGAACGCAGATCTGCGCATGGCTTCGATCGCCGGGCCCCCGTCCAGCGCCTGGCGCAGCGCCCGCGCCAGGGCGGCAGCATCGCCCGGTGGCACCAAAAGGGCGTCCTTCGATGCCCGGGCGACGTTGGCATAGCCGGAGATGTTGCTTGCTACCACGGTCGTCCCTGCGGCCATGCCTTCCAGCAACACCACGCCGAAGCTCTCGCCGTGCAGCGAGGGGGCGGCGAGGACGTCAGCGCCCCGCAGGCGCCGTCTCTTCTCCTCCTCCCCCACTGTGCCCAGCCACTCGAAACGGTGGTCGCCCAGGGTGGCTTCCCGAAGGGCGGCGGTCTGCGGGCCCTCGCCGATCACCCACACCCGGGCGTCGACATCGTGCTTGACGACCGCTTCGACCAGGACAGCCAGGCCCTTTCGAGGCTCGTGCCGGCCCAGGAACAGCACCGTCGGGCCCGATGTCGGCCATGGTTCGGCGGCCGCCGCCAACTCGACGTCGATGCCGTTCCAGAGCAGCATGTACTCGCCCCCGAGGGCCTGGCGGGCCGTGGCCAGAGCGATGGTCGACACGGCACAGCGCAGCTTCAGCCGGCCCGCCGCCCAGCGAGCCGGCCCCCGGATGGGCCGGTACCAGGCGATCTCACCGGCCCGGTGGAAGGTGCCCACCAGGGGCGCGTCGCTGAACAGGAGGGCAGTCAGGCAGGGGGCCGGGACCAGGGGTTCGTGAAGATGGACGATGTCGAACTGTTCGTCCCGCAGAACACGGATGGTGCGCAGGGCCGCCGAGGGGTCAGGGGCAATAGGAGCGACGGAGCCATTGCCGGCCGCGGGCACCGAGGCGCCCAGAGGCGAGACCCAGGGCTCGGGCGGAGGGCCGTCGCACGGCGCCAGCACCCGCGCCTCCACTCCCATGGACCGCAACGCCCGGCCCAGGCCCAGCACCTGGTGCTGCACCCCGCCGGGGATGCTCAGGCTGTAAGGGCAGACGATGCCTAGGCGCATGCCGGCCCTGACGTCATTCGGTCACCGTGGTCGGCGAGCTCGCCGCGGCGATCTGGCGTGCCTGGTCGGGCGACATCGCTCGGGCCGGCCGGGCCCACGGCTTGTGCAACGGCGGGTCGTCGGGCCAATTGGGTTGCACCAGGTGCCATTGCGTGGGGGCGGACCGGATGAGGTGCTCGAGCTCGATGGCCAGGATCTGCGTGCCGCTCTGGACGGACTGGCGGAACCGGCCCGTCCGCGGGAGCTCGAACGGCGGACGGAAGACCAGAGTGTGAGCGGTGGCCCGCTTGCCGTAATAGATGGCGGCAGTCATGAGCGGGGCCCCCGAGCGCAGGGCCAAGGTGACCGGCCCGGCCGGGAGCATGACCGGCGCCCCGAAGAAGCTGACTTCAGACCCTGAGACGTGGGCGACGACACGATCGGACAGCAGGCAGACGACATGGCCGTCCTTCAGGGCCTGCAATATGGCCCCCGCGGCCCCGGGCCCTACCGGGACGACCTGCATCCCGAGCTCCCGGCGAAAACGGGCGAACCAGTCGAACAGGTCCGGCGGCCGTAGTGGCTCTACGGCGACGGTCACGGGTATGCCCTTAGCGATCAGGTACAGGGCACCCCATTCCCAACCCCCGAGGTGGGGCGTGCCTACGATGACCCCTTTCCCGCCGGCCAGAGCCGCCTCCAGGTGCTCCCATCCGAACGTGGTCACGCCGTCCAGGATCTCGGCCTTGGTCCGCGAAGGAAGGCGCAGGCTCTCAGCCCAATAGCGCCCGTAGTTGGCGAACACCTCGGCGACCATGCGTCTCTGCTCCCGGGGAGCGAGGGGCCGGCCGAGGACGCGGGCCATGTGGGAGGCGGCGACGGCCCGGCGACCGTTGTAGTCGGGCAGCCTGCCCATCAGCGCGCCGACACCCTGGACGAGAGTGCCGGCGACCTCTCCGGGCAGGGCCGAAGCAACAACCGCTCCGGCGCGGTACAGGGCGAGCTCCTTGCTCAGCACTGCGACCCGACCCTAGGGCACAGCTCAGGCGGTCGCCAGGGCAGGCTTGGGGAGGCTCCCGGTGCAAGAACACCGGCGCCTAGACGCTCCACCGAGGCGCCGGCGGAGCACCGCCGGCCAGCAGGCGCCGGGCGGTGGGCGCCGGCCCGTGGGCGCCGGCTCAGCCTCGGGGCCGGCCCCGGCGGCTGGGGGCGGTTACGTCGTCGCGTAGGTCTGCAGCCAACTTGTCCTGGTCGTCCGCCGCCACCGGTCCCTGTTCCCCGTCCATGCGCAGCCGCCGCTGCAAACGCCGTTCGTGCCACCGGCCTTCGGCCGCACCTGCGCCCGGTCGCCGGCTGCCCGAAAAGAAACCGCCGCCGGCAGGTCGACCAGGGCCCCGAGGCGACCGCGCCCATGAGGTGGCATCGCGGCCCGCCGCCCTTTCCTCTCGCCAGGCCCGCCAGCGCAGGACCACGGCCGCCGGCTCGACCGGCAATGGGGCCGGTGGTTTTTCGGCCTGGCGCCATACCTTCACGAAACGCTGGCCCGCCGTCAGTAGGGACAAGGCGAAAATAAGCCACAACAGCCAGAGCATGTCGGCCGGGAACTTGAGGGCGAAACAAAGGACGAAAACCCGCTCGCCCCTCTCCATGAGGCCGCCCTTGGCGTCGATGCCCAGCACGTCGGCTTTGGCCCTTATGTAGGACACCAGCTGGGAGACACCCAGCACGGCCAGCGGTACCAGGGCCGCGTGCGCCCCAAAGCGGTCCTGCGCGTACCAGGCGAAACCCACCAGCACGATGCTGTCGCTCACCCGGTCGCCGACCGAGTCGAAAAAGGCGCCTCGCCGGCTCGCCCGGCCGCTCGCCTTAGCCAGGCTCCCGTCGAACAGGTCGGGCAGGGCCGACCCGATGAGGACCACCAGGCCCAGCACGAGCCGGCCCGTGGCGATGGCCCAGGCCGCCGGGACCGACAGCAGGATCCCTGTCGCCGTCAGGTGGTCGGGCGACAGGCCGGTACGCCGGAGCGCCAGTCCCGCCGGCCTAACGGCCCGGTCAACGGCGGTACGAAAACGTGCGTCGAACACCTACGTGCTCCTAACGGGGTGGCAAACCAAATTATGTGGGCCCCGGTACGTGGTGGTCAGCCTACCAGCCGTACTTTCCGAGAGCGGGCTTACGGCCTTGACCCCCTCCCATGCCCTGCTCTCCAACGGGTAACTTAACTGGATCAGGTCTAGAGCGGCCGTGAAGGGGACACCGCAGGGCCCGGGCCCTGCGGAACAGAAAGAGGTGCTCTCATGAAGGCGTACCCACCAGCGAAGGTCCGCAACGTGGCCTTGGTCGGCCACGGGGGCTCCGGGAAGACGACGCTCACCGAAGCCCTGCTTCTTTGCAGTGGCGCTGTCACGCGGGCGGGCAGGGTCGAGGACGGGACCACCGTGTCCGACTTCGAGCCCGAAGAGCACGCCCATCACATGTCCACCTCGCTCACACTGGCCGCCATGGAGTGGCGCGGCTACAAGGTCAATGTCCTGGACTGCCCGGGCTATGCCGACTTCGTACCGGAGACGTTCGCCGGGCTGTCCGTGGCCGACCTGGCCGTGTTCGTCGTCAGCGCCGTCGACGGCGTTGAGGTGCAGACCGAGATTTTCTGGAAAGCGGCGGCCGAGCTCGGGATCCCCCGTCTCATTTTCATGAACAAGCTGGACCGGGAACGGGCCGATTTCTCCGGTGTCCTCCAGCAGTTGCACTCCGCTTTCGGCGCCGGCGTGGCCCCTCTCGAGCTGCCCATCGGCGAGGAAGCGCAGTTTCACGGCCTGGCCGACCTGCTCAGCGACACCGCCTTTGTTTACGAGACCGGCAAATGTAACCCCACCAAGGCGGCCATACCCGACAACATGGCCGCCCAGGAGCACAGCGTGCGCGAGTCACTGGTCGAAGGCATCGTCGTGGCCGACGACGACCTGATGGCGCGCTACCTGGACGGGGAGGAGATGAACGCCGACGAGCTGGCGAAAACGCTGGCCCGGGGGGTCGTGTCCTCCCAGGTTTTCCCTGTCATCTGTGGTTCGGCCACCAAGTTGGTCGGCATCGACCGGTTGCTCGACATCATCTGCGACGTGGCCCCCTCCCCCCTCGAGCGCCCACCGGCGCGCGTGCGGGCGCCCGGGGCCAATGGCGGCGAAGTGGTCGAGGTGGCCACCGACCCCGCCGCACAGCCGCTGGCCTGGGTCTTCAAGACCATTGCCGACCCCTACGTCGGAAAAATATCCCTTTTCAAGGTCCTTTCGGGGACGGTCCGCCCCGACGCCGCCCTGTTCAACCCGAGAGCCAGGGCGGAAGAGCGGCTGCACCTCATCTTCACCCTCCGGGGCAAGGAGCAGATACCCCTCACCGAGGTCGCCGCCGGTGACTTCGGCGCCGTGGCCAAGCTGGCGGCCACGGCGACCGGTGACACCCTGGCACCGCGCAACATGCCGGTCAGCCTGGTCCCGACCGGCGCCCAGACCGACGGCGACAGTGGCGGGCCCAGTTGGCTGGCCGAGGCGACCATGCCCGTGCTCTCCGTCGCCATCCGCCCCAAGAGCAAGGCGGACGAGGACAAGATGATGACCGCCCTGCACCGCCTGCAGGAAGAGGACCCCACGCTCCTCGTCCGCCGGGACGACGAGACGCACCAGACCGTGCTCACGGGCACGGGCGAGACGCATATCGCCATCGCCATGGAGCGCCTGGCTCGCAAGTTCGGTGTCGGCGTCGAGAGCGAGGAGCTCGTGATCCCCTACCGGGAGACGGTTACGGCCAACGCCGAGGCCGAGGGCAAGTACAAGAAGCAGACCGGGGGTCACGGCCAGTTCGGAGTGGCGTCGCTGCGCATCGAGCCCAGGGACAGAGGCGCCGGTTTCGAGTTCGTCGACAACATCGTCGGCGGGGTGATCCCCCGCCAGTACATACCGGCGGTGCAAAAGGGCGCCGACGAGGCCATGTCCGAGGGCGGCACCTTCGGCTGGCCCGTGGTCGACATCCGGGTGACCTGCTTCGACGGCAAGTTCCACCCGGTCGACTCGTCCGAAATGTCGTTCAAGATGGCGGGGGCGCTGGCCCTGAGGGAGGCGCTGGCCAAGGCCAGCCCCGTGGTGCTCGAACCCCTGTCCCTCCTCGAGGTCACGGTGCCCAACGCCTACCAGGGCGACGTCATGGGCGACCTCAACAGCCGGCGGGGCCGGGTCCAAGGGACCGAAACAGGCCAACCAGGCGAATCGGTGGTCATCGCCCTCGTCCCGACCTCGGAGCTGGTGCGCTACGCCATCGACCTGCGCAGCCTGACCGGAGGGCGGGGCCGTTTCAAGGCGCACCACGACCATTACGAGGTAATGCCGGCCAACCTGTGGGACAAGGTGCGCCGGGAGCACGCCGGCGCCGAGAAGTAACTCAGCCGGTCTCTTTAGCTGTAAGCGCCGTCAGCGGCTGCAGACGCCAGCACGACCGCGGGCTTCGCCTGTTGCGGCCCGTGGGCCTCGTACACAGCGAGCAATGTCCCCTCATCGGACACGACCGCCCATGGGCCCGGTCCCTCACCGCCCCATCCTCGGAGCGCGGCCACGGGCAGTACCTTCCCGTGGCCTACGGCCGCGGCGACGTCGGCCGGCACTACTGCCCGCGCCATGCCCCGCAGGGCCTCGACCGGCGGGAGGACGACCCCGGCCGGGTCGACCATCTTCTCCAGGGTGGCGAGGCTCACCGACTCCTCCAGCCCGTAGCTCCCCACGGCCAGCCGGCGCAGGCGGCGTAGGTGGGCGCCCCCGCCCAGAGCCGCACCGAGGTCGGCGGCCAGGCTGCGCACATAGGTACCCGACGAACACACGACGTCGATGGCCAGTACCGGGCCCGGACCGGCTGGCGCGTCCGCCTCGGCGGCACAGGCGAGGTCCACCTCGAAACGCGACACCGTCACGGCTCGGGCCTCCCGTTCCACCTCGATCCCGGCACGGGCCAGCTCGTACAGGCGCCGACCGCCCACCTTGAGCGCCGAGACCATGGGCGGGACCTGGGCGATCTCGCCCGTCAGCGTCAGCGCCGCCTTCCTGGCCCCTTCCAGGGTCACATCTGTCATGTCCCATCTCCCCGTCTCGGTACCTTGAGCGTCCAGGGTCGACGTGGCCACTCCGAGGACCACCTCGCCCGCGTACCGCTTGGACAGGCCCGAGAGGTACTGGAGCAACCTGGTCGCCTGTCCCAGGCCTACCAGCAGCACTCCGGTGGCGTCGGGGTCCAGGGTCCCGGCATGGCCTACCCTTTTTTGCCCGTATATGCGCCGGCATCGAGCCACCACGTCGTGGCTCGTGCACCCGGCCGGCTTGTCCAGGACCAAAAGACCGTCGAACGGGCTCACACCGCCGGCTCGGCGCTCGTGCCCGCGGCGCCCCCGGCCTCGCCCCCCGTGTCGTCCCCGCTCACGCCCGCCGGCCCGCCCGCCAGGTCTTCCGCCTCTTTCACCGGCGCCGCCTCGGCGCTCGAGCCCTCGCGCAGTTCCCCGCTGGAGCGCAGCTCGCGGAGGATCTCTTCGACCAGCTCGCCGTGGCCCACGGCCGGGTCGACCTGGAACGACAGTTGGGGCGTGCGCTTCATACGTACCTGGTGGGCGATGGCCGCCTGGAGGCGGGGGCGGACCTCGCCCAGCGCCTCACGGACGGTGTCGGGCAGGGATGCCAGGAGCACCGTGGCGTGGCGAAGGTCGGGCTCGCAACTGACAGCGGTGACCGTCACGAGCTCGAGCCGGGCATCGGTGCTGCCAAGCACTTCGATCTCCTCGGCCAGCACCTCTCTCAGCACCTCGTTTACCCTGGCCATGCGGGAGTAGTACCTCGAAGTCGGCCGGGCCGGCCGGCCCCGACCGCTCACGGTGCCCGCCCGGCCGGCCCGGGGCGACGCCGCTGCGTCCCGGCCGTCAAACCTCCAGCCAGAGGCGCTCGCACGAGCTCACCTCCACCTCCGGAAAGGACCACACGAAGCGCTCCACATTGTCCAGTACCTCCCCCACATGCCCGACCGTCGAGGACACGGCCGAAAAGCCGAGCTCCGCCGACTGCCAGAGATCCTGTTGGCTCACTTCGGACGCAGCGACCCCGAAGCGGTGACGGGCACCGTCCAGGATGGGTCGCAGCACGGACCGCTTGTCTTTCAGGGAACGGGCGTGAGGCAGGTGAAGCTCCACCCTCAAGACCGCCGAATGCAACGGGCTCAGGTCCGGGGGATCTCCCGGTCCTCGTAGGTCTCGATGATGTCGCCGGACCGGAGGTCCTGGTTGTTGGACAGGCCGATGCCGCACTCGAAGCCCTCGTGCACTTCACGTACGTCCTCCTTGAAGCGTCGCAGCGAGGTGATCGACCCTTTCCAGATGATGACGCCGTCGCGCAGGAACCGCACCTTGGACCCGCGCGTGATAACGCCGCTGCGCACCCAGCACCCCGCCACAGCACCGATCCTCGGGATGCGGAATATCTCCCGCACCTCGGCCTCACCGGTCAGGATCTCCTCGTACTCGGGGGCAAGCATGCCGACCATGGCAGCCTGGATGTCCTCGATCAGCTTGTAGATGATCTCGTAGGTACGGATCTCGACGCCCTGAGCGGCGGCCATGGCCCGGGCTTCCCGGCCCGGTCGGACGTTGAAGCCGATGATCGTGGCGTTGGACGCCGCCGCCAAGGCGACGTCGTTTTCGGTGATGCCGCCCACGGCCCGGTGAACGAAAGCCAGCTTCACGTCTTCGCGCTCCAGCTTGCGCAGGCTTTCGGTCACGGCCTCGAGGGATCCCTGCACATCGGCTTTGACCACCACGTTCAAGGTGGCAGCCTCGCCTCGCTGGATCTGCTCGAAGATGTCCTCGAGCTTGGCGCCCCCGCTGGTCGCCGAGGCGCTGCGGCGCATGTCGGCACTGCGGAAACGCTGCTCTCGCTGTTCGGCCACGTCGCGCGCGGTGCGGAAATTGGCCACCGCTCGCAGTTCGTCCCCGGCTCCGGGCAACGAGTCGAAGCCCAGGACCTGGGCCGGGAAGGACGGAGGCGCTTCTTTGATGTTGTCGCCCTTGTCGTCGATGAGGGCCTTGACCCGGCCCCAGGCCGCTCCGGCCACGACGTGGTCGCCGACCCGAAGGGTGCCGTTCTGCACGATGACCGTGGCCACCGGCCCCTTGCCCGGGTCGAGGTTGGCCTCGAGAACGGTGCCGTGGGCCCGGGCCTCGGGGTTGGCCCGCAGCTCTTCGACCTCGGCTACGACCATCAACTGCTCCAAAAGATCGTCGACGCCCAGGTTTTGGATGGCTGAAACCTCGACCATGATCGTGTCACCGCCCCACTTCTCGGGCACCAGGCCAAGGTCCGAGAGCTGCTGCATGACGTGGTCGGGGTTGGCGTCAGCCCGGTCGATCTTGTTGATGGCCACGATGATGGGCACATCGGCCGCCTTGGCGTGGTTGAGCGCCTCCACGGTCTGAGGCATGACCCCGTCGTCGGCTGCCACCACGAGCACCACGATGTCGGTCACCTCGGCGCCGCGAGCACGCATGGCGGTGAAGGCCTCGTGGCCCGGCGTGTCTATGAAAGTGACGACGTGCCCCGTCTCCGTGGTCACCTGGTAGGCGCCGATGTGCTGAGTGATGCCACCCGTCTCCCCCGAGGCGACATCGGACTCGCGGATGCGGTCCAACAGGGTCGTCTTGCCGTGGTCGACGTGGCCCATGACGGTTACTACCGGCGGGCGGGGCCGCATCATCTCGTCCGACTCCTCGTCGTCCTCCTCGGCGAAGTAGCGGGCCTGGAGCTCGGCCTCTTTCTGCTCGCCCGCCTCGACCAGGCGCACCTGGGCGCCGATCTCGGCCGCGAACAGCTCGATCATGTCGTCCGAGAGCGACATGGTGGCCGTCACCATTTCGCCCTGTGTGAGCAAGAAACGCACCACGTCGGCGGCGCTGCGGTTGAGCCTGGGGGCCAGCTCTTGAGCCGTAGAACCCCGTTCGACTATTACCTCGCCCTCGGGGACGGGAGCGTGCGAAGCGGTGTAAGTGGTCGGCGATTGCGCCTGAAGCTCTTCGCGGCTGGCCTTGCGGCTCCGCGACCGCCGCCCGCTGGGGCGACCTCCCCCGCGCCCGCCGGGGCCCCCACCGGGGCCGCCCCCGCCGGGCCGGCCCGCGCCGCGAGCCGGGAAGCCGGCCCCAGGAGCACCCCGGAAGGGCGTGCCGGGTGGCGTCCGGTAGGTGGCGTCAGGGCCACGGGAGACAGGGCCAGTACGGGCGCCGCCCAGCGGGCGCGCCCCACCCGGTCGCATGCCCGGAGGGCCGCCAGGACGGCCACCGGCTCCCATTCCGCCCCCCGGGCCTCCCGGCCCGGAGGAACGCGGGCCACCGGGCCCGGCGAAACCGGGCCGCGGCGCACCTGTACCCGGGGCTCCGGGACGGCCCATAGGACCGCTACGCCCAACGGGCGGACGTCCACCCACCATCGGTGGACGGCCCTGACCTCTGTCGCCGGGACGGCCGGCGCCATATGCACCCGCACCCCCGGGCCGGCTCGAGCCGTCCCCCGGAGCTCCCGACCGCTGGCCCCAGTCGCCGTTGGCGCCCCCGCCGGGACCGCGCACGGGCGGGGGGATCGGCTTGCCCGTCAAGGGCGACACCGGTCCTCGAAAACCAGGTGGGGGCGGGATGGGTTTACCCGTCATGGGCGACACGGCCCCCCGGTTTTGAGGGCCGATAGCCTGACCCGGCCCCGGGGCCGGGCGGGGGGTGGTGGCGGGATCGGGACGTGCCGGGGCACCCCCGGCGGGCGCCGGGCCGCTCGGACGGGCCCGAGGCACCGGCGAGGCGGGTTGCGCCGCAGGAGGGGCGGCCTTGGCCACAGAAGATGGTGCTGGCCCGGAAGCGAGGGGGGGCGCCTGGCGGGCCTGGGGCGGGGCCGGAGCCGCTGACGAGCCAACGGGCGCGACCGGCCCGGAAGGCCGGACCGTGCTGCCCACGGAGGCCCCAGACGCGTGCGCGGAGGTCGACGCGGCCACGACCCCGGGCGGCGGGGGTACCCGGAGGTGACTGGAAGAGCTGACGACGGGAGAAGGACTGGCGGGGGCCGTGCTGGGCGCGCCCGTACCAGGAGCGGCCGGGGCGCTCTCGGTCTTCGACGGCGCCGTTGACACGGCCGACGCAGCCGTGGTGGTGGGACGCGTGCCGGCGGACACAGTCTGGGGATGCGCCGTGTGCAACACCCCGGCTGGTGGCACGGGTACCGTGCTCGTGGCCCCCAGACCTCGGCCGACCATACCGGCCACCGTCTCTGCTTGCGGGCCGCCGGTGACACCAGCTGCGGGGCTTCCGGCGAGAGGCGAGGTGGGCGTCTGTAACGGGGCAGGCGAAGAGGAACGCCCTGCGGCCGGTGCCGGCCGGTCATGTTCGGGTGCAGGCTCTTCGGGCTGATGAGCTCGCTTCAACCCCTCCCGCTCGGCCCGGCGCCGCACACGGTCAGCTTGAGCCTCCTCGATGCTCGAGGAATGGCTCGTAACACCGATGCCCATGGCCAGGCATAGGTCGAGGCCCTCCTTGTTCGTGAGACCGAGCTCACGTGCCAACTCATAGACCCGCATCTTCTTGGCCAAGTTGTTCCTTAGTCCCTTTCCTCATGTTCGATCGCGGGCGCCTTGCCGGCGGCGCCGTCTGTTTTCCCTATCCTCGCATGTTCGTAGGCCATAGCAAGCAGCAGGGCGACATCACCGGGCTCGACACCAGCACGCAAGGAACGGGCGAAAGCGCCGCGACGACCTGCTTCGGCCACGCACCGCGGTTGCGCCAGCTCCGTACTACCCACCCGGCACAACCACGCACCGCGTCCCGGGGCCGTCCGGTCGACGGTGAGGCGGCCGTTTGGTCCTACGACAACGCGCACTAGTGTACCCGTCTCCCCCTTGGCGCGACACCCGATACAGGTGCGGACCGGGGCTGCCGTCTACCCCACTCCTTCCCCGGTGAGCGCGCTCCCGGCCGGCTGTTCGACGACCGTCTCATCTGCACTGGCGTTACCTGCACTGGCGTTACCTGCACTGGCGTT
>Ga0181517_10003860_pt1 | contig 14014 bp, 12 predicted proteins | sample PEATcosm2014_Bin_31_FD_119748 | JGI IMG/M metagenome (GOLD analysis project Ga0181517, IMG submission 119748) | Peatland microbial communities from MTU Mesocosm Facility, Houghton, MI, USA - PEATcosm2014_Bin01_30_metaG | ecosystem: Environmental > Terrestrial > Soil > Wetlands > Peat | place... | reverse complement strand
CTGGATGTTCGTCATCACCAGGTTGCCGATGGTGATGTTGGAGAACGTTGTCCCGGTGACCGCGGGAAGCTGGAACTTCGCCGAAGGACGCTGGATCTGAACACAGATCCCGCAGTTCTGGAGAGCCAGCCCGTAGAGAGTGTTGCCCCCGGAAATGACAAAAATAGTCGTGCCCGTGCCCGACTGGCTGGTCAGCGTGATATCGGGCTGTCCATCGCCATCGATGTCACCGTTGATGGTGACGTTGCCCCCGGTTAGGTAAGACAACCCCAACACGGGCGGTGCGGAATCGACGACGATCGTGGAGCCCTTCAGGACAGGAGCGAATTGGATGTTCCATGTGCCGGGGTCGTTGTTGGTGGCGATGATCGCTTCCTGGAGAGAAATTCCGTCCGGGCCGGGATTGGCAACCAGCGCGCTCACCGAAGAGGTGTCGCCATTTATCGCCATCGTGGCATTCGTGACCGTGATCACCGTGCCGCGATTGAGAACCACGGGGGGAATGGTCACCGCGGGAGGGGTGTAGCTATTTGCGCCGACCCCACCACAAGAGGCTGGCAATTGGTCCGCCGCTGCCGGGATTGCGGCGATGCCCAACAGAAAGGCGATAGCCGCCATCGCATGTCGCATTTCTTAGGTGTCCTCTCAGCCGCGGCCGCATTTAAGCCGCAATTCCGATCTCGCCGTACGGCACTATCAGAGTACTCCCAATCATCTTCATTCGTTGTTAACACTCCGGCTGTTCCACTCCTTCCATCCAGAGCGGCCGTAAACGCAGCTGAGGTTCCGGGTCCGATCGAGGGAACTGGCGCCCAATCAGCCCACTCGGACGTGAGCCATCTCAGACTTCTGCCACTCAAGGGTCCCGAAGTCATTCGGGGACGCCACGAAACTCCGAAATTCTTTACCCGATCGAGTGGCAAGCGTCGGAATTTGGGGACTTTGGCGAGCGGTCGGCAACCTTGACACGGTTGACTCACGGGATGCGGCCCACCACAATCAGGAAAGGAGACGGATATGAATTTCGGGAATTTGCAGTGGCTTTTCCCGATTGTGGTTACTTTGCACAACGCGGAAGAAGCCATATGGTTTCCGGATTGGACGAAACGAGCCGGTCGTTGGCATGCCCCCGTTGCACCGGGTGTCTTCCGTTTTGCCGTTGCGGTCTTCACAGTCCTGGCTTTCGGTGTCACCTGGCTGAGCGCCATATCGGGCAAACAGACGGTCTGGACCTACCTGACTTTTGGGTATATGGTCGCCGTGTTGGCCAATGTGCTGATTCCGCACGTCGCAGTCTCAGTGATAACGCGCAGATACATGCCGGGTGTGGCGACGGCCGTGGCGCTGAACCTACCGACGCTATCACTGTTGATCGTCTTAGCCGTCAGAGAGGGATACGTCTCTGGCTGGAAGGCCGTAGCGTACGCCGCAATCGTGGCCGGTATCGGGCCGCTGTCAATCCCGGCGCTGTTCAAATTGGGGAGGATCCTGAACCTGTGACCACGGTCCGCCGGGTGGTGTCCCTTGGCAAGTGGCGCCATTTCGCAAAGCGGATCGCTTGGCGAGGGCCGAAGGCCGCCTCGTACCAGTCCGCCGGCCTGAAACTCCCTGGAACCCGGGGCCGTGATTTTCCGAGAAGGCTCCAGGATAACCGGCAGCGCAGGTGCAATCACACTCCCCCGTGTTTTCTCAACTCACGGCGGGCCAATCGCTTAGGTCTTGTCCGGCCGATTTTCAACCGCCGTCGCATTCGCCCAGGCATGATAATCGGATCGGAGGCAGTCCCTCGCTCTCGGTGATTTGCGGCTCGTGGGGTGAATTTGCCCCACGAAAGATGGCTAAGTATTTGATTTCATTGATAAGCACCTTCAAGAAATGGGGCAATTTGCCCCATTTCAGGCCTTCATGGACGCGCCCCTTAATCGCCTCTCAGAACTGAAAGTACACGAACGGCACGGCGCGACCGGTGAAGCCGATCAGTTCCAGGCAGAACAGGCACAAGGCGATGGCGGAAGCGTAGACCCAGGCGGGCGCTTCGGGCAGGCGTTCGAACCAGCCGTACCTCTCTTCGAGCGCAGCCAGCACCAGCGCCGCCAGCACGAACCAGAGCTGCCAATGCCGGCAAAGGATGTGGCCGTGCGGACCGCCGACCAGCCGGCCCAGAATGTAGAGGCTGTCGTGGAGGGTCGCGGCGCGGAAGAATACCCAACTGATCGACGCGAGCGCGAAAGTGAGCGCGACGCGCAGCGGATCGACGATCGACCAGCGCTGGCGCTCGCGGATGCCGGCCACGCGCTCGACGGAAAGCAGCGCGCCGTGATAGCCGCCCCAGATCACGAAGTTCCAGCTCGCCCCGTGCCACAGGCCGCCGAGCAACATGGTCAGCATCAGATTGCGGTACGTCTGCCAGCGCCCGTGGCGATTGCCGCCGAGCGGAATATACAGATAATCGCGCAGCCATGTCGAGAGCGAAATGTGCCAGCGGCGCCAGAACTCGGTGATGCTGCGAGCCAGGTAGGGGCGGCGGAAGTTTTCGGGGAAATGGAAGCCGAGAAGCTGCGCCAGGCCGATGGCCATATCGGTGTAGCCGGAGAAATCGAAAAAGATCTGGATGGCAAACGCAATCACGCCGCTCCAGGCCGCGAGGTACCCGGGATGCCCGGCTGGATTTCCAAAGAAATCGTCGGCGATGCGCGCGAACTGGTCGGCAATGGCGAGCTTCTTGAGCAGGCCGAAAACCACCAGCAGCGTGCCGCGCAGGATCTCCCGCGCATCCGGCGCGCGCCAATGGTAGAGATCGGCGAAGAAATGCCGCGCGCGCACGATGGGGCCGGCCACCAGTTGCGGGAAGAACGCGATGTACAAGGCGTAATCGATTGGGTCGGTGATGACCTCCTGCTCGCCGCGGTAGACATCGATCACATAGGACATGCTCTGGAAGGTGTGGAAGCTGATGCCCATAGGCAGAATGATGTGCAGCGCGAACGCATCGAACGGCCGGGCGAGCACCCACGCCAGGTTGCCGGCCAGAAAATTGTAGTACTTGAAGAAGCCGAGAAAACTTAGGTTGGCGGCCAGGCTCATCACCAGCGCGGCCTTGCGTTTTCGGCCGGCGGGAAGACGCCGCATCCACATGGCAGCCGTGTAATCGATGGCGGTGAGAACGATGATCAGGAGCACGAACTTCGTGTTCCAGCACATGTAGAAGAAATAGCTGGCGGCGAGGAGGATCCAGCGGCGGGCAGGGCGCGGCAGGGCGTAGAACAGCACCAGCACCATCAGGAAGAACGCGAAAAACTGCGGGGTGTGGAAGAGCATCAGCGGGCACCCGGCGCGGACGCGAGCAAGCGGCCGATCTCGCCGGCCAGCATCATGGAGAACTTATAGCCGCCTTCTTCATTCATGTGCAGCGCGTCGCCGAACAGCTCGGGGCGCTCGAGCGAATCGAACGTGTGCTCGGGCAAAAGGATGGCGCGGCCCGCCGCGGCAAACTGGCGAGCCGTGCTGTTGGGGTCCGGCGGCGGCAGGTCGGGGCGCAGCACCGGCCCGCGCGGAAGCCGCAAGAAAATGAATCGGGTGCGCGAGCCGCGGTAACGGTCGAGGATGGCGCCCAGCCACTGGCGCCGGTAGCGCGCGTAATCGGCCGAAATCGGCTTCGGGTCCTCGAGCAGCACGTGCTCGGTCTCGCGGCGCTTATCGGGCTCCAGCCAGGCGGGTAGCGCGACCGTGTTCGCATTCCAATCCACACTCATGCCGGCCAGGCTGTGGCGTTCCCAAACCGCGTTGTAGTACCAGTCCCGCGCGTGCTGCTCCTGCAAGCGCACAACTTGCAGCCGCGTGCGCGGGTGCGCCAGAAAGGCCTGAAAATCGTTCTGGTAGACGAGGCCCTTCAAAAGAACCGCTTCGGCGGCGCGAGCGCGGTTCGGCCAGCTCGGGTAGGAGAGAACGAACCGCGGCAGGTCCGTCACGCGCAGCAGAGGAATCAGGTAGTTGAGGTCCAGATCGCGATCGGCCTGGTTTTCCCAGGAGCGGTCATCATAGCTATCGAACGGAACCAGGATGGCATCGTAGCGATCGCAGTCCGGATCCACTTCGCGCAGCATGTAATACCAGCAGCGGGGCGTGGTGCCGGGCACGGCGATGGTGCCGAACTCGCAGCCAGTGCTGCTGGTGCCCAGGTTGGCGACGCGCGTCTTGAGCCCGATGCGGGAATCTCCCACGGCCAGCACCTGCCGGTAGCGGCCGATGGGGCGCTGCTCTTCGTTGCGGAGATACGTTTCGAGGAACCCGGCCGTGGAATTCGGTTCGAGAAGGGACACGTACCAACCGGTGCGAAATGCCAGCGCGTCGAGAGCGAAAAAGAGTAACAGCGCCAGCCCGAACCGCACCGGAACCGAGAAACGACGGGTCATCAGCGCCATTATAACGGCGGGTGAAGAGTGGGCAGCCTCATTGGACTCGCCCCACAAACGCTCCATATCCGGTGGCGATGATTCTTTCCTCTTAGATCGACTTTACCGGCATGGCTACGATGTCGTCCACCCGCATGGCTTCTTTGACCACGAAGGGTTCGCCATATCTCACGCCGATCAGGTTGCCGTAGAAGCGGGCGATGGCGCCGAGGCGCTCGCGGATCTCCGGTTCGTCGGGAAACAATGCGCCGGCGTGGTCCGCCGCGCCGTACTGAGAGCGGTAACTCAGCAGCGCTTCCATGCGGCGCTCGAATTGGGCGCTGATATCGACGATGAAGGACGGCTTCACATCTGCGTACAGGCTCGAATAGAGAATCTTTTGCGGGCGGTGCGGCTCGGAGTACTCGTCAAGCTTCTTCAACCCGGCCAGGAAGCAGGCCTCGAAGCCGATTTCACTGGCGCGGTAATGGTCGGGGTGGCGCGCTTCCCAATACGGCAGAATCACCGCCCGCGGCTTCAACTCGCGGATTCTGACGGCGAGCGTCATACGCGCGGTGAGCGTGTTTTCCAGGCGCGCATCGGGCATGTGCTGGTTGCCGCGCCAGGCCAGCAACAAATGCCGCGCTGCTGCCTGCGATTCGGCGACGCGCTCCTCGGGCGTGCCGCGCGAGCCCATGTCACCGGCGGTGAGATCGAGCACGCCGGTGCGATAGCCCATTTCCGCCATGCGGATGAGCGTGCCGCCGCAGGTCTGTTCCACGTCATCGGGATGGGCCGCGATGGCCAGCACGTCCAGGCTCACGCGCGCCCCCCGTTACTCTCTTCAGGAATGGGACACCTCCGTGGAAGAAGACGCGCCCGCAAGCGGGCGTTGGCAAGCTAAAGCATGCCCCACTAATGCCGCGCGTGCCGCCGGTGGGGCATGCTTTAGCTTGCCCGTACGCGGGAGAAGTGCTTGCCTTTTGTTGTCAAGTCGCGAACCCATCAGAGGCACCCATTTACCAGGAAAGGTCGCGGCGGCGGTAATAGGGCCGCCGCGTGCCAAGTAAAAAGATGAGAACCATGCCGGCGATGAACCCGCCCACGTGGGCCAGAAACGCCGTGCCGCCGACATGGGAATACTGCGAAGCCGTGATGCTGTCGAAACCGCCGAATAACTGCAGCACGAACCAATAGATCAGCATCGCCCAGGCGGGAACGTCGAAGGTAGTGATAAAGAAAAAAACAAAAACGACGGTCACGATGCGCGAGCGCGGGAATTTCACCATATAGGCGCCCATCACGCCGGCGATGGCGCCCGACGCGCCTACCATGGGGACGCGCGAGAACGGGTTGAAGAGAACCTGCGTCAGCGCCGCCGCCACGCCGCACATCAGGTAAAACAGCAGAAACTTGCCGTGTCCCAGTATGTCCTCGATGTTGTCGCCGAAAATCCAGAGGAACCACATATTGCCGAGCACGTGCAGCCAGCCGGCATGGAGAAACATGGAAGTGAAAATGTTGATCACCGCGACGTGGTCTGGAACCAGGCCGTAGGTGGAAATGAAAGCATTGCGAGTGTAAGGGTCGAGCGAAAACTCGAACAGAAACACCAGGATGTTGACCACGATCAGCAGCACCGTGACCACGGGCTTGGAATAGCTCGGCTGTGTGTCGCGTAGCGGGAACATTTAATCAGTCGGAGAGGCGCCGGAAGCCTGGGCGCGCGCGGCAAAGTCGGGATCCCAGCGCCGTTCGCCGCGCGCCATCAGCAGGCGGATTTCCTCCAGGCCGCGAATCCCGCCGCGGGCGCCCATGGCGGTGCAGTTGAGGGCGGCCATGGCGTTCGAAAAATCCAAAGCGGCAGGCATCGTCATCCCTTGCAAAACAGCATAGCAGAACGCCCCGTGAAACACGTCTCCCGCGCCGGTGGTATCCACGCAATTCACCACGTAGGCCGGCGCGTAAAGGAACCGGCCGCCCACGCGCGCCAGCGCTCCGTGGGCACCCAGGGTCATGGCCGCCACCTTCATGCCATACTCGGTTTGCAGGCTTTCCAGTGCCTCGAACGGGTCGCGGATGCCGGTCCAGTTGCCGGGGAATTCGGAGCTGGCCACCAGGTAATCCACGTTGGGAAGCACGCGGTCAAAGCCTTGGTAGATGGTGTCCACATCCACCGTGACCGGAATGCCGTGATGGCGCGCGATAGCGGCGGCATGGGCCACGGCGGGAGTATCATGGCCGTCGATGTGCAACAAACGCGCGCCGGTGATCTGCTCGTCCGCGATCTGTTCAGGGTCGATACGCAGGCAGTCGTCGCGCCGCCACAACACCGTGCGTTCGCCGGTGGAGCGGTCGACGATGATATAAGCCGATTGGTTGGGGCAGCCCTTGCGCAGTTGCACGTGGTCCAGGTTCACGCCGGTGGAGCGCAGGCTTTCCATCTGGATGCGGCCGCGCTCGTCATCGCCCACCGTGCCGATATATTTTGCCCGCAGCCCCAGCCGCGCGCAGGTCACCATGGCGCTGGCCACCTGTCCGCCGGGGCTCATCACTTCCGCGTCGAACGGCACCTTGCCGGCGTAGGCCGGAAAGTGCGGCACCATCAGCAGCGTGTCGGTGGCATTGAGGCCCACGCCCACCACGTCGAATTCAGGCATCGCTAGACATTGTAACGGCGCGCACTCCGCCCAAGTTCCATCGTGCATAATAAGGTCACCGGCAGCCGTGCCCTCTGCCGGATTCGGATGGCCTATATGTACTCGGAGCTGCTGCTCGATCACTTTCAGAATCCGCGCAATGTGGGTGAACTGCCGGCGCCGGCGATTGCGGTAGAGGTTTCCAATCCCGCTTGCGGCGACATCCTTCGGTTGTCGGCGCGGTTCGCGGGGGAACGCGTGGTGGAGGCACGTTACAAAGTGCGCGGCTGCACGGCATCCATCGCGGCCGGTTCAGCCTTGACGGAATGGCTGCTGGGGAAGCAGCGCGACGAGCTGGCGGCGTTCCAGCCGGCCGTGATCGAAACTGCTTTGGGTGGCTTGCAGGCGGAGTCGAAGCATGCGGCCGTGCTTTGTGGAGATGGGGTTAAACGGCTGCGGGCAGCGGCCGGCTAGGTCGATGACAGCGATACAACCGCCACTCGGCCGCTTGGCAATCGGCTGTAGGTTAACAACCTACCCAGGCCCTATAGCGCGGCGCTTTCGTTGCGTAGCAGGTCCATTTCCCGCACCAGCGAAGCCAGCGATTCGACACACTCGGAAAACTCACCATCCGCTGCCTTGCTCTCAATCTGCTTGAACATGCCCGCCGCTCGGTTGGCGCCCACGTTGGCGCACGCGCCCTTGGAGTAGTGCGCCAGCCGCATGCACTGCGCCGTGTTCTGCGCGCGGATGGCGGATTCGAGCAAACCCATCTGCTGTGAGGTATCGGCGAGCAGCGCCGCCATAATCTCCCGCATCAGCTCCGGATCGTCCATGGTGATATCCCGGAGTTGGCTCTTGTCGAGGACCGTATTCGTGTCGGTAGCCTGCACGATTTCATTGTGGGGTGAATGCCGATCTTGAGAAATCGAGCAAAGACCTCAAATGGGAACCTGAGATGCCCTAGGTGTACTACTGGCCCGCGGGAACGCGCGGACCGACGCCGCTCAGGTCGATCGGCCGATAGCCCAGCTTGAGGGCCGGCGATCCGGGAAGCAGGCGGAAATCGAAGTTTCCCGCATTCACGAAGAGAGGGTCGGCAATCACGGAGCCGGCGTCCCGTCCGGCCGCCTGCCATTCGGCGAACGACTGGCCGGCGAAGAGAATCTCACTGCCGCGGGTATCGAAATATAGATTTCCCTTCATGGCGAAACCGGCGCCGGTCCAGTTGCCGCCCAGCAGACGGCCCTTATCGAAGTAGACGATGTTGCGCTCGAAGAAGAACGAGACGTGCGGCTCGGCGCGCGTGCGCATCAACTGGTTTTCCTGGTTGAAGGCGAAGATGTTGTTGCGCACGGTATTCTCGCGGCCATAATGCTGGTGGAAGCCGGCGCTCTTGCAGCGGTAGACCACGTTGTTTTCAATCAGCATCTGCGAGGAGCCTTCATCGGGATAGATGCCCCAGCCGCCGTAGGTGAACGACGAAATGTCGTGGATCAAGTTGTGGCGGATGCGTGTCCCCGGCTGCACGCCGAGCGTGTAGATGCCGCCCATATCGCTGAGCATCTGCTTGCCGATATCGTGCAGGTGGTTGTACTCGATGATGTTGCCCTGCGACTGGTTTTCGGCGTAACCCCACGTCCAGCCCACCGAGATGGCGGTATAGAAAAGGTCGTGAATGTGGTTGTGGACAATCTGGTTGCGCCCGCTCTGGAGCGCCCACACGCCCACTGCGGGCGCGTAGACCAGGCCGAGATCGTGAATGTGATTGTCGGCCACCACGTTTTCGTAATTCCGTTCGGCGTCGTTGGGAAACTGGCGCGGCTCGCCGAGTTTGACCCCGCCGCCACCCATATCGTACAGCTCGCTGGCCAGGATCTGGTTGCGCTTCGAGCCGCGTCCGAAGAAGATGGCGTAGCCGCCGCAATGGGCCACCGTGCACCTTTCGATTGTGCAATCGGTGGCGCCAACGCCGGTTATGGCGGCCGGCGCGGGCATGGCGGCTTGTGTGTCGGCGTAGCCCTGACCGGGCATGGTCCAATCGGCGTGGGCGAATTGCAGGCCTCGGAAGACGATGTGGTGGACGAAGCGCCCCTGTTCGGGCGCGCCTTCGAGGCGGATGAGCTCTACCAGGGCCGGCGCGATAGCCTGTTCGGCCGCCAGGTTCTCCCCGGCCAGGGGCCAGTAGGAAACCGTGTGGGTCTGGCGATCGAGATACCACTCTCCAGGCTGGTCGAGCGCATCGGGAGAGTTTTCGATGTAGTAGCGGGCGTCGGCTTCCTGGTTGGAAGGGCGCGGGTCGATCGTCAGGGTCGCGGTGTGAGCGGCCTCGTCCACGCGGACGATGGGCATGCGGAAGTCGGCCCAGGCGAGCAGCGCCACCACCTCGACGTCGCCGCGCGCCGCCCACTCCGGTCGGATGTCGGTGCCGCGGAAGTGTATCCGGGCGGGTTTGTCCTGGGGGCTGGCGCCGTCGATGCGATAGAAGCCGGCGTTGGGAGTGCGGGCTCTCTGGGCGCGGTGTCCGCCGATAAAGAGCTGGCGAAAGTAAGGGCCCGCCGCGTCGGCAGTCCACTGCGGACCGGCGCCCTTCTTCCAGCCGGTGAGGATGCGGCCGCCGCTGATCACCGGGCGCGTTCCCGGTGCAGCTTCCCAGACGGTGTCGGAATCCTCGGGCGAGAGGACCAGCGTCTCCGGCAGGTAATAGATGCCGGCGCCGATCTGGATGGTGATGGTTCCGGAGCGGCCGGCGCGGCGCTGCTCACGCGCCCGATCGCGCGCTTCCGACAGCGTGTGGACGGGACCGGCGGGCGAGACCGTAATGGTCTGCGCCGGCGCCCAGAAAGCGAGCAATAGAAGGCTGGCTGGTAGCCGGCAAAGGGCCGATGTCTTGAGTCTGCTGCTGTTCCGAAGCATAGGTTCACCTAGATAGGATCTTAATGCTAGCGGGGGCGTAGGGCGCCAAAACGGAACGTGGCGTTCACAACTCGAAGCTGGGCATCCACCAATGCGGTGGCCTGGAAGCCGGGGGCTTGCGGAGTGCCGAAGCGCAGGTCGAACAACTCCACCAGCTTGCCGCCGTCCAGAGCCGGCGCCGGCGTCACCCGCCACAGTGGGTACTGATTGAACCCGAGAAACTCCCGGAAGACGGGGGTGCGCGCGGCGGCATCGAGCGCCGGGTCGGCGTCGGGCTTGTAGAGGATCAGGGCGCGGGTAGGGTCGAAATTGCCGAACACATCCAAATCGGCGACCGAGTAAAATGCCGGTGTCTCAGCCAGGCCACGCCAGCGCAGCGGGTTGAACGGAGTGGGAAACGCCGCCACGCGCGTGGGCGTGCCACCCTGGTAAACCCGCGCTTCGAGCATCTCGACGGCGCGGCCGTGCAAAATCAGCCTGCCGCAATCGAGCGCCAACACGGCGATAAGAGCGAACCAGGCTGCGCCGCGGCCATGGTGTCGCGGCTTGGCGCCCCCGGAGGCGACCTCGGAGCCGACCATGCGCGCCAGAAACGGCCCCGCCAGGGCAACCGCCGCGATGGCCCAGATCCACGGATCCACCACGGCGGTCGAATCCAGGCGCAGCCAGCGGCCGGAAAAAGGCAGCAGCAGCCGGATGCCGTAGACGTTGGTCCAATCGAGCAATAGATGGAGGGCCACGCCGAGCATCGCGGCCGCAATCGCGCCCGGCCAATAAAGCGGCTTCCTCCCGGCGAGCCTCACCACGGCCACGGACAAGAGCGCGAGCACCGGCATCGCAACCAGTGCGTGCGTGAGGCCCCGGTGATAGTGCAGATACGCCAGCGGACCGGCGGCGCCGGTCACCACGTCGATGTCCGGGGCGTTGGATGCCACCAGCAGAATCGCCGTCGCGCGCGGCGACCACTTCCCCGCGCCGGCCCGCGCCAGGAAGAGGCCGATCGCGGTATGGGTGAGATTGTCCATGGCGGCGAGTTCCTATTGTAGATAAGATTCACGCTAGGGGACGACGGCAGGCCCCGGCTGTTCATGGTTCCCAGGTACGAAACATGAGAGGTGGTTGCGAGGCCCAGTCCTGCGGGGCGACACAGAAGCTCCATGCAGGACGGGTCGGTTGTCGATATGGCGGCAATCCAGACAAGTGGATCCATGAGCCCTCGCGCCACTAATGGCGAGTCGCATGAAGCTCTTGTCCATTCGGGCGACGGACGCTTGCCAGACAAAGCGGTGAAGTGTAGGATGGACGCCATGCGCATCGCTCTCGTTGCGAGTTCCCTCGTCCTACTGAATTCGACGGCCTTCGGCCAGAATGCCGCGAGATCACTTGTGTTCGAGGTGGCGTCGGTGAAGCCTAGTCAGAGTGTGGTTGGGCCGGATGCGAACAACCGATTCGTCTTCGTGCCTGCCGGGATAACCGCCAGAAACACCACGTTGAAGCGCCTCGTGGCGGAGGCATATCATTTGCAATCGCAGCAAGTGCTCGGGCCGAGCTGGCTAGACCAAGGCGAATACGACATCGATGCGAAAGCAGCCGGTCCTGCCGGTAAGGAGGACCTTGCACTGATGCTCCGAACACTTCTGAGCGAGCGATTCAGGCTGACGAACCATAGCGAGACCAAAGAACTTCGCGTGTACGAACTGGTGACCGACAAGTCCGGCCCGAAGATCCACGCGATAAAGGAAGGCGAGACTCCCCCAATTGCAGCGGGTCTGCACTTTCACGGGGACTTGCGGCAATTCGCCGATTTGTTAGCAATCCAGCTAACCATTTTTTTACCCGACGACCCGGGGCGGCCCGGTAGAGCGGGCGGAGCCCTTGTTCCGGTGTTGGACAAGACGGGCCTTCCTGGGACCTACGATTTCAGTGTAGACATCAAGCCGGAGCCGGGCTCCGATATGTTCACCCTCTGGCAGGAAGTCCTGCGGGACAAACTGGGACTCAGACTTTACAGCCGGAGGAGCGAAATGGATGTCCTCGTGGTCGATAGCGCAGACAGAGTCCCGACCGCCAACTGAAGCGTGGCCCGCGACCCAGTCATTCCCCCGCCAAGCCTGGAACCTTTCGCCGGCCCCGTGCGTACCTGATACACTGCAAATTTCGGGGATCAACCAGTGAATAAAATCTTGGTCGTGTTGGCCGTTGGTTTGGCTTTGACGGGCTGCAAGCAGCAAGCGGCGCGGCCCGGGATGGGCGGCATGCCGGTGGTGCCGGTGTCGGTAGCCAAAGTGTCGCAGGAATCGGTTCCCACCGAGCTTAAGGTGGTGGGAACGGTGGAGGCTTCGGCCATTGTGCAGGTCAAATCGCAGGTGGCGGGCGAATTGATGGCCGAGCACTTCACCGAAGGGCAGAACGTGGCCAAGGGCGATCTTCTGTTCGAGATCGATCCCCAGCCTTTCAACGACGCGCTCCGGCAGGCGCAAGCGGCGGTGGAGCGGGACAAGGCGCAGATCGCGCAGGCCGAGGCCGCGCTCGCGCGCGACAAAGCCACCGCACGCTTCGCGCAGGGCGATGCCGAGCGGCAGGCCGAGCTGAACAAGAGCGGGCTGACGCCGCACTCGGTCTACGACCAGGCGCAATCGAGCGCCGACGCGGCTAACGCATCTGCGCGCTCCACGCTGGCCACCATCGATACAGCCAAAGCGGCGGTCGATTCCGACCAGGCCGCGGTGGAGCGCGCCAAACTCGATCTGACCTATTGCCAGATTCGCGCGCCGATTTCCGGCCGCACCGGCAACCTGCTCGTGCACCCGGGCAACCTGGTGAAGGTGAACGACGTCCCGCTGGTGGTGATCCACCAAGTGTCGCCCATCTTCGTCAACTTCGCCGCGCCGGAGCAGTATCTGGGCGCCATCCGCCGTCTGGCCGGCGAGGGCCGCAAGCTCGCCGTGCGCGTCGAATCGCAGGACGATCCCGGCCGCGCCGCCAACGGCTATCTGACGGTGATCGATAACACAGTGGACTCGACCACCGGCACGATTCACCTGAAGGCGACCTTCGAGAACACCGACCGCCTGTTGTGGCCGGGCCAGTTCGTCACTGCAACGCTCACGCTCGACACCATTCAGAATGCCGTGGTGGCGCCGGCCGAAGCCGTGCAAAGCGGCCAGCAGGGATACTTCGTCTACGCCGTGAAGTCCGATAACCACGTGGAAATCCGCCCCGTGACGATGGGCCGCGCCTGGGGCGCCAATGTGGTGATCGCCAAGGGTCTGGCGCCCGGCGAGACGGTGGTCACCGACGGGCAATTGCGCATCTTCCCCGGCGCGCAGATTGTCCCGGTGGATCCAGCCAAGTTGGGAACGGGGCCGCTGTGAACCTCTCGCGCATTTTCATCGATCGCCCGATCATGACGGCGCTGCTGTGCTTCGCCATCCTGCTGTTCGGGACGGTGGCGTTTCGCGCACTGCCGGTGGCCGCGCTGCCCAGCGTCGATTACCCGACCATTGAAGTGAGCGCGGCGCTGCCTGGCGCGAGCCCGGAGACCATGGCATCCTCGGTGGCCACGCCGCTCGAACGCGAGTTCTCCACCATCGCCGGCATTCAATCGATGAACTCGGTGAATTCGCAGAGCAGCACCGATATTACCGTGCAGTTCACGCTGGACCGCAGCATCGACGCTGCCGCGCAGGATATCCAGGCGCACATCGCCGCCGCCGGTGGAAGGTTGCCCGCCAGCATGCCGCGGCCGCCTTCGTATCAGAAGGTCAACCCCGCCGAGCAACCGGTATTCTACCTGGCGCTGGTTTCCGATACCTTGCCGCTCTACACAGTGACCAATTACGCCGACGTTCTGCTGGCCCAGCGCATTTCCATGGTGAGCGGCGTGGCACGCGTGCAGGTCTATGGCGAACAGAAGTATGCCGTGCGCGTGCAGGTGGATCCCGATAAGCTGGCGGTCCACAATATCGGCATCGATGAAGTGCAGAACGCCATCGCCTCCAGTAACACCAACCTGCCCACCGGCCGCCTGGACGGCGCCAAACAGGCCTTCACCATCGAATCGAGCGG
>Ga0181517_10003858_pt1 | contig 14017 bp, 16 predicted proteins | sample PEATcosm2014_Bin_31_FD_119748 | JGI IMG/M metagenome (GOLD analysis project Ga0181517, IMG submission 119748) | Peatland microbial communities from MTU Mesocosm Facility, Houghton, MI, USA - PEATcosm2014_Bin01_30_metaG | ecosystem: Environmental > Terrestrial > Soil > Wetlands > Peat | place... | reverse complement strand
GCGCGCGCCTTCCGCCTCCAATCGCCGGCCTTTCGATGAAGTCGTGCACAACGAGCACTGGTAGCGCCGCTGCTGCTCGCACCGCCGCCCGTTCGTCAGAACACCCGGCATTTGGGCCCGGTCCGGACGTGCATCGTGACTGTCCCATGCCCTAGGCCCACGGCGTCCTTTATGCCATCGTGGTACTCGTGGAACGGCTGCAGGCGCTTGTCATTGCCCTAGAACTGCAAGCAGGAGTCGGTGGTCAGATCCAATCTTCTCAGCTCTCCCTCCCCTCGCCCTGTCCGGGCTGGACCGTGCGAGAGGTCCTGAACCACTCCATAGGGGTCACGCTGAAATTCACCGAGTTCGCTGCCGGCACTACCGAGGCCCCCCACGCGCCACCGGGTGACCTCGTAGGGCGCGACCATCGGCAAGCCCTGCGCGTAGCAGCGCGAGCGGCACACAAGGCATGGACGGGCGCGGACATGGGACGGACGTGCCAGCTTTCCTTCGGCACGTTCTCGGCTGACGCGGTCCTCGGGATCAACCTGGTCGACGTGCTTGCCCACACCTGGGACGTGGCCGTGGCTACGGGTGTGGACCTCGTGTGCGAAGACAACCTGTGGACCACAAGCCTCGACGCCGCGCAGTTACTTATTGGTCCTTACCGAGACCCCCGGCAGTACGCGCCAGCGGTCCCGGTCGGAGCGTCGGCATCAGCCAGGAAGCACTTCCTTGGGTTCGTCGGGAGAAATGATCCCTGAGCTCCCTAAAAGGCAAGGTGGTCCAGCCCACCAGGCCGTCCGCGAATAGTCCGCTCTATGAGCGATCATGGTGTAGTGGATGCTGGGGCTACGTCGGCCTTGAGGCCGAGCGGCCGCAACCGCTGCACCTTGAACGGCGAAGAAGTGCCGCGGTGGCGAGGTGTGCTGCACGCGCTGGCGCTTCTGGTAACGCTCCCGGCCGTGGCCGCCCTGATATGGCGACACGGGCCCGGCGGTGGCTTAGTGGTATACGCCGTGGGGTTGATCGGGCTGTACGCGGTGAGCTCGAGCTACCACCTGGCGGCTTGGTCCCCCGCAGGGCGCCGGCGTATGGGCCGGGCCGACCACGAGATGATCTTTGTCTTCATCGCCGCCACCGCCACCCCGTACTGCTTGCTTGGCGTGCCCGGCGAGTTCTCGGATATCGTGCTGGGGTCTTTCTGGCTCGGGGCCTGCCTTGGTGCCCTGGCCGTCGTCACCCGCTTTGAGAGGAGCCGGCGCCTCATTTCCGCGGCGTATCTGGTGCTGGGGTGGCTGGCGCTGTTCACTTTCCCCGAAGCGCTCCAGCGCCTCGACGTTGGGCAGCTGTCGTTGCTCGGGGCCATGGCGTGCCTCTACACGATGGGCACCGTTGTCCAAGCGAAGAGGTGGCCCAACCCTTCGCCCAGGTTGTTCGGGTACCACGAGGTCTGGCACGCCATGGTCGTCCTCGCCAGCGCCTGCGGTTTCGTCCTGATCTGGTCATTTGGAGCGTAGACGACCTACTCGGGACGGTACTCCCGTTTTCCCGTGCTCGGGTCGTACCAGACGCGCATCCTTCGGCCCGTCTCAGGGTCGAGGAAGACTTCGCCCGTCGGCTGGGAAGCGCTGCTGTCGCCCCCGCCCTTCCGCTTGCCTCGGTAACGGTCCCAGCCGAAGAGCGCTATGACGATCCCCGCGATCACGACAACGAGCACGACCCATTCCACGGCGCTCACGGAGGCCGCTCAGCCCTGCGCGCTTGTGTTCGGGGGAGCCGGTAGCCACTCCACCACCCGTGCGGTGCCGTAGGCCACGATCTCACTCATGCTCCTGCCCATCTCGGTGGAGTCGAAGCGCATCACTGTCACGGCGTTGGCCCCCATAGCGGCGGCATTCTGCACCATGCGGTCGAGAGCCTGGCGCCGGGAATCCTCGTTGAGCTTGACGTACGACCGGATCTCGCCGCCGGCAAGGCTTTTGAGAGCGGCGGCGATGTTGCCACCGAGGCTTCGGGACCGGACGGTGAGGCCAAACACCTGCCCGATGGTCTTCACCACCTGGGCCTCGGGTATGTTCTCGGTCGTGGTGACGATCATCGGTCGCGACGTAGTGAGGTCCTGGGTTGGTGCCTGCATCGAACTTCCTTCCCTTACATGAGGTGCCGCCACGATGGCTGGCTATCAAAATGATATCACTTTTTGCGAAACGACGTCAAGCCCAACCGTCGCAGGTGGTCAACTCGGGCGTAGGACGGGGCTCCCGACGGTGCTGAGGCAACGGGCCACCAGGAAGTACCCCAACGAGGAACACTGGAGCTCCGGCTCCGAAGCGTGCAGAGCCCCCACTGGGCCCCGCTGATGGGACCTGTCAAAGTTGTCGATCGGGGCATAACTCGGTCGTCGTACTAGGTAAGCGCCCCGTCCGAGGGGGCGAGAACGAGAGGAGCCTTTCATGGCTGAGTACTTGATCCTTATTTACGGTGAAGAGGCTGCCTTCGCCGAGCCGGGGCCCGAGGTAATGAACCAGATGATGAAGGGCCATCAAGTCTTCGGTGAGCGCAACGCCGCCGCACTTCGGGGTGGGAACGCCCTGCAGCCGACCGCTACGGCAACATCGGTGCGGCCGGATGCCTCCGGGGGGTTCGTCGTGACCGATGGCCCGTTCGGCGAGACGAAAGAAGCTCTCGGTGGCTACTACCTGGTGGAAGCGGCGGACCTGGACGAGGCTATCCATCTGGCAAAACAGATCCCGATGCCGTACGGCGGGGTTGAGGTCCGGCCAATCAGGACCTTCGACTGAGCGACACCCGTCGACTGGTGGACGCATCAGTCGAAGCTGCGGTCGCCGACGCGCACCGTCGCGAGTGGGCCTTTGTGCTCGCGGCAACGGTGCGCGTCACCGGGGACATCGACCTGGCCGAAGAATGCGTCCAGGATGCCTACGCCCGGGCCTTGGCCACCTGGTCCACCAGCGGGATCCCGTCCAGGCCGGGCGCGTGGTTGACCACGGTCGCCGGCCGTCGCGCCATAGATCTGGCTCGCCGTGGCTCCAGGCACGACCGGGCCCTGCCCTTGCTCGTCGAACGTGTGCCGCCACTCGGTCCTGAGGAACTGAACGAGAATGTACCCGAGATCATCGACGACCGTCTCCGGCTGATATTCACCTGTTGTCACCCAGCCATCGCCATCGAAGCGCAAGTTGGGCTAACCCTTCGCCTGCTTTGTGGCCTTACTACAGCCGAGGTAGGCCGAGCGTTCCTGGTTAGCGAGACGACGATGGCAGCCAGGATCACACGGGCGAAGAAGAAAATTGCCATGGCCCGCATCCCTTATCGAGTGCCGCCCATCGAGGAGTTGCCCTCGCGCGTTCACGCCGTGCTCACCGTCGTGCACTTGCTGTACACAACCGGGCACACTTCCCCTGCCGGTGCCGACCTGGTCCGCAGCGACCTTATTGAGCGTGCCCATGACCTCGCCCAATTGCTAAGGGAGCTGCTACCAGGAGATGCAGACGTCGCCGGCCTGTTGGCTCTCATCCTTCTTACGGACGCCCGGCGGGCGGCGCGCCTGGGCGACGACGGTCGCCTCGTGCTGATGGCCGAGCAAGACCGTTCCCGATGGGACCATGCCGCCATCCGTGAGGGGGTCGACCTCGTACGCGAAGCGCTACGGCACCGCCCGCCCGGGCGTTTCGCACTAATGGCCGCGATTGCCGCCGTGCACGCGGAAGCCCCCTCATGGGATGCCACCGACTGGCACGAGATCGTCGGGCTTTACGACCTGCTGGTTGCGAAGTGGCCCTCGCCCGTCGTCGCCCTCAACCGTGCCGTCGCCATTGGGTTGGCGCAAGGGCCCGAAGCCGGCCTGACCGCTCTCGACGAGCTTGCCACCGAGCCGCTCCTGGCCACATATAGTTACCTCGCATCGGCCCGCGCCAACTTCTTGCAACGGTTAGACCGGAAAGACGAGTCGCGCGCCGCCTACGAAGAAGCCCTCCTTCTCAGCGAGAACGCGGTCGAACGGACCTTCTTGACCGACCGGCTCAGTGAGATCGAGGGCTCGCGATGAGCGTGCCGGGTGGCGATCACGTCGGCCTGGTTTTGCCCGTCCCCCGGTTGGCATGGCTGTATATTGCCTCACCGGTATATTGCCTCACCGGCCGGGAGCCTCGGTGCTCGCCACATAGAGGACCGATTTCCTTCGAACGGAGATGTCATGTACGAAATTCGCACGCTGGGGGTCGTTCTGCATCCCCGCCGCGATTCGGCGGAGGCCGTCAACACTATCATTAGGTGGGCGGACGATCGAGGTGTGAAGGTCCTCGGGCTAGCGGAGGAAGTCGGGCGCCTCGGCTGCAGGGCGGTAGTGGTCCCGGCCGAGGCGATGGCAGCCCAAGCAGACTTGCTCGTAGCCATGGGTGGTGACGGCACGGTCCTGCGCGCGATGAGGCTGGCCGATGGCTGCCGTGCCCCAGTACTGGGCGTCAATCTTGGCAAACTCGGTTTCCTGGCGGAGGTTGATATCCCCGACTTAGCCGCCGCGCTCACCGCCATCGGTGCCGGGACTTACGAGATCGAGGTGCGTACCGCCCTCGATGCTGCCATCGGGGCGCAGCGGCTCACCGCCTTCAACGATGTTGTCATCGTCCGCGTCCCCGGTGATGGCACCGCGGCTATAGACCTGTCTGTAGAGGGGCACCACTTCGTCAGCTACGCCGGGGACGCTGTCATTGTTTCAACCCCAACGGGCTCAACGGCTTACAACTTTTCTGCCGGTGGCCCGATCGTCGCCCCCTCCGTGCCCGGGATCCTTGTCACCCCTTCCTCGCCGCACTCGGTGTTCAACCGCTCCGTGATGATCGACCATGGGCACACGCTCAGCCTCGCTATTCTCCCGTCCTCGGGCCGCCTGGCCGTCGAAGTCGACGGGCTGGTCGCGACCCACGTAACAGCCGGCGACACCGTAGTACTCACCGCCCGCTCCGATGGCGCCCAGGTCGTAAGGCTCGGCCGGACGACCTTCTACCAGCGAGCGCAGCGCAAGCTGGGCGTCTTCGGGTCGACCGAACTCGACACATCACCGAAATGGGGTGCCGGGCGGGAAGCCCCCGGCTGACGACCAAGAGAGGCGGCGTGGTGTTCTCATCGGCTCGTGTTGACGGATTTACGGGTTGGTGCCGCGTTAGTTGGCGCCACGCCAGAATGTGGGGTTCAGCCGCTAAGGGCGCGAAGCCGCTGGCCGGCGGTCGCCGGGGGGTTGCCCCAGGGGGCGATGCCGGCGACGTCTCGGGTGAACCTTACGAAGAGCTCGAGGTCCTGGTCACCACTTCTTGCCAGGCTCTCCACCCCATCGAGCCACCAGGTCCACAGCCCCGAGGTGGGCGGCAAGAGGCGCTCGGCGAGGGCGTGAGCGTCCTGGACAGCCCCGTAGTCGCCCATGACCGCGGACCGCACGAACATCCGCATCTTGGGATCTGATAATGGGTTGACACTGCCCATTACTAGTTCGAGGCCAGTCGGGATGGTCCCCGTCTTTTTGCCGATGAGCGCCATATCCGCAGGTTACAGCAACCGGGCCTGAGGACGTCGCAGGCCTTGACGGGCACTCTGAGCCGATGGCGCCCGAACTGGCGGAGCTCGCCGCCCTGGTTGTAACCGAGGCCCTCAGGCCCTCCGATGTGGTCGGCGTGTGATGGGGCCACACCCTCGCCCCACTAATGTGGGTGCCTGCCGATGTGCGGTCACGGGACGATCGGCGTCGCCACCGTAAGGGGACACCACCTAATGATCGGAGAACGACATGGAGTTGCGACGGATCGGTTCACGGCAGGTCGGAGCGATTGGCCTCGGCGAGATGCCTATGTCCATCGAAGGGCGCCCGGACGAGGCTCGCTCGATTGAGACCATCCATGCCGCCCTGGATGCGGGGATGACCCTGATCGACACGGCCGACGCTTACAGCTTGGGTGGACCGGACACGGGTCATGGCGAGACCCTCGTTGCCAAAGCGCTGTCGTCGTGGAACGGCGACCGCGACTCGGTCCTGGTCGCCACGAAGGGCGGCCATATCCGTCCCGGGGATGGCAGCTGGACAGTCAACGGCGACCCCGCTTACCTCCGCACGGCCGCCGAAGCATCCCTGCGCCGCCTGGGGGTGGAGGCGATCGGGTTGTACCAGTACCACCGGCCTGACCCGAAGGTCCCCTACGAGGCGCCGATCGGGGTCCTGAAGGAGCTCCTGGACGCGGGGAAGGTGCTCATGGTCGGGATTTCGAACGCAAGTGCCGCTCAAATCGACTTGGCCCGCTCCATCCTCGGTGAGGGCAATTTGGTGAGCGTGCAAAACCAGTTCTCCCCCTCTTCCCGCTCCAGCGAGGGCGAACTACAGCACTGTGGTCAAGTTGGCATTGCGTTCCTACCGTGGAGCCCTTTCGGCGGCATTGGCAACGCCGAGGTCCTGCGGCACGACCACCCCGCGTTCGTACAGGTCTCTAATGACCATGGGACCTCGGTGCACCAAGTGGTACTGGCCTGGATGCTGGCCAAGGGCGACCATGTCATCCCGATCCCCGGGGCCACCCGGCCGAGCTCCGCGCGCGACTGCGCTCAAGCAGTCGACCTCAAACTCAGCGACGAGGAGCTGCACCGCCTCGACCAGGACGAGAAGTAGACGGGGGGCGGCGGCAACATCCCACCAACCGTCGACGGGAGCGACGTGGTCGATCAGCTGACGACGGCATGTTGCATCGCCCAGAGCATGGCGGCGGCTCGGGTCGATACCCCGGTCTTCGTGTAGACGTGCTGGATATGGTGGTCAGCTGTCTTTGCTGAGATGTACAGCCGCTCGGCGATATCTCGCGTTGTGAGCCCTCTGGCGGCAAGGCACAGCACCTCGACCTCACGACCGGTGAGGCCGGCCGGGTATACGGCGGTCGTGCCGAACTCGTGGACCAGGCCCGCCCTTCGGAGCGTCGTGACCTCGCCATCGCCGAACCCCAGCACCTTGGCGGCGTCCACGCCGAGCTGTGCGCACCGACGGCTGTGGCCTGCCATGTAGGGCGATTTCAGGTCGATGAAGTCCGCCGCCACCGTTAGGGCATTGTCGAGTTCGGTGCCGTCCAGAGTGCGCCGAGGTTCCTCCGGGCCGAACAAACTGCGGTGCGGCCTGGCGCTCCTACGACCGGAGCCGGACTTGGCCAAGGTCCACCCGGTCGCCGATCATGGGGACGCCCTCTCGGCGTAGGCGCCGACGCTGTGCTTCGCCCCTGGCCAAGCTGCCGTCGGCACGTACGACTCGGTGCCATGGCAAGTCTTCTCGGGTGGTGGCCAGAACGTACCCGACAAGGCGCGGTGCTCTGGGGTCAATGTCGCCGTAGGTACGAACGAAGCCCTCCGGTATCGCCCGCACCCGCTGGACGATGCCGTCCAGGCGAGCGCGCGAAGATGACCCTATTTCGGCCGCTGGTGGTTTCGGTCGGCTCATTTCCGATCCTCTGGCTACGATCTCCGACGTCAACTAGGGACTCAAATCGCGGGGACCGCGCCGATCTCAGTTGACGAGGTCAAGCACTCGCTCGAGCGCGGGGAACTTAGCTCTATCGCGAGCAGGCAATATTATGGTCATGACGCCGATGGCCGCCGCTCCTCCGTCAGTCAGCCAGCTGTCGCCGACCATGAGCGCCCGATCGGGGCCGACCGCGAGGTGAGTGCAGGCCGCCTCGAAGATCTCAGCAGCAGGTTTGCAGATCCCATGCTCGTAGGAAAGCTCGAACGATGCAATGAACTCGTCCAGCCCGTATTCCTTGAACACGCCCCTGATGTCCCAGCCGCAGTCGCTCACGACCCCTACGCGAATTTCACGGCGCCTGAGCTCGCTGAGCACCAGGCGCGTATCAGGATAAGGCTCCCACCCCCGGGCGGAGGACTCGATCGAATAGATGAACTCGGCCAGATCGGGCGCCAGTTCATCGAGAGGCGCGAGCAGCTCGAGCCAGAGGCGTCTGTGCGCCTTGGCGCTGAGGTCACGGCCTTTGGCTATCTCCGCAGGCTGGCGCGACCGTTCCCTTATCGCTTCCCAGGCCCGAGCAAATGCCGCGTCGTCCACGTCCACATCGAATGCTTTGCGGAACTCGGCGGTACATACCTGTGGCGGCTTGGTGTTGAACAGAGTGTGGCCGAAGTCGAACAGGACGGCGTCGAAACTTCTCACATCGTCGATCCTAGGCTCCCTCGGCCCGGGCCGGCTCCACCAGTGCTGCCGGGCTGAGCACGGGTAACTCTTGTACCCTCGGGGTACCGAAGGCCGTGGCCCCCCGTGACAAGAGGCCCGTTCGCCTCGGTCCCAAGAACCGATACCAAGAAGGGAGTCGCCGTGACGCAACGCGCTGTACAGATCGAGACCGCAGACGGGACCTGCCCGGCCGCGCTCAGCATTCCCGTGGGAGACGGCCCCTGGCCGGCAGTGCTCATGTTCCCCGGCAGTGCTCATGTTCCCCGATGCCGGGGGGATGCGCGACGTCATGCGGCAGATGGGCGAGCGGCTGTCAGGTCTGGGCTATGTGGTCCTGGTGCCCGACTTCTACTACCGCAACGGGCCCTACGACCCAGTCGACGCCCGCACCGCGTTCTCGACAAAGGAGGCTGCGGAGAAGATCATGGCGAGGATGCGGGGCTACACCGTGGACATGGTGGTGCACGACGCTCGCGCCTTTGTCGACTACCTCGGCTCGCTGCCCGAGACAAAGCCAGGCCCCGTCGGCACCACCGGCTACTGCATGGGCGGCCGGCTCTCGCTCATCACGGCGGCTAACCTGGAGCAGCGCATCGCGGCAGCAGCCTCGTTCCACGGTGGGAACCTCGCCAAGGCCGACGACCCTGACAGCCCACACCACAAGGCCAGGGCCATCAAGGCCTCCGTGTACGTGGGAGGGGCGATCGAGGACCAGTCGTTCACCGACGAGCAAAAAGGCCTGCTGGAGAAGTCCCTGAGCGAAGCGGGGGTTACCCACACCATCGTGACCTACGACGCCCACCACGGCTTTGCAGTCGCCGACAACCCGACCTACGACGCAGACGCCGCCGAGCGCCACTGGAAGGCCACGGAGCAGTTCTTCGGATCCGTCCTCGCCGTGTGACAGCCCTAAGGTGGCCCCGTGCGGGTACACCAATAGCTCGGCGATCGCGATATGCCCAGTGGTGGGGAGTTGCCGACTTCTGTTTTACCCCGTATGTGCAACATCTCTGTCCCTGCGCACTTCAGCCGCTTTGGTTGAGCTTGCACTGGCTTTGGTACCCGGACAAATGCCCTATGTGAGCGGGGCGGCTCCAGCGCAACTCTCCCCAGTCCTTAGCAGCGGTCTATACTCTGCCAACCCGAGCCGCCAGGGGCATTCTTACCAGGGGTTTTACGAGAGGGAGGGTTGCTATGAGAGGTACTGGAGCGGCTAGTCAGCTTCAGTTCGAGGTGCACAGCCCGGGGTCGTGGGAGATGGACTTGGTCCATTTTCCGCGCCCGGTAACGCGATATTGGGAGACCACGCACCCCGAGCCGTTCAAGCGTGGCTTTCGCGAGTTCACCCGCTTCTATGGGATGCTGATCGACTCCCTCGCCTACGAGTACATCCACGGCTTTTGCTACACGTCATTGGTCCCGGTTGAACGTAGCCAGGCCCCGGAGCGTTTCCAGCGGGCCGAGGAGGTTTTCCGGGGGAAGCTTTGGCGAGAGCAGCTCCGCGAGTGGGACGAGACGTTCAAGCCCGCCTCGGTCCGGGCGCACCGAGAGTTGCAGTCGGTCGACCCTGGTTCACTTTCCGCGCCCGATCTCGTGGCCTACCTGACGCGTTGCCGCGACCACCACATGGAGATGATCTACCAGCACATGCGTTTCACTGGAGCCCCCTCCGTGCCGACCGGGGACTTCCTCGCCCATGTCGGGGACTGGACCGGGATGGCGGCGGGCGAGCTGGTGGGCCTGTTGCGGGGAGCTGCTCCTGTGTCGGCGGGCGCCTCTGTCGAGCTTGAACAGCTGAGGACGGCCATGGCCCAGGACGCCTCGGCGCTACGGCTGCTCGAGTCGGACGAAGAGCCTGGCAGTGTGCTCGAGGCCCTGCGGACGCACCCGGGCCAGGTCGGCCCGGCGGTGTCGGCGTACCTCGACCTCGTGGGTTACCGGCTTGTCGACGGTTTCGACATTTCCGGTCGCTACGCGCTCGAGCTGCCCGACGCGCTGCTCAGAGCGGTGCGTGTTTCGCTCGACGGTCATGCGCCCGACGGGTCTGCCCACGATGACCAGGTCGCCGACGTTCGCGCCAAGGTGCCCGAGGCACACCGGGACCAGTTCGACGATCTCCTGGAGGAGGCACGGCTCACCTACAAGATCCGCGATGAACGGGGTGTTTTCAGCGACATCTGGGCGTCCGGGATCATGCGTCGCGCCGTGATCGCTTGCGGTCGCCGGCTCGCGTCCGAGGGGCGGGCCCACGACGCCGAACACCTCGTTGACGCCGATATCGACGAGATGCGCTCGCTGCTGTCTGGCGCCACCGAGCCGTCGGCGGACGAACTGGCGGCCCGCTTCGAGCTCCGTACGTCCCTCAACGCCAAGGACGTCCCGCCCCATTTGGGCGAACCCCCGTCGCCGCCGCCCGACCCATCTCAACTGCCCCCCGGGGCGGGACGAATGATGCGGGCCATGGGCATCGTCATGGGCGAGATGTTCGGCACCTCCGACGCAAGGCACGAAACAAACCTCGTCCGGGGCATAGGAGCCAGCACCGGCGTCTATGAAGGCCCGGTACGCCGGGTGACCGGGCCCAGCGATTTCGACCGGATCGTAAAGGGTGACGTCCTTGTCACCGAGTCGACCTCGGAAGCCTTCAACATCTTGTTGCCGCTGCTAGGGGCGATCGTGACGGACCGAGGCGGGCTACTGTCACATGCCGCCATCGTCGCCCGCGAGTACGGGATCCCCAGTGTGGTCGGGACCCGCGAGGCGACCAGCCTCATCGCCGACGGTGCCCGCGTGAGCGTTGACGGCGACAAGGGCGAAGTGACGGTACTCGGGTGATAGGAGCCGTCGCGCTCGAGGACGCGCGCGACAGCACGGTCTTCGGGTCGAAGGCTGTCGGGCTGGGCGAAGCGACGCGGGCTGGTCTGCCGGTCCCGTCCGGGGTCGCCCTTTCCGGACCGGTTGTGGAGGCTGTCGCCAGCGGGGACAAACGAGTTATAGAGGATGTCAAGGCGTTGGTGCGCCCTCTGGGCGGGCCGCTTGCCGTCCGCTCCTCGGCGGCTGACGAAGACGGTGCGGAGACCAGCTTCGCCGGGCAGCATTTGACATTGCTCAATGTCCCCACGGCTGAGGATGTGAGCTTGGCCGTGCGGCAGGTCTGGTGGTCCGCCAATTCAGACTCGGCCATCTCGTACCGCCAACGTGTCGGCCGCTTCACGCGCCCGAGCGTGGGTGTCGTGGTGCAGGCTCTCCTCGATCCCGCTTGCGCGGGGGTGATGTTCACCCGCAACCCGGTGAACGGGGCGGAAGAGCTCATGATCGAGGCGAGCTGGGGGCTCGGTGAGGCGGTCGTCTCGGGTCGCGTCATCCCGGACCACTTCCGCATCGGGCGCAACGGCGAAGTCCGCCAACGCACCCCAGGGTTCAAGGAGATTGCGGTCCGGGCGCTGCCCAACGGCGGCACGGCAGAGGAGCAGGTTGCCTCCGAGCTCGTCGAACGACTGTGCCTCGATGATCGCCAGCTCGAGGAACTACACCGCCTGGCCAACAGGTGTGAGGAGGTTTACGGCCCGGCCCGCGACATTGAATGGGCCTTCGCCGACGGGCGGCTCTATCTTCTCCAGTGCCGCGCGATCACCCGAGCCGGCCCGCAGGGCCCAGCGCCTTCGGTTGGCCCCGTCGAAGTTCTTCGCCGCGCCCGCCTTTTCAGCGGCCTCGACAAGCACGACGTCGACAAGATCGCCGCCCTTTTCAAGGAGCGCCGCTTCGCTGCCGGCGAGACGGTGATAAAGGAAGGCTCAGGCGGTGCCTCCTTTTATGTGATCGTCTCTGGGTCGGCGACGGTCACGATCGGAGGCGAGCCGCGGGCCATACTCCAGGCAGGTGACCACTTCGGTGAGATCGCGCTCCTCGACGAAGGAGCACGCATCGCTACGATCACTGCCTCAAGCGAACTTGTCTGCCAGGGGCTCACCCTTTGGGAGTTCCGCCCTCTCGTCGAAGAGAACGGCCAGATCGGCTGGGCCCTCATGCAGAACCTCGCCAGGGAACTGCGTGAGGCTGAGCAAGCGCTCGCGGCTCTCCGAAGCCAACCGACGCTCTCGGGCCTTGCTCCCTAACGGTGAGCAACTCGTCATGGGGGGAGGCAATCCTGCCATCTCATGTCGCAAGAGCAGGCTTGCAAAACTTGGCTACCAAGGCTAGATCAGTGTGCAAGGGCCCGAGACCCTCAGCGTGACGAGCCGGCACTTCATCACCGAATGGGCCGGGCTATGGGACGAGGCCGCAGACGTCAGGCGTTCACCCCAGCGAACACTGAGATGGCGAAGTCCTCGACGCCGTTGCTGTCAGCCAGGATCACCGAGGCCAGGCCGAGGCGCTCGGCGCGCTCCTCCAACAAGTCGACCATCCGCTCGGGCGGACCGACAAGGGCGAAGGGGCACTGGCCTAGGCGCACCGGCTCGAGCCCGTACTGTTCACACAAGCGCCGCTCGTTTTGCTCGACCTCCCCAGCCGGGCAGCCGACCACGTGGGTCAGCATCACGCTGATGGTCGGGGTCGGTCGTCCGGCCTCCGAGGCTGCCGCCGCCAGGACGCTGACGCTCTCCTCCAAGCCGGCCACCGTGGCAGCGAGACGCTTGCGATTGTCCTCCACGACGGTCACGGCGCCGCCGACGGTGGCACTGACCTTGCCGGCCTTGGTCGGCGAGTTGAGGTCGACGTGGTCGGCGTAACGGCCGGCCATCTTCAACGCCCGGCCACTGCCACCACCGAGCATCAGGCGGGGCGGGACCCCCGGATCCGGCGAGAGCGGGAGGTCGTCGGCGACGATTTGGGTGCCATGAAGATGACCGTAGCCGTCGTCGAAGAGCTGGCGTCCGAGCGCCATCGTCTCCTCCAGGCGCTGCATGCGTTGGCCGTGGGCCTGCCAAACGAGTCCGAGAGCCTCAAACTCCTCGCGGTTCCAGCCCGCCCCGAGGCCGGCGTAGACGCGCTCACCACCGAAGAGACGAGCCAGTTGAGAAAAGTGCCGCAGCAGCAACGCGGGGTGCTGAAGACCGGCGTTGGCGACTATGGTGCCGAGCTTGGCTCGTTCTGCCACCGCGCCGGCTGCGGCCAACAGGACGTACGGGTCGGGCTGGCGCCGGGCCGTGCGACGGGAGCCTTCCATGTCGAAGAACAGGTGGTCGGTGGCGAACACCCCGGCCACTCCCACCTCCTCCCAGCGCCGGACCCGCCCTGTGAGTTCCGCCATACCTGCGACCTGCGACCCGATAACCCCCCAGAGCTCCATAGCGTCGACCATAGGCCAAGGACCACAATCATGAGCCGAAGACAAGCGGCGTGCGGCGCGACATTTTCCCTATCCTCCTCACAGGTGCTCCTCAGGGGGCTTTGCCGGTGCCCACCCAGCGCTCGAAGAGCTCGACCCTCTCGGCCGGCCAAGAACCATCGCAGGGCATGGTGCCGGCGCGCAGGCGGCCCAGGATGGCACTGGCGTGCCGGCTGACGTCGTCGTAGGACCACAGGTCAAAGGCAAAGCTCATCGACTGCTTGTCCGAGGGGCGGAAAAGCTGCTTTATGTGGGCCTCGAAACTGACGGCGTCATCATCGGCAGGGAGCACGATTTCCTTCTCTCCTTGTTGAGTTGGTGGGGCGAGGGGCGATATGCGGGACCCGGGCGGCCCGGCGGCGGTGTGCCAGTCCCAGCGGGGAATGGGCATGTGCGGGGGCGGCGTGGCGCCGCTCTGGGAGTTCTCGACGGCGAGGCGGGATCCCCATTCGATATAGGACCCGAAAGCAGAG
>Ga0181517_10003857_pt1 | contig 14020 bp, 8 predicted proteins | sample PEATcosm2014_Bin_31_FD_119748 | JGI IMG/M metagenome (GOLD analysis project Ga0181517, IMG submission 119748) | Peatland microbial communities from MTU Mesocosm Facility, Houghton, MI, USA - PEATcosm2014_Bin01_30_metaG | ecosystem: Environmental > Terrestrial > Soil > Wetlands > Peat | place... | reverse complement strand
CGGTCTCGTGTCGCCACCCATTGCGCTGGCCGGTGGCCTCATCTACGGATTCTCATTTCTTCATCCATTCCATGTAGAGGCGAAGAAACTATCTAAACTCCTCCTCCAGGCATCCGTGGTCGGGCTAGGGTTTGGTATGGATTTGCAGCAGGTCATGCAAGCCGGACGCTCGGGGTTTATCTATACCGCGGGCAGCATCAGCATTGCTTTGCTATTGGGATGGGGACTCGGAAGACTCTTGCGCGTGAAGCAGAGAATCTCTTATCTGATCTCTGCCGGTACTGCCATCTGCGGAGGCAGCGCCATTGCTGCGATTGCCCCAATCACCAATGCGAGCCAGGAAGAGATTGCCGTCTCGCTAGGAACCGTTTTTGTACTGAACTCGATTGCTCTGCTCACATTTCCCGCAATCGGGACCGCGCTGCATATGACTCAGCCGCAGTTTGGCCTTTGGTCAGCGCTCGCCATTCATGACATAAGCTCCGTCGTCGGCGCGACAGCAAAGTATGGAGCGATAGCGCTTACAGTCGGCACAACCGTCAAGCTAGCCCGCGCTCTCTGGATCGTCCCGCTTTCGGTTGGAACCGCTATGGCGCACAAGAGCAAGGCGCGCATTCAGTGGCCCTGGTTCATTCTCTTCTTCTGTCTCGCGGCTGTTTCAAATACCTATGTCCACATATTCCAGCCTGCCTATCCCGTGCTCAAGCACCTTGGGGGCATCGGCCTGACCGTCACGCTCTACCTGATTGGAACCGGCCTCTCTATGAAAACGCTTCGCGAAGTCGGAGTTCGACCGTTTCTTCAGGGAATCATTCTCTGGATCCTCGTCGCGGTAGGATCACTTGCACTCATACGCGGTGGTTGGATTCATCTGTAGGGACTTCCAGTCATTCTCCAGGATTGCGCAGCAAGCGAGAACTTGTACAACGCGGGATCCGGGCCGACATTATGGTGCAGCTCTGGCGCGCAGCCATGTGCTCGAAACTGCAGCCACGATTGAGTTTACTGGAGAATTGCTGTTTGATTTGCTCCGCCTCTCCGGGAACGGACTACCTGAGTTCTCCGATGGTTGTGACGATCAAAGTAGCTTCAACAGAGGCGATTTGCCGACGCTCTGTCCCCGCATATCATTCCCAAGTGGATAGTTCATCTTATGAAAGATAAAAAAGATTAAGCTAACCTTTCCACGAATGTAGAATCAAAGAAAGGTAGGCAGGCTTCTTATGCGGAGTTGCCTTCATTTGCATTAACCGATTCGTTTAGAAACTCTCGCTTCGGTGCTAATTGACAGTGCATTTGTGTAGCAAAATCCGACTAATCAAGTCCTTAGGGACTCAAGCGATCCTTGGGTTAGCCATATGTGTCTTTGCATGGGGCTTACAATACAAACTTTCCCTATATGAACCACCTCAAGCTTCTTCCCATCAAATTCCAAAGGCCAAGCTTCTATCAAGAGACGGGCAATCCAGCACAGCTAAAAGCCCTATGGTAATTCGGACCAAAACGTCCACCAGGATCATCTATACCGCCCCTGTAACCGTCTTCTTGATTCTGTCGCTGGCCGTCAGCCTCTCGAATCCGCCAGCATCAAGAAGAGTGGAGCAGTTGGCCCATAACTTGTTGAATTTACACCCGGCTATCTTAAACACCCTCTTTGTCCGGCCCCCTCCAGTTCTAGCCTAGACACTCCTTCATCGCCATTTCTCTAGCGTCCGGCCAAGTTCTAAAGCTGGGTGCAACAAGACCTATTCTCCATCGGAGAATGATTCCTGTCGTCGTGAACCAAGCAACCCCAACTCCATATAGAGGTGCATTCGAATTATGCGAAAGCGAACCTCCTTGATCGTCGCCGCTGGAATTACCTTTGCTGTTTTTGTCGGCATCGTTGCGCACATTGTCCTGAATCACCACCCGAACGCGCACGCAGCGGAGGTGCCATCGGCTAAGGTGGCCGTGGCTGCCAGGGGAGACATTGCGCACACCTTGAGCCTTGCCGGGCAGTTTCAGCCTTACCAAGTCGTGGATGTTCATCCCAAAGTCACCGGCTTCATGGCGAAGATTAACGTGGATATCGGCGACAGGGTCCGCAAGGGCCAGACTCTGGCGGTATTGGAAGTTCCAGAGTTGAATGCGCAGTTGAAAGGTACCGTATTCGAGGTGCAGCGTGCCAAGGACGACCTGTTGCGCGCACAGAACGAGATAAGGCGGGATGAAGCGATCCATTCGGCGCTTCACACCGACTATGAGCGACTGCTCGAAACGTCAAAGGCGCAGCCCGGCCTGATCGCGCAGCAGGAACTGGATGATGCAGAAAGCAAAGACCTGTCCTCGGAGTCGCAGGTGGACGCGGCTAAAGCTGCCGCGGCAGCCGCAGAGCAACACGCCGAAGTGGCCCATACAGACAACGACCGTGTGCAGGCACTCAAGAACTATACCAACGTTGTAGCCCCGTTGGACGGCGTGATCGTCTGGCGTTATGCAGACACGGGCGCACTGATCCAGAGTGGGACCAATTCCAACGAGCAAGACATTCCGATCGTAAGGCTTTCGCAGAGTGGTTTGTTGCGCCTGCGTATGCCAATTCCCGAAAACGATGTCCAATATGTCCATGTTGGCGATCCGATGCAGGTACGAGTGGATGCCATTGGCCGTTCCTTCACGGGCAAGATTGTGCGATTCACACGCGACGTAAATTTTGAAACGCGGACGATGGAGACCGAAGTCGATGTGGAGAATCAGGATCTTTCGATCTCCCCTGGCATGTATGCCAATACTGAAATGCAACTTGCGCGCGCATCCAATGTAACCACTATTCCAGTCGAAGCGCTGGTGCTCAAGGGAAATCAGGAATCGGTTTACTCGCTGGATGCGAGCAATCGCGTTCACATCCGCAATGTGGAGGTTGGGCTTAGTGGTTCGAAGCTTGCCGAGATTAAAAGCGGACTTCAACCTGGCGACAGAGTGATTCTAGGAGGTCAGGAGAACTACTCCGAAGGCGAGGAGGTTTCTCCCATTCTCACACAGACACCAGCTTCCGAAGTGATGCGCGAGTCAGGAGGCGTGATCGATATGAAGGCGGAAGCAGATGAAAGCGGCGGAGGTGCGAAGTAATGCCAAAGTTTGCTCTCAGGTATCCGTTTTTTATCATCATGATCTGCCTGATGGTGTCCCTGGTGGGAGTGGTTAACACCGCTCGAATGCCAGTCGATCTGTTTCCCAAGATTGATATGCCTGTGGTGGTAGTGGCGACGTTCTACAACGGCATGCCTCCACAGCAGATCGAAGCGGACATTACAAATACCTTTGAGCGATTTTTCACTCTCGGCGCGAATATCGATCACAGCGAATCGCGTTCGCTGACCGGCGTGAGCTTGATCAAAATCTACTTCAAGCCGGGAACCGACCCAAATGCCGCGCTCAGTAACATCGCCAATCTAGCCATGGCTGACTTGCGGCGTTTGCCGCCAGGAACATTGCCTCCCGTGGTGCTTGGCATGGACGCCTCAACACAGCCAGTCTGCCTGGTAACCCTAAAGGGACAGGGACTGAATGAGACGAATCTGAAGGACAAGGCGCAGTTTCAGGTGCGCAACCAGATATCGAACGTCCAAGGTGCATCGGTTCCGCAGCCGTATGGAGGAACCTACCGGCAGATTCAGGTCTATGTGGACCCAGTAAAGATGGAAGCGCGCAACCTCAGCCTGAACGATGTAGTTGAGTCCGTCAACAGTTCGAATCTTATCCTGCCGGCGGGAGATGTGCGCATAGGATCGAAGGACTTCAATATCTACGCGAACAGCCAGTTTCCCGACGCGAACGCGATGAATGAGATGCCCCTGAAGTCAGCAGGCAACGCCTCGGTTCTCGTGGCTGACATCGGCAAGGCGGTAGACTCAGGCGCGCTCCAATACAACATTGTGCGCATTGACGGGCAGCGCTCTGTTTACATCCCTGTCTTTAAGCAGGGCGGCAATAGCAACACCATCACCATCGTTGATGGCATGAAAAGCGCAATCAAGCATCTGGTCGACATCCCGGCTTCACTGAAGACAGCGGTAGTATTCGACCAATCTGTCTTCGTAAAGCTGGCCATCAAAAACCTTGTCAAGGAAGCCAGTATTGGCCTGGTGCTGACCGGCATTATGATCCTGGTCTTCCTCGGTAGTCCGCGAGCAACCTTTGCGGTCCTTCTGTCGATTCCTCTCTCTGCGCTGGTGTGCCTGTTGCTGACAAGCGCGATGGGCGGATCGATCAACACCATGATTTTGGGTGGACTGGCATTGGCATTCTCGCGCCTGATCGATGACTCAGTGGTGGTGCTGGAAAACATATTCCGTTATATGGAGATGGGGTTTGCGCCACGGGAAGCAGCAGAGAAAGGAGGCATGGAGGTGTCTCTTGCTGTGCTAGCGGCAACCTCTACCACATCTATCGTCTTCTTTCCTGTGAGTTTTCTTTCTGGCATCAGCAAATACATCTTCACACCGCTGGCGCTCGGCGTTGTGCTTTCGATCTTTGCTTCGTACTTCTTTGCAATGACAGTGGTACCGCTCTACTGTGCGAACTTCATAAGTTTGCGCGACGAAGCTGAGCACCCAGAGGGCCGGCGGGAACACTTCCTAGCCCGTTTTGATAAGGCGTTCAATACGCAGTTCCAACGCATGCTCACATGGTATGAAGGACTTGCTAAACGCGCGATGCAGCGCCCTGGCTTCACGGCAGTTGTGATTCTTGGCGGCGTCGTGCTGACCATGCTCGTGCTCTTTCCGTTCCTTGGAAGAGCCTACTTTCCGCGCACTGATCCCGGTCAGTTCGTCATCGACGTGCGCATGCCCAGCGGCACTCGCCTGGAGGTTAGCAACGATTACATTGCCAAAGTTGAAACCATTATTCGCAACACAGTCAAGCGATCGGATTTGGACATGATCGTCTCCAATATTGGCGTCTATCCCGATCTCTCCGCCATCTACACGACGAACGCTTCGATGAACACGGCGTTCGTGCAGGTCAGCTTGAAAGAGGGCCATAGCATCTCAAGTTACAAATATATGCAACGCGTACAGGAGCGGCTCTCCCGCGAAATGCCTGAGCTTGCCACGTACTTTCAGGCGGGGGGACTGGTGGATGGCGTGGTGAATCAGGGACTGCCGGCCCCGATCGATATACAAGTGAGTTCGATGGATATGAATGGAGCTTACGCTCTAGCAAAGGATCTCTCCGAGAAGATCAAAGCAATGCCGAATGTGAGCGGCGTCTACATTCCGCAGGATATTGACTACCCAGGCATTGCGCTGAATATAGACCGCGAAAAGGCCAACCTGATCGGCCTGGACGCCAAGGACGTGGTGCAGAACGTAATTACCGCCATGACCTCCGACGGCATGGTGGCCCCCAGCTACTGGATCGATCCGAAGAGCGGCAACAACTATATGGTGACTGTCCAGTATGCGAACAATTTGATCAACAACATGTCGATACAGGATCTCGAAGACATTCCTCTTCGCGGCGCACATCCACCTGGATACGGCCCAACAGAGGATGCTCATGAGGTAGCCAGCCCGTCGCGCAAACTCGTGACAGGCGACCACATAGCTGGATATACGCCCCTTAGCTCGGTTTCAGATGTCAAGCTGATCACCACTCCGACAGAGGTTGATCATTACCAGATTCGACGCGTAATCGACGTCTATGTTTCCACCAAGACAGAGGCGCTGCAGAGTGTAGGACGTGATATCAACAAGCTTCTAGCCAGCACTAAGACCGACAAGAACACGGTGCTCAACTTGCGCGGGGCCGTAGTCAGCATGAACCGGTCGTTCGCGGAGTTTGGGATTGGAATCATCATTGCTGTACTGATGGTTTACCTGATTCTAATGGCGCAGTTCAGGTCCTTCATCGACCCATTCATCATTCTCATGGCCATTCCTCCCGGACTGACAGGGGTCGTGATGATCCTTCTTTTGACAGGCAGCACCCTGAACATTATGTCCTTGATGGGCGTGATCATGATGACCGGCATCGTCGTTTCGAACAGCATTCTGATCGTCGAATTTGCCGGCACTCTGCACAAACAGGGACTGTCGCTATTGGAAGCAGTTGTCCAGTCGTGCAAGATACGGCTGCGCCCAATTCTGATGACCTCGCTGGCAACCCTGTTGGGCATGATTCCAATGGCGCTTGGAATGGAAGCAGGTAGCGAACAATATGCGCCACTGGCTCGGGCCGTAATCGGCGGCTTGGGAGTTTCAGTCGTCGTCACTGTCTTCCTTGTACCCGCAGTTTATCTAGTCGTTCATGGCAGACGCGAGAACAAGACCGCGATTGCCGGAGAGGCATAGAAGATGGCGAAAGAAACAAACAACGGAGGTGCAAAGTAATGCCGAAGTTTGCTCTCAGGAATCCGTTCTTCATCATCATGCTGTGCCTGATGGTGTCCCTCGTGGGGGTGGTCAACACCGTTCGCATGCCAGTCGATCTATTTCCCAAAATCGATATGCCTGTAGTTGTCGTGGCGACGTTCTACAACGGTATGCCGCCCGAACAGATCGAAGCCGACATTACAAACACCTTCGAGCGTTTTTTCACCCTGGGCGCAAATATCGATCACAGTGAGTCGCGTTCCCTGACGGGCGTGAGTCTGATCAAGATTTATTTCAAGCCGGGCACCGATCCTAACTCGGCGCTTAGTAACATTGCAAATCTTGCCATGGCCGATCTGCGGCGCCTGCCGCCTGGAACGCTGCCTCCTGTTGTGCTGGGCATGGATGCGTCGACGCAGCCGGTGTGCCTGGTGACATTGAAGGGACAAGGACTGAACGAAACGGACCTGAAGGACATAGCGCAGTTCCAGGTACGCAACCAGATCTCGAACGTTCAAGGCGCCTCGGTTCCTCAGCCGTATGGCGGAACCTATCGGCAGATTCAGGTCTATGTGGACCCGGTGAAGATGGAAGCGCGCAACCTCAGCCTCAACGACGTTGTCAAGTCGGTCAACAATTCGAATCTGATTCTGCCGGCCGGCGATGTTCGCGTAGGCTCGAAGGACTTCAACATTTACGCGAACAGCCAGTTCCCCGATGCGAACTCGATGAACTCGATGCCGCTTAAATCAGTGGGCAACGCCTCTGTGCTGGTGGCCGACATCGGTAAGGCAGTGGATTCGGGCGCACTCCAATACAACATCGTCCGTATTGATGGACAACGCTCCGTCTACGTGCCGGTCTTCAAGCAGGGCGGCAACAGCAATACCATCACCATCGTCGATGGCATGAAGAGCGCAATCAAACATTTGGTGGACATACCTGCATCGTTGAAAACGGCAGTGGTGTTTGACCAGTCCGTCTTCGTCAAGCTGGCAATCGGCAATGTAACGAGGGAAGCGGCCATCGGGCTGGTGCTGACCGGGGTAATGATTCTGATCTTTCTGGGCAGTCCGCGCGCCACAATTGCCGTATTGCTGTCCGTGCCGCTGTCCATGCTGGTTTGTTTGTTGATCTCCAACTACATGGGCGGGTCCATCAACACCATGATTCTGGGCGGCCTTGCGCTGGTCTTTTCTAGGCTCATCGACAACGGCGTCATCGTACTTGAAAACATTTTCCGGCTCATGGAGATGGGGGAATCGCCTGCCGTTGCCGCGGAGAAGGGGGGAACCGAAGTATCAATGGCGGTTCTGGCTGCCACGTTCACAACTTCCATCGTGTTCTTTCCCGTAACGTTTTTTAATGGCATCAGCAAATACATTTTCACTCCGTTGGCGCTGGGCGTCGTATTGTCGATCTTTGCGTCGTACTTTTTTGCGATGACCGTAGTGCCACTCTACTGCGCCAAGTTCATCCGCCTGAATCACGAGGACAAAGGTTCGAGGCTAGGGTTCTTTACTAGTTTCGAGAGAAGGTTCAACGATAAGTATGATGCAATGCTGCAATGGTACGAGAGTCTTGCGAAGCGGGCGATGCGCCGCCCCGGTTTCACTGCGGCAGCGATCCTCGGCGGCGTGGCGCTCGTACTTGCCGGGACGCTTCCTTTTCTGGGCCGCGCATATTTTCCCCGCACTGATCCAGGGCAATTCATCATCAACGTCCGAATGCCAAGCGGCACACGCCTGGAGGTCAGCAACGATTACATTGCCAAGGTTGAAACCATTATTCGCAACACAGTCAAACCGTCAGATCTGGACATGATCGTCTCCAATATCGGCGTGTATCCGGACTTATCGGCAATCTACACCACTAACGCCTCAATGGATACAGCCTTTGTGCAGACCAGTCTCAAGCAAGAGCACAGTATTGGCAGCTATGAGTACATGAAACGGGTCCAAGAGAGGCTCTCGCGCGAAATGCCTGAGCTATCCACTTACTTCCAGGCTGGTGGCCTGGTGGATGGGGTGATCAATCAGGGACTACCGGCCCCGATCGATGTCCAGGTCAGTTCGATGGATATGAATAGCGCATACACACTGGCCAAAGAACTCTCCGAGAAGATCAAAGCGATGCCAAACGTAAGCGGCGTTTACATCCCACAGGATTTGGACTATCCGGGAATTGCTTTGAATATCGACCGTGAAAAGGCCAGCTTGATCGGCCTCTCCGCCAAGGACGTAGTGCAGAACGTGATTACCGCCATGACCTCCGATGGCATGGTCGCACCCAGCTACTGGATCGACCCAAAAACCGGCAATAATTACATGGTAACTGTCCAATATGCAAACAGCATACTCAATAACATGTCGATGGAGGACTTCGAGAACATTCCCTTGCGCGGCGTTCAGCCTGCCGGCTACACCCCGATGCAACAGGCCCACGAGGCATCCGACAATGCGCGAGAACTCTGGAGAGGCGACCACACAGCCGGATATACGCCCCTCAGCTCTGTTGCGGATATGAAGCTGATCAATACGCCAACAGAGGTGGACCATTATCAGATTCGCCGCGTAATTGACATTTACGTTTCGACCAAGACAGAGGCGCTACAGGGTGTTGGAGGTGATATCAACAAACTTCTGGCCAGCACCAAGACCGACAAGAACACCGTGCTCAACCTACGCGGCGCTGTAGTCAGCATGAATCGGTCCTTTGAGGAATTCGGGGTCGGACTCATTCTTGCGGTGTTGATGGTTTACCTGATCCTTATGACCCAGTTCACATCCTTCATCGATCCGTTCATCATTCTCATGGCGATTCCTCCGGGACTGGCAGGGGTTGTCTTGATCCTTCTGGTCACTGGAAGCACACTGAACATCATGTCCTTGATGGGTGTGATCATGATGACTGGAATCGTGGTCTCGAACAGCATTCTAATTGTTGAATTCGCCGGCACTCTGCACAAACAAGGACTTTCATTATTGGAAGCAGTTGTTCAGTCTTGCAAGATACGACTGCGCCCGATTCTGATGACCTCATTAGCAACCCTGCTCGGCATGATTCCTATGGCGCTTGGGACAGAAGCTGGCAGCGAACAATATGCACCCTTAGCGCGGGCAGTCATCGGTGGCTTGGCAGTTTCGGTGGTCGTAACCGTATTTTTAGTCCCAGCAGTTTATTTGATCATTCACGGCAAGCATGACAAGAAGTCTGCGCTAGCCGGGGAGGCGTAAGAAGTATGAAGCGACTGAAAATTCGAAAGTCTCTTTCCAAGTTTCTCATTATGTTTGCAAGCGTGTATTCGAGCTTGCTATTCGGACAGACGACAAGCGCGAAACCGCAGCTGCCAGATGCGCCACAAGTTGCCCTCGCCGCACTTGCAGAACCAAGTGCAACGCCGATGCATCAAGGATTCAGAGATGTCTCAGGGGCGCAGGCGAATCCTTCAGCTTCTGGTCAGCTCCCGCGCCTGACGCAAGCGGATGCTGAAAAGCTGGCTGTTAAGAACAATCCTCGTGTCAGCGTTGCGCGGCTACTTGCACTGGCACAACATCAGGTGGTTCGTGAAACCAGGTCGGCAGAGTTGCCAACTGGAACAGCCGCCATTACCGCTGAGGATGCGGAGAATGCGAGCCGTATTTCGGCGGGCTCGCTCACTGCCTCGCGTCTCTTTGAGCATGCGGGAGCCGGAGGAGGCTTTACCCAGCTCATTACCGACTTTGGAAGAACCCGCAGCCTCGTGGCATCTTCAAAGCTCCAGGAAAAAGCACAAAATGCGAATGCTCTTGCTTCAATTGAAGATATAGTTCTCGCTACCGATCAAGCGTTCTTCAATGCTCTTCAGGCCCAGGCACTGCTTAAGGTTGCGGAACAAAATGTCAGCACTCGGCAGACCACGGAAACACAGATCAGCGAGCTGACGAAGAATAAGCTTAAATCGACCCTCGATTTGAGCTTTGCCGATGTTAACTTGTCGCAAGCCAAGTTGTTATTGCTCGATGCCCAAAACAATGTTGACTCGACAATGGCGGCATTGGATGCGGTCTTGGGACTTGATCGACAGACGACGTATGACCTGGTCGAAGACAATGCAAAGGTGCAAGCGCCGCCTCCGGATGCGGATCAACTCCTTCAACTCGCGTTCCAGCAACGGCCGGACCTGCAGGCCGTGACCTATAGCCAGCAAGCAGCCGTCAAGTTTAGCCATGCACAGCGCGATCAGATGCTACCCAGCATCAGTGCCGCAGGAACCGTTGGAAGCGTCCCCATACGTCCCTCTGCGTACTATCTCACGAACTGGTGGGGCGGCATTGGCGTGAACATGAATATTCCAATCTTCAATGGCTTCCTCTATTCGGCTCAGGCGAAAGAGGCTTCTATCCGGGCTCAGGCAGCTTCGGAGCAGAGCCGTGATCTACGCGATCGAATCGCCAGAGACGTGCGTACAGCATGGCTGGCGGCAAATACTTCGTATCAACGGGTCGCCGTAACCGAGGAGCTTCTCAAAGAAGCAAACCTCGCACTCTCGCTGGCGCAGACGCGTTACCAATTGGGGCTGAGCTCAATCGTGGAGCTAAGTCAGGCGCAGTTTCAACAGACAGATGCTGCGATCGGCAACACGGACGCGCAATACCAATACCGGCTTGCCCTCGCCACGCTCAACTACGAGACAGGAGCAAATCCATGATTGAAAACTTCAAGCTGAAGGTCTTTCGTGTGGTCGCGGATAATCTCAACTATCGCAGGGCTGCGGACGAGCTTCATATTACGCAACCTGCAGTGACGGCGCAGATCAGGTCCCTGGAAGAGAGCCTTGGAATCGCTCTCTTCGACCGCGTTGGTCGTGAAACAAACCTCACTTTAGCTGGAGCAACGCTCTTGCAATATGTCCGGCAAATCGAGGCAGTTGCCAACGACGCTATTGCCGCACTCGCACCGTTCGGTGGGCTCGAAGGAGTCGAGCTAAGTATCGGGGCATCACACACCATATCCAACTACCTTCTGCCAACCCTGCTGCCTCAGCTTCTACGAGAATGGCCAAAGCTCAGAATCCACGTCAAAAGTGGAAGCACAAATGATGTGTTGCAAGATCTGACACTGCATCAGGTCGGAATCGCTTTGATCGAGGCGCCGGCTCATCGTCCGGATTTGAAGATCGAAGCATTCGGCGAAGACGAGTTAACACTCATTGTCAAGCCCGATCATCGCTGGGCAACTAAACCATTTATAAGTGCCGTCGAATTGGTTAAGGAACCGATTATTCTGCGAGAAGTTGGGTCCGGCATGCGTCAATTCGTCGAAGAATATCTGGAAGAAAATGGCATTTTGCGCCAACAGCTTCAAACATTCATAGACATAGATTCTACGGAGGGAATCGTTTCTTCAGTGGAGGCCGGCCTCGGTATTGGTTTTGTCCCTTGTCTCGCGATTGAAAAAGCATTGAGACTAGGAACTGTCAAGGCAATCCAATTTCAGGAAGGTCCAATTCGACGCGAATTGAGTGTCGCTCTGCTCAATGGTCCCGACCCAAAGGGACCGACAGGAACAATCGTGGAGCTTGTCCGAAAACATGGCGCAAATCATCGAAACTCCCATTCAACGATACATATGCATGATGAGTCAGCAAAAGTGGTCGTGATGAGCGGTATGACTTCGGCAGAACATAAGAAAGCGGCCTTCTGAATGAGCATCCTACTGTGGATCGCACGAACGAGGAGATAGCCATGATACCTGTGTTAGATGACAAGTCCGCTCTAAATCTGAAGACGGTCATATACGCAACCGATTTTTCTCCTTGTTCGAGGAAAGCTGGATTCTACGCAGCGCGAATAGCTGCCTATTTCTCAGCGAAACTTCTGGTTGCTCATGCCTTTACACTTTCCCAAGCAGCCTTGGAAGTTGAGATCGGCGACCGAAAAGTGAGCCAGCAGAGAATGGATTTGAAGAATCTCCTGATAAAGGAGGCACTACTTCTCGGAGTGGATACAATGGAAGTCACTCCAACTCTTCTGGAAGGTAATCCTAAAGACGCTATTCCGCGCTTTGCAGATAGAAATGAGCCTTCCATGATCGTCTTGGGGACACATGGCGGAGGCAGGTTGGAACGAGGGATTATTGGCTCTGTCGCGGAGGAGGTTCTACGGTCTACTCGCTGGCCAGCGCTTACCGTTGGGCCAAAGGTTCAATCCGTCACTCCAAAGACTTTTCCATTCGAGAGAATTCTCTTTGCCACCGACTTTACAGAGGTTGCGGCCAGCGCAGCAACGTACGCGGTGGCTTTGGCAGAAGTGTTCGGAGCTAGGATTGATGTGCTCAATGTGATCCAGGATGACATTATCGCGCATCGAGAGAACTTGTCCGATGTTCGGAATCGCTTCTTTGACATTCTTGATGGTCTTTTGCCGCAACAAGCATTGGAATTCTGTGATCCGAAAACCTTTGTGGCGGTGGGTAACGCGCATGATCGAATTCTAGAACACATCAGAGATCGATCCATTGACTTATTGGTGCTCGGTATTCGGACAACTTCGCATCTTGGCATGGAGATGAGAACATCGGCGGCTTTCCGGATTATTGTGGGTGCGGAATGCCCGGTCCTGACGATTAGAAGGTAAGAAACTGACCGCTCTGCTGGTTACGTATATGGCACAAAGGAAAAAGAAAACTAGCTATAAGTATAATGATAGCCCGATAACGCTGTTTGTGGCATTGTTTGGTGGTGCTTGTGCATTCATTACCGAAGAGAATATTTCTGGAGACGCAAACGACGCGGGGTGGCAGCAGATGAACAGACTTCCAGCTTGGCTGGTCCATATGGGATTCTTATGCGTTGGAATCATAACATTCTTTGTGTTCCTGTTCATTCTTGAATTTGTGGAAACAAAGTCAAGGATAACGGCATGATGATCAAGTGCGCTGTGGTTGCTTCTCGTCGGATTCACAGCGCTGACAACGATCGTTTACATCCCGTTCTGCATTGTTCTGCTAGTAGGTGGCAGTTATGCCCTGTGGGCATACCGTCGAACGTGTAGTGTGCGTCGTGCACCTGTTTCCCGCAGAGGAAAGGAAAGTGCATCGTCGCACTGAGATGACCAAGGCGGTTACCCGGACCCTCGATGGCAAAACCGCGCACCTCGATGCGAGGCTGAAAAGGGTATCTTTCGCAAACTGGCATCACGAGAGTAACCGGGGCTGCACGGAGGTGCAAACGGGAGCAGCCTTGAGGGCCGCTGGGAGCCCGGCGGCGTCAGAGAGAACCATCAAGCAACATGGAATCTTTTCCCTAATTCAATCCCTCTTATAAGCAGAAGAGGAAAATACGCAGATCAGTAAACAGGAAGAAATAGGAAGACCGTGTAGATGATTCCAGGCACCGGAAAATGCAGGCGAAACGAGCCTGTTGCCGGCCAGGATTTAGCATGCTTGAAAAGAGAATTCACCATTTTGGCGCATGTTTCCCTATACCCGGGCTGCGTGTCCCCGTAATCCCCCTGAAGTGTGTCAAAAGTGCAAGACTAAATCGGTACACTAGGGAGTAGCCGGCTCTCGATGGCAAATCGACGTACCTCGACACGAAGGCGGAATGGAGACAATTTACGGCAGGCATCGAGAGGGTAAACATGACCCATGACCGGCTCCGGATCTGGGGCGAAATACGG
>Ga0181517_10003856_pt1 | contig 14020 bp, 11 predicted proteins | sample PEATcosm2014_Bin_31_FD_119748 | JGI IMG/M metagenome (GOLD analysis project Ga0181517, IMG submission 119748) | Peatland microbial communities from MTU Mesocosm Facility, Houghton, MI, USA - PEATcosm2014_Bin01_30_metaG | ecosystem: Environmental > Terrestrial > Soil > Wetlands > Peat | place... | reverse complement strand
GCTTGCCTGCTTTTCCGAATTTCCCGACCACCGTGCCATCCAACTCCATCTTATAGACCTCCCCGCTCACCGCGGCCAGCGTGTAATCGTTGTTGTCCGGGAAGGTGTTCGAGGAAAAAAGATACTGGTGCGGCCCGGGCGAAATGCAAACTTCCCACGGCGTGCCGACATTATCGTAGATGGCCTTGAACTTCAGGTTCGTTGTCGAACACTTCGATGCGGCGGTTGCTGCGGTCCGCCACGTAGGCGTTGCCCTTGGCATCCAAGGCGAGCGAGTGGGGCAGATTGAGCTGTCCCGGCGCCGATCCCCTGGTGCCCGCCTGAGCCACGAATCTGCCGTTCTTGTCGTATTTGACGATTCGCGAATTGCCATAGCCGTCGGTCACGAACACGTTGCCGTCGGCATCCCAACCGACATCGGTGGGCCGGTTGAACTCGTACTTTCCGGGATTGGCCGGGTCCGGGGGCACGAATCCGCCGGCATCAACCGGCTCAGGCCTGCGGCCGAGCGTCATCACGACCCGGCCCTCGGGATTGAATTCGATGACCATGTTGGAGCCTTCGTCCACGGCCCAGATGTTGTCCCGGGAATCCACCCGCACGGCGTGGGCGAACACGAAACCGTAGAGCCCCTGGCCGATTTCGCGGACGAAGCCGCCATTCTGGTCGAATTCGAGAAGGCGCGTCCGCTGGCTTCGCGTGTAGACAAAGACATGCCCCTTGGAGTTGGTGGCGATGCCGATGCCTTCACCCAGGTACAGACCGGGCGGCATCTTCAGAAAATTCCGAACGGATTCAAACGGAATCTCGGGGACGTTCTGGACCTTGGCGCGCGTGGCGAGCGCCGCCGGAGATAAGTTCTGAGGACCTTCGGGAGATTGGGCAAAACTCGTAACGACCCACAGGAACCCGATCCAACACATCAGACGGCTTGCCTTCATAGACGGCCTCCGGAGATCTTGTCCCGCCTCATTCAAAACTTCCTATTATGCGTCCTGGTACTCCCGATTCTACACCTCGCGGCCTCCGCTGACGCCGTTATTCCGCATCCGCATCCGAACCTTCGCGGCCCGGGACCGGATCATGCCACGCCGAGAGTAATACCTGCGGAGCAGCGCGTGGTGGTAGTTCCAGCGGAAATCAGGAGCCTCACCGCGTGACTACGTTCATCAAACGTCGACAACGTCGGATCCCGTTTTTCCGACCGGCGCTCGTTTGAGCGGCACTGCTTCAGCTCGAAGCACAAGTCCGAAGCACCAAGCCGGTCCAATGAGTGGTCTTCAATTGCCGGCTTCATCGCGACGGCCTGGGTCGGTCGCTCTTCCTTCGGCCTGGTCTCGGGCGTCGGGTTTGGCCGGCAGGTGGATTACTGAAAACGAAACGACCATAAAGAACGCACCCCTTCATCCCGGGGCCGCAGGTGAGCTTGTTCGCCCTTTGGCGACGCCGTTCGTGCTGTTCGACCGTGTGATGAACAACTGGAGTGGCTTCATCAGCGCCAAGCTGACCAACAATCTGAACGGGCCGTTTCTCTGCACGCAACCTTGCGCGCCGGTCATGCTGCGCAACGCCAATGGCGGAGGCGGCGGCAGTGGCGGCAGCGTGGTCAACATTGCCTCCATTTCCGAACTGGGCGCGAGCACCGTGCGCGTGGTGCCGGCGTCGGTCGCCGACAGGCGTTCGCAACCGCCATTGTCATGGGCGACCCCTCCTTCCATCGCGAAGCATGCCTCGAAATTCGACGCGGAGCTATGTAGGAATTCCCCGGTCGCGCCGATTATCTTATCGAGATCAAAGCTGACCCATCCGTCGGATCAAGCCGTAAAGACCTCCGGAGATAGGAAATAGTAATGATTAAGCAAAACGCAGAAGCACCCACGAACGGCGCGGCCGCTGTGCCGAATCGTCTAGCCATGAATCGTCTAGGGCCGCAAAGGTCCTCGGCAACGCCCCCGCCGGTGAAGAAGCCCGCAGAGTCGAACGGGCACGGCGAGGATCTCGCCCAAAGCCGCATCGCCGCCAAGAAACTGGCAGAGGAAAAGGCTCGCGCACGGACCGTGGCGCGGGCGCAGGCTGTGGCGGAGAAACTCTCCTCCGCCACCGACCAGGTATCCAGCGCCATCGCCGAAGCCACCGGCGCGGTGGAGGAACTGGAAAAGACAATGCATACCATTGCGGCGGGTGCAGACCAGGCGTCGACGGCCGCGGAAGAGTCCCGCGCTGCGATTAATCAGATCGAGAAGGCATCGGACAGAGCCAACGCCCGCGCGCAAGCATCGTTGCAAAGGGTGAACGAGGTGGTCGCACTCGCAAAGTCAACCACGGCAGAGATCGAGGCCCTTATTAAAGGAGTTGGGGACGCGGCACAGGGGAATATCGAATCGGCGAAAATGATCCAGGAGTTGGAGCGCCAGTCCGAGGAGATCGGCAAGATTGTGCACGCCGTTACCCGGATTGCCGATCAGACCAACCTGTTGGCGCTCAACGCGGCGATCGAAGCCGCACGGGCCGGCGAACACGGCAAGGGATTCGCCGTGGTGGCCGACGAAGTGCGCAATCTTGCGGAGATCAGCGAAAAGAGCGCCCGCGGCATTCAGGAAGTTGTCAATGAGATCCAGAATCAGGTGAAGGTGGTCGCAGCCGACACAGAAGCGGCCGGCAAAAAGGGCCGCGAGGAAGTGGAGAAGGCCAGGGTCATCACTCAGGAACTGGTTCAGATCGCCACCGATTACGACGAGGTGCGGAACAATTGCGCGGAAATTCAGAAAGGTGCCGCGGACACGCTGAGTGGAGCCAAGTCTTATTTGAAGGGAGCCGAAGAGATCGCTGCGGCCGCGGAGGAAGCGACATCTGCCTGCCAAGAAGCGCAAAAATCGACTCAGGAGCAGTCCAAAGCTTACGCCGAGATGGGCGACGCGGCCCGCTCTCTAGCGGAAATGGCGGAATCGCTGAGAACCTCAACCAATGCCCAGAAATCCGCAGAGGAATTGGCCGCCACTGCCGAGGAACTTTCCTCCAACGCAGAAGAACTGAAATCGTCTTCCCAGCAGATTTCCACCGCCATCGAACAGATCAACAAAGCGGCAGGCGCCCAAGCGAAAGCAGCGGAAGCCTCCAATGCCCTTGGTGCGCAAATGCGGGCTGCGGCTAAGGGTATGGCCGACCGTGCCGAAGCGAGCGTGGAGAAGGCCGTGGCTACGGGAAAGCTCCTGGCTTCCAACAAAGTAAACGTGGATGCACTGATTCTGAACATTGGAAAGAGTGCCGATGCATCAGGGGAATCCGCCAGGAATGTGTTGGATCTGGAGGAACGGACGCGCCGGATCGACAAAATCGTGGATGCCATCGTAATGGTGACGGTACAGACCAAGATGCTGGCCGTGAACGGTAATGTCGAAGCCGCACGTGCCGGAGAATACGGCCGGGGCTTCTCCGTAGTGGCGGGAGACATCCGCTCTCTTGCCAACGAAAGCAGCGAAAACGCGGACAAGATCAAAGACCTTGTGAAGAATGTGCAGACGCAGATTACCAAGGTTGCCGGGGACATCGAACTGGCCGGCAGCAAGGCTCGATCCGAAGTAGAGCGGGCGAAAGTATCGACAACCAATCTCGATCGGATCGAACAAGAGTCTGACGTGGTCGTGGCGGATATCCGGGACATCTCGAAAGGGACCGGGGAGGTTGCCGCCGGCCTGGAACAGGCAGGCAAAGCCAGCGCGCAAATCGCCGCCGCCGCTGAAGAGACCGCGCGCGCTTCCACGGAAGCGGCGGGCGCTTCGGAGCAGGGTTTGAAAGCGGCGCAGGAGATCGCCCAGGCCATCGAAGATATCGCTTCGCAGGCCGATGAACTGCAAAACGGCTAGGCGGACCGGCGCCCTCAAAGGAGATGCAACATGCAAACAGACACTGTAGAAGCATCCGCCGGCCTGAGAGACGAAAGCCAGCTCGTCACGTTCTTATTGAAGGACGAGGAGTTTGGCTTCGACATCATGTCGGTTCAGGAAATCATTCGCCTTCCCAAAATGGCAAAGGTTCCCCGCACGCCCGAATACGTGGATGGCATCGCCAATCTTCGCGGGGTCGTTCTGCCCGTGATTGACATGCGCACCCGCTTCGGCATGGAGCGGGCGCAAGAGACGGACCGCACGCGCGTTTTGGTGGTGGATATCGACGGGGTAAAGACCGGCTTGCGCGTGGACCGGGTAAGACAGGTTACCCGTGTGATGCGCAGCGAAATCGAACCGCCGCCGGCTGCGATTCGCGGGACCAGTTCGGACTACCTCGAAGGGGTTGTCAAACTCGACAAGGGCCAGCGAATCATCATGGCCCTGAACGCGGCTCACGTCTGCGAAATCGGTGTGGCTCGCAATACCGCGTCAGACGGCAGCGGGGCCTCCCATTCGGAGACCGGAACCAGCGAATCGACAGAGAATTCCGCCCACGCCGAAGTCGACGTGCAGAAGATGGTCACCTTCCGCATCGCGAAAGAGGAATTCGCCTTCCACATGGAACATGTCCGGGAGATTTTACGGGTGCAGGCCCCCAATCGGGTTCCAGATGTTCCCGATTACGTGCTTGGGGTGCTGACTGTCCGCGGTCAGATCCTTCCGGTCATCGACTTGCGGCGATTGCTCCAGCAGCGGTCGCTGGCCGACGAGTTTGCCGATACCTGCCGACCGCTGCGAGAGGAATATGAGCGCTGGATCGATCAGGTTGAAAAGAGCTTCGCGGGCGGTACACAGTCGAAGGTGGACGGTACAATCACCGAGCAACTCCGCAAGTGGTTGGTCGAAGCCAACAGTTCCAGCCAGCGCCTGATGGAGGCCTTGGCGAAGGCGCGCGGGCTGAATGAGAAGGTCGTCAAGCAGCTTCTTGCCCGAACGAAGCACGAAGAACGCGGAGACCGCGATGCAGCGCGGGCCTGTGGGGATGATGTACTCTCCGCAGGGCATGAAGCCGTGGCGGCGTTGCGACGGTTTGAGCAGCAGATCGCCGAAAACATCCAGGAAGATCAACGCATCATTGTGGTGGATGCGGAGGGCTTCGTGGCGGGACTGGTGGTGGATCACGTCCATGAGGTTCTGAACGTGCCCAAGGACCTGATGGAACCGCCACCCCGAATCACCTCGAGCGGCGGGATGGAGTTGTCGGGCGTAGCCAAGCTTGACGATGGCTCCCGGTTGATCATGGTTCTGGACGTGGCCCATCTCATGAAGGACCAGCAACTCCGCGATGTACAGACCTCGTCGGCGCAAGTCCGAGTGCACAAGGCCGGTCAGGTTCAAAGCTCGGGACCGGGCGGGCAGGAACTCAGCGAAGTGCAACTCGTGACATTCATGCTTGGCGCGGAAGAATATGGGGTTCCGATTTCGCAGATTCAGGAAATCGACCGTCTCGCCAGGATCACCAAGGTGCCCAAGGCCGCCCCGTTCATCGAGGGCATCACCAATCTGCGTGGCGAGGTCATCCCGGTGCTGGACACCCGCAAGCGCTTCGAACTCGACGTCAAACCGTCCGACGACAGGACCCGCATCATTATCGTGGATCTCGGCGGCGTGAAAACCGGCCTGGTAGTGGACTCGGTACGCGAAGTATTGAATCTCGCCAAGGAGGACATCGCCCCGCCACCGGATGCAATCGGGTCCGGCATCGATCAACAGTTCATTTCCGGTATCGGTAAGGTAGATTTCGGCAAGCGCATGATTGTGCTGCTCGACGTCGAGAGGATTCTTTCCCGTCAGGAACAGGCTCACCTCTCGGAAATAACCACGTAGCGCAGACTCGGAAGCCGGGGCCGTCCATCGGCCCCGGTGTTCTCTAAAGCTATGGGCAGAATTCGGGTGCTTGTGGCGGACGATTCCGCCCTGATGCGCCAAACACTAAAACGAATCATCGCGGCGTCGGCCGACCTTGATTTAGTAGGTCTCGCACGGGATGGCGAGGACGCAGTAGCGAAAGCCAGAGAACTCCGGCCCGATGTCGTTTCCATGGACATCAACATGCCCAAGCTGGACGGAGTCACGGCGCTGCAGATGATCCTGCGGGAGAAGATCTGTCCAGTCGTTATGGTCTCGTCGCTCACCCAAAAAGGCGCGGCCACCACTTTCGAGTGCCTCGAGCTGGGGGCTTTCGATTTTGTGGCCAAGCCGGATGGCACAGTTTCATCCAACATGGGCGTCGTGGCGGACGAGCTGATCAGAAAACTGAAAGCTGCAGCGTCACGGGGCATTATTAGTCGTCTTCAACGCAATCGCGAGCGGCGGCAACCCGCCACACCGCTTCGCGCCACGTTTGAGAACGTCACCCGGCAACGCGCGGTAGCTATCGGGATTTCCACTGGCGGGCCAGCGACTCTGCAGGATGTATTGCCGCTCATCCCGGCCGATGTGCCTGCGAGCCTCTTCCTGGTACAGCATATGCCACCTGCATTTGTTGCGTCATTTTCCAAGCGGCTGGACGAACATTGCTCGCTCAAGGTGGTGGAAGCCCGTTCGGGCATGCGAGTGGAGCCGAGTGTCTGCTACGTGGCGCCGGGAGGGATGCATCTTTGTTTGCACCGCAAGATGACCGGGGATGTGGTGATCCGGACGCCAACCACGCCGGCGACCCTGTTCATGCCCTCGGTGGGCGTCATGATGGAGTCGGTTCTGAACGCCTACGGCAAAGACACCGTCGGCGTCCTGATGACGGGCATTGGCGATGATGGCGCGGATCAGATGGTCGCCATCAAGCAGGCTGGCGGCTACACGATTGCCGAAAGCCAGGAGACGGCGGTGGTGTACGGCATGCCACGCGAGGCTGTCGAGAGAGGCGGGGCTTGCGTAGTGGCGCCGAGCCATCAGATTCCGGGCGAGATCGTAAAGGCCGTGCGGAGAACGATAGAATGACGAGTCTTGAAGAATATGTCGGAAAGTTGGGCTGCACCGACGAGACGGAGCGCACCTATGCTGCGGAAGATCTTGGGTACCTAAATGCACCCGAAGCTGTGCCGGCACTCCTGGAACGATTGCGGCACGAACCTTCGCTGACAGTTCGGGACGCCATCTTTCAGGCGCTGAGCCGCACGGATGGAGACGCGCCCATCAAAGCCTCCGTGCAACTCCTGGAAAGCGAAGATCCCCAGATCCGCAATCAGGCGGTAATCGTGCTACGAGGCAAGGGCGCACGCGTGATCCCGTTTCTGAACGCGCTCATGCGAACAGGCGACCGGCGCCTCAGGAAACTGGTCCTCGACGCATTGAGCGGCGTTCAAATGGTTGATGCGGGTGAGATTTATGCATCGGCGCTGAGGGATCAGGATCCGAACGTCGTGATCACGGCCGTGGAAAACATTGGGGGGATTCGGGCGGCGGAGTTCCGAAACCGAATCGAGGAACTCCTCCGACTGAACTCACACCCAATGCTAACTGCCGCCTGCCTGGAAGCTCTGGTTGGGATCGGCGGAGCATCCTCTCTAGAAGCAATTCGCCGCTGCTTCCCCGATTTAGCAGTCCTGCCGGATTTTCTGCTGGCATCCTGCCTGAAGGCTTTCGCCGCGCTGGGGTCGGCGCGGGAGTTCCCTGAAGTAGCCAACCTGCTACTTGTAAGGGGCCATCATCTTCGCCCGGCTATACTCGGTGCGCTGAAGGGCATACATTCACGATGCCCGTTGGACGCCCCGCCCCAGAAGCTGGTCTCAACTTTGCAAGCTGTGATTGAGAATGGCGACCCGCCCCTATGCCGGTATCAGGCGGTACAGGCACTCGGCCTCTGGGCCGGCCGTGACGATATCTGCACACTCCTGGTCTCCTGCCTCACGAGCGAGGAGCGCTTGATTCGCCTTGCCGCGGCAGAGTCCCTCCGGGCGGCGAAACGACCGGACTTACATAGGCTACTTGCCGAGCGCGCCCGCGAAGAATCCGATGAGGAGGTTTTGCAGGCCCTCACCTGCTGATCGGAACCCAATGCCAGACCTTTCGGTCGAACAATTTCAAAAGCTCAGCCAGCATATCTATCAGAAGCTGGGACTGCACTTCGATGACAAGAAGCTCTACTTCCTGAAGACGCGAGTTGCCAGGCGCATGGCTGCATTGGGAATAGATAGGGCCCAGGATTATGTCTTCATGGTCGCCTATGCCGATCCGGAGGGGCTGGAGTTACAGGCCTTGGCCAATCTGATCACAACCAACGAGACGTACATGTTTCGCGAGTACGAGCAGTTGCAGGCCTTCGCTAATCACTGCCTGCCGGAGGTGCTCTCTGCCAAGCAGGCCCGTGGCCAGAAGACCCTGCGGATCTGGTCGGCAGGCTGTTCTTCGGGGGAAGAACCGTATACGCTGGCAATGATCCTGCAGGAGGTCTTTCCCCAGGCGCAGTCGTGGGCCTGCGAAATCGTGGCGACCGATATCGATGAGAACATGCTGCAGAAGGTCGCCGCGGCTCGCTACGGATCCCGCTCTATCGCCGAGGTGCCCGACGAATATCGCGAGAAGTACCTGATTGCGGACGGTGGCGACCACGTCGTGAGGGGTCGAACTGCCGCCCTGGTCCAAACCCGGCATCTCAACTTGCATGACCGGATAGCCATGCGAGCCATGCGCGGTTTCGACTTCATCTTTTGCAGGAACGTATTGATTTATTTTGATGATCTTTCCCGCAAGTCGGTGGTGGATCGCTTTTACAATGCCCTGAACCCAGGAGGTTACATCTTTTTGGGGCACTCTGAATCGATAGGACGCGTGTCGACGGCTTTCAAGTTGAAACGATTTGAGAATCACCTGGTTTATGGCAAGGAATGAAACTGTGGACAAGAAGAATACGATCCTAATTGTGGACGACTCCGAATTCGTTCGAAGCTATCACTCCTACATATTGGAACAAGCTCATTACTCTGTGATTACCGCCGTGGACGGCAGTGACGGGCTGGAGAAGCTGTACAGGAATCCTTGCGACCTGGTTCTCACCGACATCAACATGAGCAATATGGACGGCTACGAGTTCATCCGGCGGGTGCGTGCCGATGGAAAGTACAGCTCACTCCCAATCATCATCGTGTCTACTGAAAGTGAAGCCAAGGGCAAGATGAAGGGATTTGATGCGGGGGCAAATCTCTATATCGTCAAACCCAGTACTCCCGAAATGATGGTTGAAAACATTCGCATGGTCCTGAACGCCGGCTGACGCTCCTCTGAGGAAGATAATCCCATGTCGTTTTCAATCGCCAGCACCAAAGATAAACAAATTCTCAAACTCGAAGGCGGGGTCACCATCCGGCATGCCCAGGACCTCGCCACTTTGCTCGGGCAGAATTTGGAATACGGCTTGCCCCTCGTGGTGGATACCGCAGGGCTGGAAGACATTGACACCTGTATCCTGCAGCTCCTTTATTCCCTGTGCACAACCGTCCCGGCGGTTTCGTTCGATAACCCGTCGGATGCCTTCCTGCGTGCGGTGGATCGCTGCGCTCTGAGGCTGGGTTTGTTCGGCGTAAAGGAGGATTTGTGAAGACCATCATGACAGTGGACGACTCGTCGAGCCTCCGGCAAATGGTGAGCGTTGTGCTTCGCGGCGGTGGATATGACGTTGTCGAGGCGGTGGATGGCCTGGACGCGTTGTCGAAGCTGAACGGCCAGGAGATGCACCTCTTCCTGACCGACATCAACATGCCCAAAATGGACGGACTGGAATTCACTCGCAAGCTTCGGGCAATGCCGCAGTACAAATTCGTTCCCATCGTTCTGTTGACCACGGAATCGCACCCGGAAAAGAAACAGGAAGGCAAGGCGGCGGGTGCCACGGCGTGGATTGTAAAGCCTTTCAACCCGGATCAACTGCTGGGCGTGGTGAAGAAGGTCATGCGCTGAAGCGCGGCGGGAAGGAGGCCGTAAACCGAACCATGTCTGCCGACATTATGGAGCAGATGCGGGGCCCATTTCGAGCTGAGGCTCTGGATCTGCTGATTGAACTCGACTCGGCTCTTCTGGCACTGGAAACGGAGCCAGGCGATTCAAGCCTGGTGCACCGGGTGTTCCGGGCTATTCATACCATCAAGGGCTCAGGCGCAACAGCGGGTTTCACGCACCTTGCGGGGTTTGCCCACAAGATGGAGGCGGCCTTCGACCTGGCGCGTGACGGACGTCTCGCGGTCACGCCGGAGCTGATCGATTGCGGCCTCAAGGCCTGCGACGTAATCCGGCTGATCATTGAAGGGGCGGCAGATGGGCCGGCTGTTCGCGGAGAAGTGGAGGTAACAGAGGCGTTCACGCGGTTATTGCCGGCCGCGGAAGATCCGGGCGCGGTACCAGGCCGGGAATCGAAGCCCAGAGCTGAGAATCGGGCTGCGTTTGAAATTGTCTTCAAGCCGAACCGCGGGATGTTCTATTCCGGAGCGGACCCTGTTACCCTGCTCGATGATTTGCGGGAACTGGGACGGGCCCACATCACGGCCCATGCGGAACAGGTACCGCCCTTGACTTCGCTGGAGGCCGAGCACTGCTATCTCTGGTGGGAGATTCTGCTGGTCACCGGCCGGGATCCAGCGGCCATCAAGGAAGTATTCGTATTCGTCGAGGACGAATGCGACGTGCGTGTCCGGCTCCTGGAGGATCAGGGCGGAACGGTCGCGCTTCTCGGTTCCGTGCCGGCGGAGGCGTTCGATCTGTTCAAGACCGAATGCGAAGACCACCTGGAGCAAATCGAAACCAATGCCCTGGCACTGGAGGAGCACCCTGAATCCAGGGACAACCTCGATTCTCTCTTTCGGGGCATTCACAGCATTAAAGGCAATGCCGGCGTGTTGTTGGGACACGTCAGTAGCGCGGCCCTGCTCGACAGTCACCCGCTGCAACTGCTGTTCCGGGTGGCCCACAGCCTGGAATCGCATCTGGATCCGTTCCGCGGGGTGAGCGCTGGCCTTGTGCCAGAAGCGACGATCCAGACTGCGCTGGAGAGCTGCGACGCGATCCGCACGTTGTTAGGAAGTCTTACGCACAACGGCGCCGGTGGGCCGGTATCGCCGGAACTGCTCGGCCGACTTGGCATCGAGAACCGCGTTGCGCCCGACAGAGGCATCGCTGATGGGCGGGAAGCGGCGTTTCTCAACACCACCGCACAGTGCATTGAAATGATCGCGAGCTGCCTCGGGCGATTCGACGGTCGCAGCGAGCCCCGCGGACCCGTAATCGAAACCTATCGCCGCGGGCTCAAGACCCTATCGGCGGCCGCTCAATACCGGAACTGCCCGGAACTGGAAGAACCCATCGCCCAGCAACTCCGTATTCTGGACGCCGCCATCAGATTCGGCGAAACACCGGGGAGCGAAGAGCGATCGGTCCTGGGAACGGCCTTCCACGCGACTTGCGCGATCCTCGACCGCATGTCACCTGGAGGTAGCGAAAGCCCCGTTGCGGAACCTGCAGGTGCGGCCCAACCCGCGCCGGGCCTGGCGGAACGGTCCGGTGCTGCCGCGTCCCCTTCCACGATCCGCATCGATCAGAACAAATTGGACCGCCTGATGCGGGTCGTCGGCGAACTGCTGGTGGCGCGCGGGGCATTCCCGCTGCTCGTCCAGAAGCTGAACGACGGCGCGGATGGCGCAGCCATGGTGAAAGATCTGAAGGAGGCTGGTTCGAACATCTCCCGCATTGCCGACGAACTCCAGACTAGCGTTATGTCGATTCGGATGCTACCGGTCAAGGCCGTCTTCCAGCGATTCCCTCGCCTGGTGCGGGATCTCGCCCGGTCGTTGGGAAAGGAAGTTCGATTGGTGCTCGGTGGAGAGGGGATTGAGCTGGACAAAACGATCCTCGAACAGATCGGCGATCCGCTGGTTCACATCATTCGAAATGCGGTGGACCACGGTATTGAGCCGCCGGAGGAACGCCGGGCAAAGGGAAAAGACGCGACTGGACAAGTGACCTTGAGTGCGCACCATGCAGCGGGCGGTGTCGCGATTGAGATTAGAGACGACGGCCGGGGGCTCGACGCAACCGCCCTCAAACGCAAAGCCGTAGAGAAAGGGTTGCTCACGCCGGAAGCCGCCGCAGGTATGTCTGACGAGGCTGCTTTCCAGTTGGTATTCCTGCCGGGTTTGACAACCACTACGAAGGTCACCGAAGTTTCCGGCCGTGGAGTTGGCATGGATGTCGTCCGCAGCAACGTGCGCAACCTCCAGGGCACAATCGAGATTCGGTCGAAACTGGGCGAAGGCACTACCTTCCTGCTGAGACTGCCCACCAGCCTCATGATTTCAAAGGGCATCTTGCTGGAAGCGGGAAATCAGGAGTACATTCTCCCGCTGAGCAATATCCGCGACATGGTGAAGCTGCCCTTGGAAGAGACTCACGAGTACCGGGGACTCACCCTGGCGCAGGTTAGAGGCACAATCTACACCATGTTCCGCCTTGCGGATATGTTGGGGCTCGTCCCGGTGAAGACGCCCGAACTTTCCGTCGCGATCGTAGAGGCCGGCACTATGAAATACGGCCTTGTAGTCGATAAGTTCCTCAGCGAAGTAGAAGTACTAGTTAAGCCGCTGACTCGCGGACTGGAGCAATGCAAGGAGTTTCAGGGCGCAGCAATTATGGGTGACGGACGGGTGGTGCTCGTCCTAAATGCCTTGGAGTGCCACAGCTTGGATCGTACCGCGCGCAATTAGCTGACCAACCGAAAAAGCGGGCTGTAGTTCCGCCCCCGGGCGCACTACTTTCCTCCTGGGTGAATTCTGTCCACAGCGCAGCTACAAAACTCTCTGCCCACAAGACCAGGGCCGAGGCGGAATTCCTGGAGAACGACCTCAAGGTGCGTTTCCACTTTACGCCGACCTATTCTTCCTGGCTCAATCAGGTCGAGATCTGGTAGATCTGGTTCGCCAAGATCGAACGCGACGTCATCGCTCGCGGGGTCTTCACTTCGGTCGCCGACTTGGCGCGCAAGATCGGGAAGTATATCCGCGCCTATGCCAAGTCAGCCCGCCCGTTCCGCTGGACCTACGCAGACCTGAACTTCCGCAGTGGTAATGTTACCACTGGGACAGACCACTAGTTGACGGTTGAGATCCACAGTACCCGCGCCTAGACCGTCATTTGGTGCAGCGTCTTGAACGCCTCAAATAGAACGCGCGGGTTGTGTTGCCCTTTGTAGACGGCTGGTGGCTCACGGTCCAACTCGAGCAGGTTGTAGACGGCTGTGGCGGCGCTGCGGATGGAGTATTCCACTGTGAACACAACGTCGTCCGGAAGTTCGCAAAACTGGCCGGTAAAAGCCAGATTTGCTGTTCCCGATGGAATCACCTGGGGACGATCGCCCCTCTCCCGCGTTAGGAACTGGCTGGTGATAAATGGCATCATGCAGGGAATGCAGGTCGAAGTTATGAGGATTTGAGCCGCTTCCCTATCGATGTGCAAGTGCCCCAGAATCTCGGTCAGGATTTCCCGTCCGGTGCACGCCGACATTGGTTTCTTCACGAAGTCGCCCGGTTTGTCGACGTGCAGGCCATAGCCCCAGAAGACTTCGACATCCTCGGGTTGTCCAATAAAGTGCGGTTGATGCGGCAAGACGATCGAGGCTAACCACGCCGAGTCGGCGAATGTGATCAGCCCGCCTTCGCCGGGTGTATTACTGGTGAAATCGCGGACCAGGCGAAAGAAACTCGGGTCGCGCAGCGTGGCAGTAAAGGAAACCCATTTGGACTGCTCGACTCGATCGGTGAACGTACAAGGCTGCCCGAATTCGGGCCTTCCGGCCGCGATCTTCTCCCAGAGTGCCCAGGCGCCTCCATCGGCTTTCCCCTTGAGGACGGGGGTGGAGTCCATCGAACCAAGACTGGAGGCCTCCGTCATCGAGCCCAGAGTGACGATCACATAGTCGGCGTTGTTGACCTTGATTTCGTCGGAACCTCCCCGGCGCTCGTATAGGATGCGATCCACTCTCTTCTTGCCGGCTTCCTCCCGCATGACAAGATCGGTGACGCGAACATTCAAGTCGAAATGCACCTCGCGCTCTGCCAGCCATTTCTGGAGCGGCCTAACCATCGAGTCGTACT
>Ga0181517_10003854_pt1 | contig 14024 bp, 12 predicted proteins | sample PEATcosm2014_Bin_31_FD_119748 | JGI IMG/M metagenome (GOLD analysis project Ga0181517, IMG submission 119748) | Peatland microbial communities from MTU Mesocosm Facility, Houghton, MI, USA - PEATcosm2014_Bin01_30_metaG | ecosystem: Environmental > Terrestrial > Soil > Wetlands > Peat | place... | reverse complement strand
TCAGATTACATCGGGCGAGACGCTGGATGCGAAGTTTCGTGGGGAAGGTTCGGGGCGCGCTGGCTCGGCGAACGGGAAAGCGAAGCAGAGCGAAGACGTGGACGACGTGCAGAGCGCCGTGCAGTTGGGGCATGTGATGATGACGCGGCGCGCTCCGGCGAAGAGCAGGGGGAGTCTGGGCGGTGCGACGGGCGGGTCGGCACTGGGGCAGCAGGAGGTGGAGCAGGCGACGGCGCAGAGAGTTGCATTCGACGGCGATCTGGACAGTGTGACGCTCTCGGACGGGGTTCAGGTGATCGATCAGACGAGCGTGTTGTGGGCCGATCAGGTGGTGATGTATCGCACGAGCGGGGACGCACACGCGAGCGGCTCGGTGAAGGTGAGCTATCTGGCGCGGGCGGGCGGGAATCAGCCCAGCGGGTTGCGCGGGACTGCTCCCGGAGCTACGGCTCCGGAGAGCACTCTACAGTCTGCAACATCGGTTGAGCCTACGCATGTGGTTGCCGCGAGCGCGGATATGGTGCGTGCGACTAATGGTGCGACCTTCTACGGCAAGCCCGCGAGACTGTGGCAGGGCGGATCGCAGGTGCAGGCCCCGGTGATTCAACTGCAAGGCGTCGAGCAGAGCGGGACGTGGGCGCTATCGAAACTGATTGCGCACGGAGATGCGACTGGCTCGGCGGGACAGGTGCGGACGATTCTGGTCCACGCCGCAGGCCTACAGCCCAGTCCGGATAAACTCGGCACAGCGAAGCCCCGCCCCGCGAAGACGGGCACGCCACTGTCCTGTAGCGCGAAGTCCGAAAGCACGAAGCCCTCAGCCGAGAAGAGCCAGCGGCTGCCGCGTGTAGTCCGCATCACCAGCGGCCAGCTCATCTACACCGGCGATCTCCGCCAGGCCGAGTTTACCGGCGACGTGCGCGCCGAGACGCTCGACGGCACCATTCACGCTGCACAGGCCACGGTTTATCTGCAACCCGACGCAAAAGGCATCGCGGGCAAAGTCGAGCGCACGATCGCCACCGGCCAGATTCAGATCGATCAGCCGGGTCTCCGTGCTACCGGCGGGCGTTTGGTCTACACTGCCGCCGACGGGCTCTTCGTCTTGACCGGAGACGGCAAGTCGCCCCCGAAGCTGGTCGACTCCGAGTGCGGAACAATCACGGGCGCGGCGTTGCAGTTCCACACTGGCGACGAAAGCGTAGAGGTGACGAGCGTCGAGCCGGGCGGCGCGGCGTCGGGCCAGCGCTTGCGTACCGAGACACGCGTGGGCAAAGATGCGACGATGGGGAAAGGGAAACCATGAGCACGATGCGGACGCTTGAGATCGATGAGATTGGGAAGGCCTACGCCGGGCGGCAGGTGGTGCGCGGCGTGAACATGCAGATCGGGCAGGGCGAGGTGGTGGGACTGCTGGGGCCGAACGGCGCGGGCAAGACGACCAGCTTCTACATGATCGTCGGGCTGGTGCGTCCGGACACGGGGCGCATTGTGGCCGACGGCGACGACATCACGCGGCTGCCGATGTACCTGCGCGCGCGAGAGTACGGCATCAGCTATCTGCCGCAGGAGCCTTCGATCTTCCGCAAGATGACGGTGGAGGACAACATTCTGGCGGTGCTGGAGGCGCAGCCGTTGAGCCGGGAGGAGCGGCGCACGCGAACGGAGAAGCTGATCGAGCAGTTCAGCCTGAATCACGTTCGCAATACGATGGGATATGCGCTGAGCGGGGGGGAGCGGCGGAGAGTGGAGATTGCGCGCTGCCTGGCCATCGAGCCGGCGTTTATTCTGCTCGACGAGCCGTTTTCAGGCATTGACCCGATTGCGGTGCTGGAGTTGCAGGAGATCATCTTCGAACTGAAGAAGAACGGGATCGGGGTCCTGGTGACGGACCACAATGTGCGCGAGACGCTGTCGGTGACCGACCGCGCGTACATCATCAACGAGGGAAAGATATTTCGAGCGGGAACGCCCGGAGAGCTTGGACGCGACCCCGAAGTGAGACGCATCTACCTGGGCGAAAAATTTTCCATGGATTAGGGCGCGGCTTCAAGAATGACGTGGGGCATCGCGCCTCGAACGGAATACGGAGGTTCTTTCCCTTCGACTACGCTCAAAGTTCAACTTACAGTTCATACGCATTAGCCAGCGTGGTTCCAGCGTGTGCGGGGGCAAGTTCGCGGTGAATTATGAAACGGTTGCATCTTATGTGGTGGCTGCTACGTCTACATGTCCTATAGTCCATGAGCAATCGTGATTGCGCGTCCATTGAGGCGTGGAGTTTACACGCTGCACGAATGGCGCGCGGCGTGTAGACTGTGGCCAAGTTACCAAGCAGACGAAAGCGGGACGTGTTTCGTTCGATCGGGTCAGTTCGCGGCAATTGCGCGAAACCAGGAAGCGTGAAGAGGTTGAAGGATTGTTACAGACGAAGCTAAATATACGAGTTTCGCAGCGCCAGGTGCTGACGCCCGGACTGGTGCAGATGGTCAGCGTTCTGGCGCTGAACAAGCTCGAACTGAAAGAGATGATTAACAGCGAGATGGTGGAGAACCCGGTGCTGGAGGAGGTCGAGGAGTCTGCCATAACGATCGAGGAGATGGCGGGACGAGAGGCCGAACGCGAACGCTCCGCCGAGGAGATTGCGAGCGAGGCCGAGCGGGAAGGGAAGGACGAGAAGGACCCCTTCGACGAGATCGACTTTGGCAACTACTTTCAGGACTACCTGGATCCTGGGTTTCGCACTGCTTCCAGCTTCGAGGAGTACGACCGGCCTTCGTTCGAGAACTTTTTGTCGCAGCCGAGTACGCTGACCGACCACCTGGAGTGGCAGTTGGGTTCGATGGCTCTGGCCACCGAGGTGCGGATGGCAGCCGATCTGGTGGTTGGCAATCTGAACCAGGACGGGTACCTGACGGCCACGGACGAGGAACTGGTGGAGGCATTGCTTGAGATGCTCGGTCCTGCCCTGACGGAGCCAATTCCGTTTGAGCGCGGGTTGAAAGGACGGCCCGCGTGGGAGGAACATCGCTCGGCGAAGGACGCGAGGCTTGATGTGGCTGCCTCGGGTCCGGGGCTGGTCTTCAACGACGCCGGCCACTTCGGCGAGCGCGCGAAGTGCTTGGCAACGGTGCAGGAGGCGCGCGCGATTGTTCATAATCTCGACCCGCTGGGGGTTGGCGCGCGCGATCTGCGTGAGTGCCTTCTGATCCAGATCACCGCCATGCGCCGCGAGGCCGAGATGGTGAGGAAACGCGCTGCTGAGCTGGGTGGGCACCGCGCAGCCGGACTGTTGCACGATCTCGCGGACGCCGAGGCGGAGGAGATGAACCGGGCGGCAGAGCCGGCCTTACACCCGTTTAGGCGTGAGCCCTTAAACGGCGCTTCGTCCCGCGATGCACATGTGCGGAATGGTGTGACAGGCGATGTCGCAATGGACAATGGGAGTGGCGACGGCGATGTCTTCGAGATTGCGGCGCACATCATATCGAACCACCTGTCCCTGCTACAGAAGAAAGACATGCGCGAGTTGACGCGCAGTTGCGGCAGAGGCGTGGAGGAGGTGCAGGCGGCGGTGGACCTGATCCGCACGCTCGATCCGCGCCCAGGTCAGCGCTTCAACCTGAGCGAGACGCGGCTGATCGAACCGGACGTTGCATTTATCAAGCGGGACGGCGAGTATGTTGTGCTGATGAACGAGGAGGACATGCCCACGCTTCGCCTGAGCCGGTCATACCGCAGGATGCTGCGCGAGAAGACGACGGAGAAAGATGTGCGCGAGTACGTCAAGGAGCGCTACAAGTCTGCGATCCAGTTGTTGCGCAACATCGAGCAGAGGAAGAATACGATCGTGCGTACCTGCGAGGTGATTGTTCGCCGCCAGGCGGAGTTTCTGGAGCGCGGCGAGCAGGGCCTGAAGCCAATGATGATCAAGGAGGTGGCCGAGGAGATTGGCGTGCATCCTTCAACTGTGAGCAGGGCCGTGGCCAACAAGTATGTGCATACGACGCAGGGCGTCTATGAGTTGCGCTACTTTTTCACTGAAGGGGTAAACGGGCCGGAGGGTGGCAATCTGCCGCTGGTGCTGCTGAAACGCAGAGTGAAGAAGCTGATAGAAGATGAGGACCCGCGAAAGCCGCTGACTGACGACCAGATTACGGCGGAGTTGCTGCGCCAGGGCATCCGCGTCACACGCAGAACGGTGGCCAAGTACCGCGAAGACATGCAGATTCCCAGTACCCATCAGCGACGCGTACGCTGATGGGGAGAGAGGAGTTGGTCGATATCGAACGCAGTGAGTTGGGTGGAGTGAATCGGATGTAACGAGCCGGATGAGGCGCGGGACGCATCCAAGCAGATTGAATGGAAGATATGAGGTGAGCGGATGGTCATCGAGTACACGGGAAGACAGACGGTTGTGACGCAGAAATACAAGGACCTGGCCGAAGCGGGGCTGAAGCGGATCAAAAAGATCGTGGGCGCGTCTGCAACCGCGCACGTTGTGCTGACGGTGGACAAGTACCGCAAGATCGCGGAGGTCACGGTGACCGAGGGAAGCCAGAGCATGGTCTCCAACTGCGAGTCGGCGGAGATGACAACAGCATTGCATGATGCGCTGGAGAAGCTGGAGCAGAAGGCCATCCGGCAGAAGCAGAAGACATCGACGATCAAGCGGCATCCGCGAGCTGGAGAGATTCCGGCGGAAGACGTCGAGGTCACGGCGGCTGTAGCAGCCGCAGAAGAAGGCTGATTTAGAGCGGTTTCACCGCAACTGTTATCAGGCGAGGATTATGGAAGTGGTTTTTCTTGAGGAAAAACCACGCAAACGGTCTTCGCTTCTGTAAAAACCTGCGGTGAAACCGCTCTAGCGGGACGAAGAGGAGGCCCTTGGCTGAAGTTCAGGGAAGCCATGTGCCTTATTTGGTGGGGTAAAAGAGTTGCGGACATGTCCTTGGGTGTGGGAATCATGACATGAAGGGTTTACGTTCGTTGAAACTGGTTTTTCATGGCATTCATTCGACCTTGCTCGGGACCGGCTGCGAATCCTTACATATAACCCAAACAAGGGTATTTCGCAGTTTGTGAACCCGTGTTCTTCAACGAACCCGGGTATTTAGCGGTCTGTCTAACCAATGTTTGCTTTATAGCCGATAGAACATGCAGGGGATCTGTGCATGAGTTCCAGCTTCCAAGTTAAGTGCAAGGCCGCAGCAGAGAGCGATCTGAGTTCAGCGTCGCCTATCCTGCCGCCTGTTAGTTTGCCTGGGGCGGATTGCGGACAATCCGGTTTTTCCGTCACAATTCACGAGTGGCTTGGGATGCTGCCGGTGATGGCTTTCCTGGAGCGTGGTGAAGAGATTGCCGCAGCCAACGATATGGCGCGGGAGTTTGTCGGCAGTAGCGAGAGCATGAGGACGGGCGATCTGTTTCTGGGCGCCTATCCCGCGGCGGGAGATGCGCTCCGGCAGCGCTTCGAGTGTCTGCTTGCATCCCGCGGCGGCCCAGCCAGCAATGTGTCGGGAGTGGTGCAGGAATTTGCGGCCGCTGGTCCAGGAACCCGTCTGGTGTTGCTGATGGAGCCGCTGAAAGGGGACGCGGAGAGCTTGGCAGGCGGTGACAGCAAGCGCAGAAGCAGCTTTCTTGAGGAGCTATTCGACTCGGCGTCCGATGCCATGGTCATCATTCAGGAGGACCGCATTCTGCGCGCCAATCATGAGTTTTCGCGCATCTTCGGATACTCCAGCGAGACCTGCCTGGGCTGCACGCTCTACGATCTGATTGTTCCCGAAGGCCGGATGCATGAGTGCGAGATGCTGATGCACACGGTTGAGACCGAGGGACGGGCATCGATTGAGACGGTGCGGCGCACCAACACTGGCGAATTAATGGATGTGTCTATCGTCGTTACGCCGGTGCGGCTTGGGGCCGGCAGGAGCGGCCACGCGGTGACCTATCGCGACATCCGCAAGGAGAAGCAGTTGCAGGCCCGGTTGCAGCATTCGGCGCTGCACGATCCGTTGACAGGACTGGCGAACCGGATGCTGTTTCTCGACAGGCTGACGCTGACCATGGCGCGTTTGCGGCGCAGGCCGGACCGCAACTTTGCCGTTATCTTTCTCGATCTGGACCGCTTCAAGCAGGTCAATGACACCTGGGGCCATGCGGCGGGAGACGCGCTTCTGCTGGCTGTAGCCGAGCGCCTGCGTGCCTGTTTGCGGCCACAGGACACTGTGGCTCGCTTTGGCGGGGACGAGTTTGCGCTGGTGCTTGACGAGGCTGGCAGCGTGGAGGACATCGATTGCCTGGCGCGACGCATTCAACTCGATATGCAGCTGCCCGTCGAGATTGGCCAGGGAGAGGTTTGCGTCTCCGCCAGTATGGGCATTGCGCTGGGTTCGACGGCATACAACGACGTCGAAGACATTTTGCGGGACGCGGATGCGGCAATGTACCGCGCCAAGGAGATGGGCAGGGCGCGCCACGAATTCTTTGTGGCGCCGGCAACATTGCCGAAGGGAATGCCGTCTGTCCTGCGGTCGAATTCGGAAGCGGCGTGAAGTGTTTTTGGCCTGTTTGAGATGGCGTGGTGCTAGGATTTCAGCATGACCGCGAAACGCGTTGCCAAGAAGGGGAAGCCTCCGAGCGGACAGGTCAACCATACGGAAGACCGTGAACTGGTGATTCTGACCGGCATGTCCGGCTCGGGCAAGGACTCGGCGTTGAAGGCGTTCGAGGATTTGGGCTACTACTCGGTGGACAACCTGCCGCTGGAGCTGGTGCCGCGCTTCGCCGACCTGGTGAGCCAGTCGCCGGAGATCGAGCGCGCGGCTCTGGTGGTGGACGTGCGCGAGGGGATACGGTTGGAGCGCTTTCCCTCGATTCTGAAGCAGGTGCGCAAGGTGCTACCGACGCGAGTGGTCTTCCTGGAGGCCAGCGAAGACGCGCTGGTGCGGCGGTTCTCCGAGACGCGGAGGCCGCATCCGATGGGCCGCGGCGAGACGGTGCTGCATGGCATCCGCGCGGAACGCAAACGGCTTGACCCGGTGCGCAACGTCGCCGACATCGTAATCGACACCAGCAAGTTCAACGTGCACGAGCTGCGCGCCCACATCATCGCGCAGTTTGAGCGCGCAGCGGGCGAGCGCGGTCTGACGATCTCATTGTCCAGCTTCGGCTTCAAGAACGGCGTGCCCGGCGAGGCCGACCTTGTCTTCGACGTGCGCTTCCTGCCCAATCCGCACTTCGTGCCGGAGTACCGCAAACTGACCGGGCGCCATGCCAAGGTGGCGAAGTACATCCGGCAATTCCCCCAGACGCTGGAGTTTCTGGACAGGGCGACGGAGATGCTGAAGTTCCTGTTGCCGCACTACGTCGAGGAGGGGAAGAGCTATCTGACGGTGGCGTTCGGGTGCACCGGTGGACAGCACCGGTCGGTGTTCATCGCGGAAGAGATGAAGAAGCGGCTGGAGGCTGAGGGCTACCGCGTGAAGACGGCGCACCGCGACATGCCGCGCTGAAGGGCGCATTGATTCGGGCCGCTCGCTCCATCTTCCGCAACACTTTTCGCGAAAACCAATAGAATGGCTGAATGCCTGTGAATGGCGAGAAGGACCGGGGGTTGGCAGCATGAGGCGCGTCTGGCGGCTGCTGCGGTATGCGCGCCCGTACGCGCTCTATTCGCTTGCGTCGGTTGCGCTGATGGCGGTGGTGGGCGCGATGGCAGGGCTGCGCGTCCTGCTCATCAAGCCCATCATCGACAACGTGCTCAGCCCCAGGGCGTCGCCCGATCAAGTGCTGGTCTTCACCATCCCGCACACGCACCGTGTCATCGATCTGCAGTTCCTCATTCCGCACCATTTTCACAATGCGTGGACCGTAGTTGCAGTGGCTCTGATTGGCTCGGCAGTCATTAAGTCGATCTGCGACTACCTTGGCACTGTGCTTGCCAATAAGGCCGGGTTCGGCATGATCACGGACCTGCGCAACAATTTTTACGACTCGATACTGCGACGCTCCATCGCTTTTTTCCAGCGCCATACGTCGGGTACGTTGATCTCTACACTCATCAACGACGTGGAGCGGGTGCAGACCGCTATGGCAAGCATCCTGAGCGACTTTCTGCAGCAATTCTTCACCCTGGTGGTAATGATTGCGGTGGTTGTGATTACCGGCGGAACGATGGCGTTAATCCTGCTGCTGTTCGTCCCGGTGGTGATCCTCTCCTCCCGCAGGGTGGGCCGCAGCGTGCGCACGACGACGCGAAAGGGACAGGACAAGCTGGCGGAGATCCAGAACATTGTGCAAGAGACGATTACGGGCAACGGCATCGTGAAGGCGTTCGGGATGGAGCATTGGGAGATGAACCGTTTTCGCCGTGCATCCGACCGCCTGCTGACCGCAAACATGCGCTCCGTCGCGGTGCAGGCAATCTCCTCGCCGCTGATGGACGCACTGGGCGCAGTCCTGCTGGCGCTGCTGCTGCTGTACGGACGCAATATCATCCTTCATGGCGTCACCCCGGGCACCTTCATCACTTTTCTCGGTGCGGTGATCATGCTGTACGATCCGTTGCGCAGAATGCCGGTCTACTACAACAATTTTCAGCAGGCGCTGGGTGCGAGCGAAGAGATATTCCGCTTTATGGATGCGGAGGACGATGTGCGCGAGAAGAAGCGCGCGCTTGTGCTGCGGGGCTTCAAGGACTCCGTTCGCTTCGAGCAGGTGGACTTTGCGTACGCCAGCGGCGGCGAGGTGACCGAGGTGCTGCACGCAATCGACCTCGATGTGAAGCGGGGCGAGGTGATTGCGATAGTGGGGCCGAGCGGGGCGGGGAAGTCGTCGCTGGTGAACCTGGTTCCACGCTTCTTCGATGTGACTGGGGGGCGCATCACGATCGACGGTCACGACCTGAGGGATGTGACTATTGCCAGCCTGCGCAAACAGATCGGCAAGGTGACGCAGGAGACCATCCTGTTCAACGACACGGTTCGCAACAACATCGCATACGGCCAGCCCGACGTGCCTCTGAGCCGCGTCGAGGAGGTGGCGCGCATGGCCCTGGCGCACGACTTTATTCTGCACATGCCGAATGGCTACGACACAATGATCGGCGAGAAAGGCGTGCGGCTTTCGGGCGGAGAGCGGCAGCGGCTGGCGATTGCGCGCGCCATCCTGAAGAACGCGCCGATCCTGATTCTGGATGAGGCGACCAGTGCGCTGGACACCGAGAGCGAGGCGTTTGTGCAGGCCGCGCTGGCGAACCTGATGCAGGACCGCACCGTCTTTGTGATTGCGCATCGCATGTCGACCGTGCGCCGGGCAACGCGGATCGTGGTGATTGAGGACGGACGAATTACGGAGACGGGTACGCACGAGGAGCTGATACAGCAGTCGGGGACCTACCGGCGGCTGTACGATCTTCAGTTCGATGCGCCGGAGACTGAACAGCGCGCGGCGAATGAGGCCGAGAGCGCCGAAGCAGAGGTTATGGAAGGAACAGAGTAAGCGATGAAGAAGAAGAATGCACCCATTCACTCGATGACCGGATTTGCCACGGTGCAGTCGGCGGCCGAGGACGACCTGGCATTCACGCTGACGTTGAAGAGCGTGAACCATCGCTTTCTCGACCTGAGCCTGCGCCTGCCCGGCGACTGCGATGCACTGGAGGCTGCGCTGCGGCGGCTGATCAAGGAGTGTGTCAAGCGTGGGCATGTGGATGTGACGCTGCATCTGGACCGCCGCGCACGGGAACAGACGCAGACGATCCAGCTCAACCGTGAGCTGCTGGCGGCGCACGTCCAGGTCTTCCATGAGGCGGCGAAACTGCACCATTTCAATGTGGAGCCGAATCTGAACGAGATTCTGAAGATGCCGGGAGTCCTGTCGCCCGAGGCCGCAACGGCTGCACCGGATGCTACACGCTCGTTGGCGCTGGAGGCCGCGGTGACGGGGCTAGTGCCGACGCTGCTCGAACAGTTGAACCATGTGCGCGCGGTGGAGGGAGCGACGCTGGCATCCGAGCTGCGCGCGGAGATGATGCGTCTGCGGGCGCTGGCCGAGGAAGCCGCGGAGCTGCGCACGGGTGCGCGCGAGGCCCACTACGAGCGGCTGCGGACGCGAATCGGGGAGCTGCTGAAGGCGGATGAGGCTGCCGCGGCGCAGGCGACAGAGTCGCGGCTGCTTGCCGAAGCGGCACTGCTGGTCGAGCGGTCGGATATCGAGGAGGAACTGGTGCGGCTGCGCACGCATATCGAGAGCTTTGTGGAGATGCTGGACGCAGGCGGCGAGTTGGGCAAGCGGCTGGACTTTCTGCTGCAGGAGCTGAACCGCGAGGCCAATACGATGCTGTCGAAGACCACGGGCGGCGATCCGGGGATAGGGCTACGGCTGACCACGCTGGGGCTGGAGATGAAGTCCGAGATCGAACGCGCGCGCGAACAGGTGCAGAACCTGGAGTAGAGCCCTTCCACGGACTGAACACGAGGATGCATATATCAAGCAGGCCGGTTCCCAGCAGGACCAGGCTGGCAGGCTCTGGTGTGTTTGCGTGGGGAGAGAGGGTCGTCATGAACTCCTGGGGTTCGCCCCCGTTGGGATAGCTGTCGCTGGGGATGAACAAGCTGTCAGTTGCAAAGTCGCTGGAGGGCAGGGTGGGGGCCAGGCTGAGGGCTGTCGAGGCCAGGGTCTGTGCATTGGAGTCGTAGGCCCCATCTGTGCTGCCGGAAGTGAGCGATGGGTACATAATGCTCCAGATGGCGAACTGGAGGTCGGAGGTCTGTTGAGCATTGCCGGTGGCGGACGCGTACTGGTTATAGAGATATGCGTCGGCCAGAATGTCAACCCCGGATTCGCCGTCGATCGTCTCGCTGGGCGTGACGCGGGACACATCGATGGCGGTCACATTCCAGCTCTCCTCGATGGAGATGTCGCGATCGAAGTTGAGGCAGGACATGCTGACCAGCGTATCGCTGACGCCCGGACCTGTGACCGTGAAAAAATAGGGATCGACGTACCAGCCGTCCGTACTTTGTCCGCCCTCGCCTGTCCACTGGAGCGTGTCGGCAAAGCTGGCCCAGGGGACTAGACAGACAAGGACGAGGGTCAAGGCAACTACTATCGTTCTCAATCTCATGGTGGTACTCCCCGGAATCGCAGCGCACCCTTAACTCTGACGGTTCGTTTTTTGGTCTCGATCGTTCATTCCCTCCTTATCGACAGTTCGCTCATCCTGCTTCAATTAATGCCGATAATTATTTGCTTCGCTCGAAGGAAGCACCTTCCAAACTGCCTGCAATGACGTCTGTTCGCTAGGTCCACATTTGCAGACGGTGAGCGGCTGGGCCTGGCTCGTATCTTCCAGGGGTTACACTGCTTGGTAAGCATGGCAGGGATACTGTTCATCATTTCGGCGCCTTCGGGTTCGGGCAAATCGACGCTGGTGGCGCAGGTGCGCACGCTGGTGGAGGGTCTGGAGATGAAGGCCGAGATCGAACGCGCGCGCGAGCAGGTGCAGAACCTGGAGTAGGCGGTTCGCACCTGCTTCGGCAACGCTCAGTTTGCGGTGGGCTGCTCGACGTGGTCGATGACGAGGGTGTCGACGGGGCCTTTGGTGGAGTTGAGCTTGAGGCCGAGCTGTTCCTGCACGGCGGTAAAGATGGATGGGCCGGAGGAGTCGGTCGATGTGGAGTCATTGCTGCCGGGGCCTTGATCGCGCGTCCACTCCAGTTTGATTTCGTACTTGCCGGTGAGGCCGGTCTTGTCCACGACAGGGCGGCCGAGTTGCGAGGACAACTGGAAGACGAGAGCTGAGAGATCGGCTGTCTCCATGGTGGACTTTCCGCTAGCGTTCATGGTCATCCTGGTGGATTGATCGGGCTTCGCAGGCTGAAGTTTGGGGCCGTTCCTGGCGACAACCAGCTCATAGATGGGCTGTTCTTTGGTCTCGGTGTGAACGACGAGCTTGAAGCGGTCGGCCAGAAGCGAGCGCAGCATGAGGATGCGCTGTTCCTTTGTGAGCGGTTGAAGAGCGGTGCCGTCGGCTGGGACGACCTTCGCCTCGATGTCGTAGTGGTAGGAGGCGCTCCAGTCGGGGCCACCGGAGATCTGATCGGGTCTGACGCCATAGGCGTTGGCGATGAGCGACTTCAGATCGATGTTGCTGGCGGAGTAGCCGTCCGGCAGGCTTCTGCTGCCAACTCTCATGCGGAAGGAGCCGTTGCCGCTCATCTGGGCGTTGTCTTTGTTTGGCCGGATGGAGATGACATCGAATGATGGCACTTTTGCGGCTGTGTCTGCGGCCTGCGTCGCGGGTGTGGCTGGCGGGGCGGACTGAGCGTGTACGGCGGGCGCAGCTTGGGCGAGCAGGGTGGCGGCGAGGAGGATGAAAGCGCAGCGCTTCAAGTGGTGTGGCATCGGCAAAATTCCTTTCTGCTGGGGCAATTTGTTGCAGGTTCTCTGTAAGACGTATTCGGTTTGAAATTGCTCAAAGTTATTTTGTGGATGACTGGGAATGTACGTTGTTGCACAAGCAGACGGTGGGAGCGGTTTACACTTCTAGGTAAGCATGGCAGGGATACTGTTCATCATTTCGGCGCCTTCGGGTTCGGGCAAATCGACGCTGGTGGCGCAGGTGCGCACGCTGGTGGAGGGTCTGGAGTTTTCCATCTCGTACACGACGCGTGCTCCGCGCGGATCGGAGACAGACGGGCGCGAGTACCACTTCACGAGCCGCGAGAGCTTCGAGCGGATGATTGCGGCGGATGAGTTTATGGAGTGGGCCGAGGTCTTCGGCAACTACTATGGGACGGCGCGGACGGCGCTGGAGTACGCGCGGGCGGCGGGCAAGGACCTGCTGCTGGACATCGACGTGCAGGGCGCGAAGCAGGTGATGCAGCGGATGCCGGAGGCGGTGTCAATCTTCATCCTGCCGCCCAGCCCCGAGGTGCTGGAGATGCGGCTGCGCAATCGCAGCGAGGCCGAGCACATGACATCGGAAGAGGTGATCGAGCGGCGGCTGCAGCAGGCGCGCAACGAGCTGGAGCAGGTGTGGGAGTACAAGTACGCTCTGGTGAACGACGTGCTGGACCAGGCGACGGCGGAGCTGCGGGCGATTGTACTGACCGAACGCGGCGAAGGCGATGGCGTGACGGCGATGGCGGCCAGTTGCCGGACGGATGCGCGGCCGGCGCGGCTCAGCGCCGTGCTGGAGAGCTTCCACGTTGGGTGACAGGACAAATCGGCGCGGTTGGGGTAGATTGAAAGCATCCCACGCGAGGTGCGAACAATGGCGAATGAAGATCCACTGCACAACAAGTACAGTCTTGTAAGGGGTGCCGCGCGCAGGGCACGCCAGTTGCAGTCGGGCGCCGTGCCGCTGATGGCCACCAAGAGCATTAAGGCCTGCCGCGTGGCACAGGACGAGATCAACCAGGGGCGCGTGACCTTCGTGGTCAGCCATAAGCCGAAGTCTGTGGCTCCCGAGCCGGTGGAGCAGGACCAGTAGCCGCCGCGATGCAGAACGAGGGCGGAGTGCAGGTGCGCGCATGGGTCGAGTACTACCGTGACCTGGGCGTTCACGACTTTTATCGACGCGGAGAACCGGTGCCGCAGCCTGTGTGCGATGCGGACGAAGGTCCGGCAACAGTGAACGCAGCGGTGGAGAGCAGCGGATATTTTTCGGGCGATACAACTTCAACGCCGCCGATAGCAGAGACGAACTTTATGCCGCCGCCAGTCAGACTTATCTCGTTCAACGATCTTGCGCCGATGCCCTCGGCGGCGATTCCGGCTGCGGAGCGCGAGGCCGCGCTGCTTGCGATTCAGGAGGAGATTGGCGACTGCACGCGCTGTCCGCTGGCCTATGCGGGGAGACGGAAGATTGTCTTCGGCGACGGAGCGGCGTCGGCCCGGCTGATGTTTGTGGGCGAAGGGCCGGGCGCGGACGAGGACGTGCAAGGGCTTCCGTTTGTCGGCAAGGCGGGGCAGTTGCTGAACAATATGATCGGCGCAATGGGGCTGGCGCGGTC
>Ga0181517_10003851_pt1 | contig 14034 bp, 12 predicted proteins | sample PEATcosm2014_Bin_31_FD_119748 | JGI IMG/M metagenome (GOLD analysis project Ga0181517, IMG submission 119748) | Peatland microbial communities from MTU Mesocosm Facility, Houghton, MI, USA - PEATcosm2014_Bin01_30_metaG | ecosystem: Environmental > Terrestrial > Soil > Wetlands > Peat | place... | reverse complement strand
GGGTCAAGATGAACGCCAAAGTGCGGCGCCCTTGACCCGGTCCTGGCCACCAGAGGCAGACTCCGCGCGCGAATTGAAATAACGCCCTTGACAGAAGCCGACGCTGTCATACATGGGGCACCCAGCGTGATCTCCAAATCTCGAATGGATTTGTAGCCCTTAATCGTTATTTTCTTAATAGTCTCGCCCATTGGTTCATGATCTCATGTTGCTGGGAAAACAGAGTACCATCCTTGCGCTTTTTTCTGGCGCAAGGATGGGAAGCGATGAAACTCATGCGAGCGGACAGCGAGCGTCTAACCCCACGGCAGGTGCCGCAGGTGCCTACCAGCCCCTTGTCTGTAACAGTTGGGACTCATCGAGGCTGGCGGCGGCCAGGCCCTTCATCGTGCCGGTGACTTGTTCGGAGACTTCGGCCAGCAGTTTCGGGTCGTTGAAGTGTGTGGTCGCCATGACGATGGCCTTGGCGCGGCTGACGGCCTCTTCGCGCTCCTTGGGGTCTTTCTCGACATCGAGAGGCGTGGCGCGTTCCTTCATGAAGATTCCTGAGCCGACGAAGATGGCCTCGGCGCCCAACTGCATCATGAGGGACGCATCGGCAGGTGTCGCTATGCCGCCAGCGGAGAAGTTGGGCACGGGCAGCTTGCCGGTCTGTGCGACCATGCGAATGAGCTCGTAGGGAGCCTGGTGGTCCTTGGCGGCGGCGTAGAGCTCCTGTTCGCTGAGAACAGTGAGGGCGCGCATCTCGCGAGTGATCTGGCGCATGTGCTGCACGGCGTGGACGACGTCGCCGGTGCCGGCTTCGCCCTTGGTGCGGATCATGGCCGCACCCTCGGCGATGCGCCGAAGAGCCTCGCCCAGATTGCGCGCGCCGCAGACAAAAGGCGTGGTGAAGGCGTGCTTGTCGATGTGATGGGCCTCGTCGGCGGGGGTGAGGACCTCGCTCTCGTCGATGAAGTCGACGCCCAGCTCCTGCAAGATCTGCGCCTCGGCGAAGTGGCCGATGCGGGCTTTGGCCATTACGGGAATCGAAACCGCCTGGATAATCTGCTTGATCAGCGCGGGCTTGGCCATACGGGCCACTCCACCCTCGGCGCGGATCATCGCCGGCACGCGCTCGAGAGCCATGACCGAGGTGGCGCCGGCTTCTTCGGCGATGCGCGCCTGTTCGACGTTCATCACGTCCATGATGACGCCGCCCTTGAGCATCTCGGCCAGACCGATCTTCAGACGCAGGCTGGTGGCGGTAATGCGGTTCTCCTCATTCGACTCCGGCATGAACTTCGACCTCTTTTGGCTGCGGATTGCGGGCCTGGCTGCGGCGTAGAAGTCGCAGGTTGAGCCTCTTTCAGTGTAGCAGCGATGGGATTGAAGGATTTCATGAGCGCGTAGTTGAGGAGGGATGCGCGGCTTCGTTCTTAATCTTTCCCAATCCCTCCGTCGCATTTCTGGTCATCTTTCTGCTTTGAATCCCGGGTAAATGGCCACCGCACAAGCAATGCCGACGCAGGGCGTTACCGCGCCGCCCGCGCCCGTTTCGGCGGCAGGGGTGGAGGCGAAGGCGGAGCAGGCGCTGGCGGTGTCGCCGCATCCGGTTGAGGAGGGGAAGGGGATTGCACTGACCGGGCCGGTGGCGCGACTGCCGGTGGAACTCGACGTTGCCGTGCCGGTGCGAGAGTTTCGCGTGCGCGATCTGCTGGCGCTTGAGGCGGGGCAGGTGATCGAGACCGAGTGGGGGCACGGTGAGGATATGCCGCTTGCCTCGGGTGAGGTGCAGCTGGCGTGGAGCGAGTTTGAGGTGGTCGATTCGCAGTTGGCGGTTCGCGTGACGCGAATGGTGTAAAGCGCGGGGACTGAGGGACCGAGGGATCAGGGACTAGGTGCTGGGAGAGGCGAATCAATGAAGGTGAGCGGGAAAGATGCGTCAGTGGGCGGATGGGCCGGATGGCTGCTTGCGCGGCTGCGCTCCGGGGGCCGACGGCGGCCGCGGCTCGAGCTGGTGGAACGGATCGCGCTGGCTCCGCGCCAGTCGCTGTCGCTGGTTGAGGCCGAAGGGAGGCGCTTTCTGGTGGTGACCTCGCCGGAAGGCTCGCCGGCATTTTATGCGCTCGATGAGCGGCCGATGCGGACGCGGAACAACAACAACGTGGTTCGGATCGATGGCCCGGCGCGTCAGACGGCGAAACTCGCGGCGAGCAGTGCAGATGACGCCGGATCTGGTTGCGGAGCTATTGCGCCAGTTGATGAAGGAGGCCCTGATTCTCTCGGCGCCGCTGCTGATCGCTACGGCTCTGCTGAGCTTTCTGCTGAGTCTGCTGCAGACGCTGACGAGTTTGCAGGAGCAGTCGTTGACACGCAAAGCTCCAATCTAGTGAGCGGCCAGTTGCAGGTGGCCGACTCGGCCCTGGGAAGCGTGGTGACCAATCTGACTCAGGCGATCTCGCTGGCAACGAGAGCCAACAATGGGACGCTCGACGGGAGCGACGTGAAGTCGATCGCGAATCAGATTGCGGGGATTTTGAATGAGGTCCAGTCGTTGGCCAATACGAGTTATCAGGGACAATACATCTTTGCGGGCGGCCAGACCTCGACGTCTCCCTTCGCTACCTCGACGGCCAGCTCTCCGAGCGTGACTACATACAATGGCGACCAGGACGTGAATTATCTCGAGTCGCCGAACGGACAGAAGATCCAGCTGAATGTGCCAGGCGATCAGATCTTCATGGGGACGGGCGCAAACAGCGTCTTTGGCGCGCTGAACAGCCTGGTGGCCGACTATGCGAGCGGAGAGGTCGACACCGGCCAGGCTGTGAAGGATACGACGGCGCTGGGAACGGCGCTGGGTTATGTCTCGCAACAGCGTGTCATCCTCGACAACTCGATGACACAGATAACGGCCGCCTCAGAAGCCGTGACCAACGTGCAGACGCAACTGACCTCGGCGCAGACCGACCTGATGCAGGCCGATATCCCGACAGTCTCAACCCAGCTTTCGCTGAATGAGACACAGCAGACGGCGCTCGAGGATGTCATTGCTCAACTGAACTCAACCTCGAACAGCCTCTTTAGCAAGCTGCCCGCGTGACCGCCTGCGGTGCGGCCAAATGCTCGCTATTCGCTCGCGCCACAGAGACATCTATACTTGAGCTAATGAGACCTGCCATCTTTGCTCCGATTCGTTTTCTTTGGAACGCTACGCGCGGCCACAGGCTGATGCCGTGGCGCAGCGAGTTCTTTCGCTGGCGCATCGAGACCTATTCGGGCAAGAAGGCTGAGAGCTTGACGGCGCGAGATGTCTTCGGTTTTGTCTGGACCTCCAGGTGGGAGCTTTTGAGCTTTCTCGCCTGGACCGGCCGGCTGGATCGCGAAGTACATAAGCGGTCGTAAAGGCAGCTGACAGCCTGTATCTGTACACTGTCCAATGTATGAGATTGGGCTCATCCTTTTCATCCATCGTTGCGATTCTGGCTCTGTTCGAGGCTGCGGCTTCCTGCGGCGGGCAGCAGTTGCCTCCAATTGAGCCTCCACAGCAGATGCCTAGCGCTCAAACGGAAGTTCCGCAGACAACGACCACACTGCATGTGAGAGCGAATGAGGTGCTGGTGCCCACACTGGTTGAGAAGCCGGGGGGCGGCGTTGTCTATGGCCTCAAGGCCGATGATTTTGTGCTCGAAGACAACGGCGTGCCGCAGAAGATTCGCGTGCAGGAGGAGATGGACACGGCGCCAGTGGCGCTGGTGGTCGCTGTTGAGCTGGGCGGCGTGAGCGTTCTCGAATTTGACAAGCTGGCGAAGCTGGGACCGTTGCTGGACCTGTTTCTCTCTGACGGCAAGGGGCAGGCGGCACTGGTGGGCTTCGACTCGAAGCCGCATCTGATTCACGACTTCACGCATACGAGCGAGGAGATCAACGAAAACCTGAAGCAACTTGAGCCAGGCGACGGTGGCGACGCGATTCTCGATTCGGTGAGCTATGCGGTCGACCTGCTGCAGACCCAGCCGAAGGAGTATCGGCGAGTGCTGCTGCTGATCTCTGAGAAGCGCGACCACGGCAGCAAGCACGCCAAGCCGGCGCAGGTGATTCGCAAGATTGGCCAGTCGGATGTGCTGGTGCTGAGCGTTTCATTTTCTCCGACGAAGGCTGAACTGCTGCACGACCTTAAGGACAATGGCGACGACCGCTACCTGCATGGAGAGAGCCTCATCTCCGATGTTGCACTGCTCGTCCAGGCCTTCAAGAAGAATGTGACGAAGGAGGTGGCGCACATGAGCGGCGGCGAGTACAACGTGTTCACTGCCGAGAAGGGCTTCGAGAAGCGCGTTGTGGAATCGGCGCAGCATGCGCGCAACCGGTACTTGATCACCTTCAGCCCTACGGATGCGACGCCGGGGCTGCATGCGATTCGCGTGCGGCTGGCTCAGGACTACGGGGCGCACATCGTGGCGCGGGCGAATTATTGGAAGGAAGCGGAACAGTGAACAGTGGTCAGTGATCAGTGGCCAGTGATCAGTTGTCAGATTCTCCTTGCTACTGCGAGGGGGTACCCCCACCCATATTTTGGACGCAAATTCCTTGTTTTATTTAACTTACAGGAATGGTTGCGCCTTAAAATCGTCAAAACAAAGGAGTTCCCTGCAAAATCTTCCAGGATAAGGAGTTACGCGAAGTTTCGGCCTTTGCTGGCCGCTTTTGGCTGAAAAGCGGCGCGAAGAGAAGGTTCCGGGACGATGATTTGATGGAAGATTTCTAAGATCATTGTGCGACGAAGTGGGGAAATAATCTGCAAGCGCCTTGCGGTGCGGCAGAAGCTCGCTTTTCGCTCGCATGAGGTTCATGCTATCCCACCCATTCGCCGAGTGCGCGAATGGATGGGGCAGCCGGCCACATGGCATGGGAAAGAGTTCGTTCCGTCCCTACGGGACTGAGTGTTCATTAGGGGATGCTGACCCAGGACTGCGCTTCGCTTGTCCTGGGCTATTCTCCCTGCTCCCTACGGGAGCACGAGGCTCTGAGTCCGGATTTCAGCGCCTCAGATGGAGACGCCAGAGAACCCTGTTGATGCGATTGCCCAGGAGTGGCTAGCGGTTGCGTGGCGCGGACCCGCGCGTTCATGGTAATCTCACAATAGACACTTGAGAGTGGACTGAGAAGACAAAGAGGAGTAACACACGCCGTGCTGGCGACCGCAAAGAAAACATCCCTGATTGAAAGCTTCCGCACCCACGACACGGACACCGGTTCGCCGGAGGTCCAGATCGCGATTTTGAGTGCGCGCATCGCTGAACTGACCGAGCACTTCAAGACGCACAAGAAGGATCACGCTTCCCGGCGCGGCCTCTTGCAACTGGTCAGCAAGCGGCGCCGCCTTCTGGATTACCTGAAGACGCATGATACCGATCGCTACCGCGACGTGATTGCCAAGCTCGGTATCCGCAAGTAGCCAGAAAGCAAACATTGACCCGGAAGCGCCCAGACCGAAGATTGGTCAAGGCCCCCGTTCTATGCAGGAGCTGGGGTCAAGGTGTACCTGGCGAAGACGACCCGCAGCCAGGGACGGCGCGGAGCCATCGGCTCGGCGCGTTCAACTCGCGGAATCTGAACCGCGGACCGGTTGGCAGAGGGGGAGAATCCGCTCCCCCGCGCAACTCCCACTCTTTTGAGCGCGCTCTGCCTGGACAGAGTCCTGAAGAAAGGGGAATGCTGGGCCAATCTACGGCAGCGCATTTCTCAGGGGCTAAAGCCCAAGTTGATTTCGAAACTCGAGCGGCACGACTGAAGTCGTGCCCTGACGCGAATCAACCCTCTTCAAGAGCATGTGAGATCTCGTTCCTTACCGGCATCGCCGCAACCTCCCCATCCCAAGTTTCCCAAACGAACAAAACGAAAAGAGGACTGTATGTCTAAGCATGAAGTAGCCGTCGAGCTTGCCGGTGGCAAGCGGCTGGTCTTTGAGACCGGGCGCATGGCCAAGCAAGCCTCTGGCGCCGCACTGGTGACCACGGGCGAGACCGTCGTTCTAGCCACTGCCGTAGCCTCTCCCGAAGGCCGGGAAGGCATCGATTTTTTCCCCCTCACGGTGGATTACCGCGAGTATACGTATGCGGGAGGCCGCATTCCCGGCGGCTTCATCAAGCGGGAGGGCCGTCCGAGCGAGAAAGAGATTCTGACTTCCCGGCAGATCGACCGCCCTCTGCGTCCGCTCTTCCCGGATGGTTTCAGGAATGAGACGCAGCTGATCGCGCTGGTCTTCTCTGCCGACAAAGAAAACGATCCCGATGTGGTGGGCATCAATGCCGCCGCTTGCGCTGTGGCTCTTTCGGATATTCCCTTTAGCGCAACGGTTGGCGCAGTGCGCGTGGGCCGCGTTGAAGGCGAGTTTGTGATCAATCCGACGTACTCGGAACGCGCAGCGACGACGGTGAACATCATGGTCGTCGGCCACAAAGACGGCATTGTGATGATCGAGTCGGGCGCCAAGGAAGAGTCGGAAGAGACGATCCTGGCGGCCATCGAGTTTGGCCACACGGAGATCAAGAAGATCTGCGCGGCGATCGAGGAACTGGTGGCCAAGGCCGGCAAGACGAAGCGGCCCTTTACCGCGCCGGAGACGGACGAAGCCTACTTTGCGGAGTTGAAGGCGAAGATCGGCGATCGGCTCAAGGATGCTCTCGACACCAAGAAGCACGCGAAGCTGGAGAGCCAGGAACTGGTTGCGAAGATTCAGAGCGAGGCCGCAGCCGAGCTGCCGGCCGACGATCCAAATGCCAAGAAGAAGCTGGCTCACTACTACGAGAAGCTGCGCGAGCAGATCTTCCGCGAGCAGGTGACGAAGGACCGCATTCGACCCGATCGGCGCGCCTTTGACGAGATCAGGCAGATCACGATCGAGACGAGCGTTCTGCCGCGCACGCACGGTTCGGCTCTCTTCACAAGAGGCGAGACGCAGGCTCTGGTGACGGCGACGCTGGGCACAGCCGATGAAGGACAGCGGCTGGAAAGCTATGAGGGCGAGAAGAAGAAGCCCTTTATGCTGCACTACAACTTCCCGCCTTTCTGCGTGGGAGAGACGGGCCGCATGGGCGGCACGGGCCGGCGCGAGATCGGCCACGGAGCATTGGCGGAGCGCGCGATCAGCGCGGTGCTGCCGAGCGCAGAAGAGTCGCCTTATGCGATTCGCATCGTCTCGGATATTTTGGAATCGAATGGATCGTCGTCGATGGCGACGGTTTGCGGATCGAGCCTGGCGTTGTTTGACGCGGGCATTGCGCTGAAGGGCGCGGTGGCCGGCGTGGCGATGGGCCTGGTGAAGGAGGGCGACGACTACGCCATCCTGACCGACATTGCCGGGGCCGAGGATCACTACGGCGATATGGACTTCAAGGTGGCCGGCACGCGCAACGGCATTACCGCACTGCAGATGGATATCAAGATCGGCGGACTGACTCGCCAGATCTTGCAGGAAGCGATGGAACAGGCGCGGCGGGGCAGGATCTTCCTGCTCGACAAGATGGATGCGGTGCTCGACGGGCCGCGCACCGAACGCTCGGCGTATGCGCCGCGCATCGAGACGGTGATGATTCCTACCGACAAGATTCGCGATCTGATCGGCAAGGGCGGCGCGACGATCCGCGGCATCATCGAGCAGACCGGGGCGAAGATCGACGTGGACGATACGGGCCGCGTGAACGTAGCTTCTTGCGATGCCGACGGCTTGAAGAAGGCGCTGGAGATGATCGGCAATCTGACGGCCGTGCCAGAGATCGGCAAGGTGTATCTCGGTAAAGTTGTCCGGCTGGCGGAGTTCGGCGCGTTTGTCGAGCTCTTCCCCGGCACCGACGGGTTGCTGCACATCTCTGAGATCGCCGAGCATCGGGTGAAGGAAGTGAAGGACGAGTTGCGCGAGGGCGATCAGGTGATGGTGAAGGTGCTGGCCATCGAAGGCAATCGCATCAAGCTCAGCCGCAAGGCCCTGATCAAAGAACAGAAGGCCAAGCTGGGGCTGACCGCACAGGCTCCGATCGAGGCTGAAGCGGCGGGAATCGCCGCTTCTGAAGCTGGGGCCGCACCTGTCAAGCCGCGCAACGAATTTGACGAGCGTCAGCCCAAGTCGAATCAGAGCACAATTCTCATTGAAGGCGGAGACGACTTTGACGAGGATGCGAGCGAGGAGTTCGACGACGATAACGAGCCGAACTTCAACCGCGCAGAGGGCGCGCCGGTCGCAGTTGGCCAGCCGGCTGGCAGTCCGGCTGGTGGAAGGCCGCGGGGCGATAACAATCGCCGCCGCCGTCGCCGCCGTCCGGGTGGGCAGGGCGGTGGTGGCCGCGGCCCTGGCGGTGGTCAGGGTTGAGCAAGCGGTCCGATTTCAGAGTGCGAAAAGGCCCGGAGAGATCCGGGCCTTTTCTGTCGCCTCCGGTGGTTGCAGTCCAAAGTGCTTTATTGCGGGGCGCGCGGAGTGTGTTTGCTCTCGGGTTTTCGATGGGAAATGGCCTTCCATCTGGTGGGAGGCGTTTCTTGATTTAATCTCTGCGAATAATGCTTTGCTTCATACATCCGGCGATCGGCCACGATGCAGAGTGACTCGGCATCGTTTGCGTCCTCGGGAAAGATGGCGATGCCGATGCTGGCGCCGATCTGCACTTCATGATCGTTCAGACTGAGGGGAGTATCGAGCAGCTGGCGCAACGCTCTGCTCACGTTTTCGGCTTCTTCGCGATTTGTGGGCTCCTCGAGAATCACTGAGAACTCATCGCCGCCGGTTCGGGAGACGGTGTCGGAGCGGCGCACGCGCTCAGTGAAGATCGATGCCACTTGTTGCAAAACCTGATCGCCAACATGATGGCCCAGGGTGTCGTTGACCTGCTTGAAGTAGTCCAGGTCGATGACCAGAAGCGCCATTTGAGTCGCGGTCCGGCGGGAACGTTCAAGGGCGCTGGCCATGCGGTCCTCGAAGAGACGGCGGTTGGGCAGTCCGGTCAGCGCGTCATGGAGCGCCAAAAACTTGTTGTCCTCGACCTGGCTCTCCAGGAGCAGGAGAATCATGCCCACCGCGACGAGGTACTTTGGCAGATTCCATACTTCGGACTCGACGTGAATGTTAGGGAACCTGTACAACATCCAATTTCCGACGACGAAAACCGAAGCCCAGGCCACGAACCCCACAATGGTGATGAATGCGCCTGCCGTAGCTCGCCGGTAGGCGAAGAAAAAGTTGACGGAACAGCCGAGATAAATGGTAAACATCACCGCACTCAACGCCAGGTTGGCGCCGTTTCCGGGCCGATTCTGGAAGGCGAGCAAAAAGCAGGCGAGGACGACGTTTTGAGCCACAGTTGACCAGCGCAGCGCGTACTTGCCCGCAGGCAGCGCGGCGAGAGTGATGGCCAGCGGTCCTATGCCGAAGAGAACGGCGATCACGCTCAAAATCCAGACGGGCCTGGCGCCGACCACGAGCAGGGTGATGTAGAGCGCGTTGACCGCTAACAGAAGACCGGTCATCCAGCGGCTGGAAGTCTCGCTGCGGAAGGGTATTATCGATGTCTTGAAGAGTTCGCCCGCGGAAACGAGGGAGATCAGGCTGACGGTTGCTCCGAGCAGGCCGATGGAGCCTGGAACCTTCGCAAAGAGAAGCGCGATAAAGTGCACCGCAATCATCAGCCAGCCGATGAGCCACACGCGGGCGGCCGCTGAATAGTGTCGACGGGCAGTGGATGCGAAGGCGCAGATTAGCAGCGTGATTGCCGCAATATCAGGTAGTACACGCCAATTCAAAGAAGACTTACCTCTCGTTAGTTATTCTTCTCTAATGACCCATGATCGAAAAGTAGATTCAGGCTCTTATTGGCAGCGTGCTGAGACTATCGTTTACACTTCCGTAACCTCGTAGGTGCTCGATGCCGGTGATTGATGGTAATTGATTAGGTGACCGAGCGTTATTGTTTCGCTGTGCGGATCGAACCTCTTCTAGACTGAGGAAAATGGCTGCCAGTTTCTACATTGTTGTCGAGGGCGAAGACCCTGGCTTTGACATCTTTGTCGACGGCAACGCCCTTGCGCGGAATGAAGACGCGTTGGAGCGCCTGGCGGGGCGATTGAATGTTCGTCCGCTGCTCGAATACTTCTCAGTCGACAAGGACTCGATGGCGGTGTTGGTGGAGCAAGGTGTGGAGGATACCGAATGGATGCGGCCTCTGCCAAAATCGCAGTGGTTCGATGCCTCCGACGGCCTGCTGACGGTTACAGCATTGATCGGGTTTATTGCTTCGGCGCCGGCGGCACTTGGCTCTGAGACGCAACCGGTGTTGAAGGAGTTGAGCCAATACCAGCGTGTGCTGCGCAAAGCGGCTTTGTGCGGAGTGCGCTGGCATCTTGCCGTGAGCTGGCGCTAGCCCCAGCTACGGGGCCAGCGGCTCGCGGACCGCTCGCTTGAGACTCGTCGCTTGTCCCGGCCAGCTTGCGTTTCAACTTCAAGAGTAACAGGCTAGGTTGCTTCGATGGCTTCGCTCGCGGGGGCAAAGACATTGCCCATGCGCCGGATCTGCGCGCCGACGCCGGCCAGCTTCTCTTCGATGTGTTCGTAGCCGCGATCCATGTGGTAGACGCGGTCGAGAATCGATTCACCATCGGCTACGAGAGCGGCCAGTACCAGCGAAGCCGAGGCCCGCAGATCAGAACACATCACGGCCGCGGCGGAGAGCTTGGCGGGGCCACGGACGGTGGCCTTGCGGCCATCGACCTTGATGTTCGCGCCCATGCGCGCCAGCTCCTGCACATGCATGAAGCGGTTCTCGAAGATGTTCTCTTTGATGACGCTGACGCCTTCGGCTTGTGTGACGAGCGCCATGTACTGCGCCTGCATGTCGGTGGGAAAGCCCGGATACTCTTCGGTTGAGATGTCGGAGGCGCGAAGGTCTCCGCAGCCGCGTACACGCACAGTATCGGGACCGAGAAGATCGATGCAGGCCCCGGCTTCTTCCAACTTGGCAATCACCGCGCCTAAATGAGAGGCGTTGCAGTTGGTCACAATCAAGTCGCCTCGGGTGATGGCTCCTGCAGTCAGAAAGGTGCCTGCCTCGATGCGGTCGGGACTGACACGAAAACGCGCGCCATGAAGGCTTGTTACGCCCTGCACGCGAAGGGTCGAGGTGCCAGCGCCCTCGATCTTTGCACCCATGGCGATGAGCAGCGCGGTCAGGTCGGCGACCTCGGGCTCGCGCGCGCAGTTCTCCATCAGGGTTTCGCCGTCGGCGAGGACTGCAGCCATCAATAAATCTTCGGTGCCGGTGACGGTGATCTTTTCAAAGACCAAATGCGCGCCCTTTAGCCGCTCGGCGCGAGCTTCTAGATAGCCATGCTCCTGGGTGATTGTTGCACCCATCTTCTCAAGGCCTTTAATGTGCAGATCGATGGGCCGGCCGCCGATGGCGCATCCGCCCGGCATCGCGACACGGGCCATTCCGGCGCGGGCGATGAGGGGCCCAAGCACAAGCGAGCTGGCGCGCATGGTTTTTACGATTTCATATTTCGCCACGGGGTCGGAGAGCTTGCGGCAGTTGATGGTGGTGCTGGCCGGCGTATCGCCCAACTCGACCTCGGCGCCCATCGAGGCCAGCAGGCGGCGTTCTGTGACGATGTCGCGGACCTGAGGAATGTTGTCGAGGATGACCTCGTCTTCGGTGAGAATCGCCGCGGCCATGCACGGCAGCGCAGAGTTCTTCGCGCCCGAGATGCGAACCGTGCCCACCAGCGGATTGCCGCCGCGAATCACGAACTTATCCATAAATGCAGACGAACCTCTATCCTTACTAGTGTAAATGCGTGTGGTGCGCGCCTGGAGCGGTGAGGTCATATACTGGTGGTCGTGGAGCCCTACCAATCTTGAGAGGGAATGGACAATGAAACGGCTAGAACGTAGGCTGAGTTGTGCGCTGTGGGCGATGTTTTTCTGCGGCATGTTGAAGACGTTTGCAGGCATTCCAGCGGTAGTGGCGCAGAGCCAGCCGGTTGCGAATGCCACTGCGAGGCCCTTGCCCACGATCATCGAGAAGAATGGCCACTTCGCTTTGCTGGTCGATGGCGAACCCTACCTGATGCTGGGCGTGCAGGCCAATAATTCCAGCGCGTGGCCGGAGTATCTTGATAAGGTTTGGCCGGCAGCCGAGACGCTCCATGCCAACACCGTTGAGCTGCCGATCTATTGGGAGCAGCTTGAGGCGACCCAGGGCAAATTCGATTTCAGCGTAGTCGATCTGATTTTGAAGCAGGCGCGCGAACACCATCTGCGGCTGGTGCTGTTGTGGTTCGGAACATGGAAGAACGGCAGTTCCCACTATACCCCGGAGTGGATCAAGCAGGACCAGGCGAAGTATCCGTTCCTGCTTAACAAGGATGGCCGGACGGTGGATTCACCATCGCCGTTTTCTCCAGCACGGCTTGAGGCAGACAAGAAGGCCTTTCGCGCATTGATGCATCACCTGAAGGAAGCCGATGCCGAGCGCACTGTGATTATGGTGCAAGTGGAGAACGAAGCCGGAGTGTGGGGCGGAGTGCGCGATTATGGAGCGGAGGCGGAGAAGGCCTTTGCCGGGCCGGTGCCGGAGAAGCTCGTTGCTGGGCTGGGCAAGCAGGCGGGGAGCTGGCAGCAGGTATTTGGCGATGCGGCGGATGAGACCTTTGAGGCCTGGTACACGGCTGACTATATCGAGCAGGTGGCTGCGGCGGGGAAGGCGGAGTATCCGCTGCCGCTCTATGTGAATGCGGCGTTGCGCGATCCTTTCAACCCCGGCAAGGCGCCGAGTTACGAGTCGGGCGCGCCGACTGACAACAATATCGATCTGTGGAAGATTGCCGCTCCATCGATCAGCGTGGTGGCCCCGGACATTTATATGCCGGAGTATGCGAAGTACATGAAGTCGATCGATCTCTACAAGCGGAAGAACAACCCTCTGCTGATTCCTGAGACGGGTAATCCGGCTGTCTATGCGCATTATGTTTATGCGGCCATCGGCCAGGGGGCGATCGGATGGGCGCCATTTGGCCTGGACCTGAGCCGCTATAGCAACCAGACGGAGGGGCCGGAGTCGATGGCATCGGATGCGCTGAAGCCTTTCGCGACGCAATTTGCATTGCTGGCTCCCATCGCACGCAAGCTGGCGAAGGCAAATCTGGAGGGCAAGGTTCAGGGCGTGAGCGAGGACCCGGAGAGCCATACCCAGACGCTGGCATTCGATCGCTGGAAGGCTGAGATCAGCTACGGCATGCCTTCGTTTGGGAACTGGATGAAGCCGAAGGGCAATTCACCTGCGGACGGCGGTGTAGTGATCGTCGAGCTTGGGCCGGACGAGTTTTTGGTTGCCGGGCATCATGCAAGGGTGGATTTCGCGCCGACCTTTGCGCCGGGGAAGAAGCTGCTGTGGCTGAAGGTGGAGGAGGGCAGCTACGATGCGGCAGGGAAGTGGAAGATGGCGCGGATCTGGAATGGTGATCAGACCGACTACGGGCTGAATCTGAAGTCGGATGAGAATGTGTTGTTGAAGGTGCGGATGACGACGTACTAAGTTGGCTATAGGCATTCCACGCTAGAGTGGATTACGGTTCCCCGCCTGAGGCGGGGAACCGTTTTTCGTGGTACACTTTGATTGAGGTTAATCAAAGTTCATCAATGACTACCATCAATCGGCTTCCTATTACCAAAGCGCGCATCAACCTGGGGCAGATCGCCCTGCGGGCGCATAACCGGAACGAGTACTTCATACTTGAAAAGGATGGAATTCCGGTCATCGGCATTATGGCTGCAGATGAGTTGGAGGATTATCTGGAACTGCGCGATCCAAAAGCCAAAGCCGCGATCTCGGCAAGCCGCAAGGATCACATCGCTGGCAAGACCCGTCCCGCAACAAAGCTGCTTGCTGAGTTAAGGAGCCTCTGATCAAGCTCCCAACGCGCATCGATTGCGTCTAATCGTATAGGTGGACCCAAAACGCAATGCGCCAACTTACATTCGCCACACAGCCGAGTTTTGAAAAGTACGCTCGC
>Ga0181517_10003849_pt1 | contig 14037 bp, 11 predicted proteins | sample PEATcosm2014_Bin_31_FD_119748 | JGI IMG/M metagenome (GOLD analysis project Ga0181517, IMG submission 119748) | Peatland microbial communities from MTU Mesocosm Facility, Houghton, MI, USA - PEATcosm2014_Bin01_30_metaG | ecosystem: Environmental > Terrestrial > Soil > Wetlands > Peat | place... | reverse complement strand
TAGTGGAAGAGGGAGTTGCAGAGGCATCCCTTATCGACCAGTAGAGCGTTGAATCCTCGGCGCTGGGCCTCGATGGCGCAGGCCATGCCGGTGGGACCGGAGCCGATGACGAGCAGGTCGTATAGGGTGTGGTCCTGTGCAGAGACTTGGTTGTGAGTGATTGCGACTTCTTGGCCCATGATTCGATTCTACCGAAGCGGCCTGTGAGCGCTAAATCCTCCCATATCTAAGAAGCCTGATACGCGGCATCCAGCTTGCCCTCAGCGGCTAAAGCCGATTGGTGGATTGACATTGTTTGGCACGGCTGAAGCCGTGCACTTAAGCAAAACAACTACGAAGATTCTGGGCCAAAAGTGGCCCAGAATGACGATGGCCTGGGACTGGCGGCTTACAGCTCGACCAGTTTGTGGGCGATGGTGAAGAGGGCGAGTTCGAGGCGGGTGGAGACGCCAGTTTTGTCGAAGACATTGGAGAGGTGGCGTTTGACCGTCTCCTCGCTGATGGAGAACTGCTTTGCGATGTCACGGTTGCTACAGCCTTCGACGATACAGGCGACCACCTCGAGCTCCCTGGGGGTGAGGCCGTAGGTCTTGCGATCGGGAGCTGACGCTGCCTGGGCCATCAGTTGCTGCAGCGCTTTAACCAGATTTGCGACGCGCTCGCCGCCGATCCAGTAATCGCCACCCAGCACTGCTCGCAGCGCCTGCGAGAGGTGTCCCGCGACGGAGTCTTTCAGGACAATTCCGCGCGCGCCGATCTGTAGCGCCTCGATGATCTGATGCTGCGTGATGGTGCTGGTGAGCAGCACGATCTTGACGCGCGGCGATTTGGTCATGATGGCCCGCATGGCTTCGAGGCCTGGAAGCCGAGGCATCAGAAGGTCGAGCAGAAGGATGTCCGGCTCGAGTTCGAGGGTCTGGGTGATGGCGTCGTCGCCGTCCTCCGCCTCGCCGACCACTTCAAAGCCCGGCTCGCTCATCAGCATGTTGCGGACGCCGAAGCGGACCACGGGATGGTCGTCGGCAACGACGATCCGGATGTTTGCCAGGGCAGGAGGGGGCGGAGAATAGGGGCTTGTGGACGGACCGTTCTTTTCAGCTTTTGCAGTCATTGGCGTGACCTCGCACAGCTCAACCGGGAAATATTAAAGCGGAACCAGAGTAACAGTGCCATAGCGATAAGTACTCAGGGGGGCTCTCTTGAGGGAAAAGCCACTTGAAGGATTTGCCTCCGGGTGCACCTACTCTTGTTTCGCTCAAGCTCAAGCGCGTGACCCAAGAATACGCTCAAGCCGGTCGCATGCGTTTGTCAACTCATCAAGAGAGTTAACCACCTGCAGACCCTGGACTGCGGGGGTCTGGAGTCCGTTTGCCTCCAATTCTCCAGCCAAACGGTGCAGCTCGGCCGCTCCCAGCATTCCGCAGCCTCCTTTAATGGAATGCGCCTCGCGCACAAAGGCCACGCCATCGCGCGCTTCGGCAAGACGGCGCAGGGAGGCGATGCGTGTGCGCACATCGCTCAGACACACGGCATACATCTCACGGAGCTGCGGCTCGGGCATGGAAGCGGCTAGCTTTTGATAGACATCCTCATTCAATACGGGGACAGGTTCCGTGGATGCAGGCTGAAGCGGTTGCCGGTGCGCGTGCTGCCTGGATTCGGTTTGCGGCGCTGATGCGGCGGTCTGCGGCGCAGAACTGGCGGAGATGGAGACCAACCTTGGGTTGGACGGCGATCGTCCGGCGGGGCCCCGGACGATGGTCCATCGCTCCCGCATGGGTGGAGATTTGGGTTCGTTGGAGGGAGGATGACGCACCTCCAAAGCGGCTGCGATCTGTTCCATGGAGAAGGGCTTCAGTAGAAATCCGTCGAAGCGCGCGATGACTTGCTGGGGTGGTTGGCTTCCGCTCATTGCCAGCAGGAGGGTCTCCGGGGGGCAGATGCGGCGGAGCTCGCCGGCCAGCCGGGCGCCCGTAAGGCCTGGCATCTGCGCGTCCGCGAGCACGAGGCCGGGTGCGGTGGCGGAGTGGTGGATCTGGCTGACGGCATCCTCGCCGGATTCCGCGCATTCCACCTCGTAGCCTTCGGCCTGCAGCAATACTGAGAGCAGATCACGGCTCATGGGGTCGTCGTCGATGACCAGAACGCGCATCGGCTTGGAGGGCGGCGTCACGATTGCCGAGTAGAGTATCAGGCGCAGCACACGAGCGCCACTGGCGCGTGCATCTGCCTGTATGAATTGCGTGACCCGGCTGCGGTTGAGGCGTTGAGTACGTCTCCTGGTACTGTGTATCGAAGCTGATCTGCTCGCGTCGTTTTTTGTCAAGAAAAACGGCATTCGCGGGTCTTGCCAGCGTGTAGAAACCGGAGAAATGCTCTACAGTTGTTGCCATGGCAGACGGGAACGATTCGACGCAGGCAGCGGGCTACAGGGGTGGGCGATGAGGGGTGCGGCGTTGCTGGCGGTGCTGCTGTGGCAGGTTGCGGTTGCGAATGAGCCACCGGCGGCGGAACCGGGGACCATGCGGTACGAGCGCGCGATCCGCGTGGCTGCGGGAGCTGGGCAGGCGTGTGCCGTGCTGGACGCACAGATTTTTTCTCATGCCGCTCCGTCGCTGTCGGATGTGCGCATTTTCCCGGCGCAAGAGGCGGGTGCTGTGATGAATGAGGTTCCTTACGCGATTACGTTGAGCGAGGCGGCGAGCGAGGAGACCGAGACGGCGCGCGTGCTGAATCTGGGTACGGGGACGGGCGCGAGCAAGGAAGGCGCGCAGATTGTCTTCGATCTGGAGATGCCTGCGCGCGCATATACCAGCGTGACGCTGAATCTCGACCCAGCGGCGCATGACTTTATCGCCACGGCGACGGTCACCGGCTCGGACGCGTTGGGCGGACGCGGCAAAGCTACCGCGCTAGGCTCGTTCACGCTGTTCGATCTGACGACGCAGCATCTTTCGCGCGACACTACGATTTCGCTACAGGAGACGACGTTCAAGTACCTGCATGTGGAACTGCATTTTTCTCATGCTCCGGGGAAACCTGCCGCTCGCTTTGTTCCGGCGATGGTGCTGGGGGCAACAGTGCCGCCCAGCCGCGAGGCACAGAGCGTCTACACCACGGTGGCGGAGACGAGTTCGGTGGTGACGAAGGCGCGCGAGACGGTGGAGACGTTCATGGTTCCGGCGCGGGTCCCGGTGGAGCGCGTGTCATTTGTGCTTGCGCCGGGGTTCATCGGGAACTTCAGCCGCGTGGTACGGGTGAGAGCGCAGGCCGATGCGGCGGACGATGGCGGGCGCGCACCGCTTCCGGAGGTAGTGACAGGAAGCATTCTGCGAGTTCATGCGAACGAAGGGGGGCAGGAAATTCACACGGAAGAGTTGGCGGTTCCGGCGATTCTCGGGGCGAACCTACAGCGGGTGGCGAAGATTGAAGTGGCGATCGAGAATGGCGATGACCAGCCGCTACCGATTGCGACGGTGCGGCTGGAGATGCGCCAGCGGAAGATATGCTTCGATGTGCCGGCGACTGGAGCGAACCTGGCTCTGTTCTATGGCGATTCCCGGCTGGCAGCGCCGCAGTACGACTATGCGCGGCTGTTTGCAGCGTCGCGGACGGTGCTGGCGGCGGAGCTGGGGCCGGAGGCGCTGAATGCGAACTACCATGCTCCGGCGGCGGATGCGAAGCCGTTTGCGGCGCGGCATCCCGAGCTGCTGTGGATCGCGCTAATAGTGGCGATCTGCGCGCTGGGGATGGTGGCGCTCAAGGCTGCGCGGAATGTGGGGCGATGAAACCCAGGTCTCAGAAGCGCAGCATATGGAACCCGGCGGTCCACCAGAAGAATAAATAGATGAGCGCAAGTGCCGCCAAAACGTACAACGCTCGCCGCAGCAGACGGCGATAGAGCGGGTCGCCCTGATAGGGCGAAGGTATCAACGCAAACTTGGGTGCTGTTGCCGGAATCACATGCACCTGGGGAAACGTTGTCCCCTTGAATAGGCTGGCGAGATAGCGGAAATCCCCCGGCGGATGCGAGGGGGTAAACCTCGTGTCGGGCCTCAGGACATTAAAATATCCGGCAGGCTCGATATTAAATCTCCTGTGATTCACGGAATGCAGAGTCTTCATAGCTTTCACCTGAATAGCGTGTGGCGCGGTCTGAGCCGTCGGTATGTCTTCGGCAGAATTATAGTCCTACGGGTCGCTACGCTCGTTCAGGATTCGGTTGGGATGACGGGTAGGGGTGGGGTACCCGGCCGGTGATGAAAAGGTATAACTGTTATACTATCGATCTATGCGATTCCACTTCGATCCGACGAAGAGCTTGCGGTTGCGGAAGAACCCGAAGCGCGGAATCGGATTTGAGGAGGCGCTGGAGATGTTTGAGCGTCCGTATGGACAAAGCAGGTGCTCGGAGATGCCGGAGCAGCATCGCGCGGTTGGTTGGGTCGGGCAACGGCTCTACACCCTCATCTTCGAGGTGCGTGAGGATGAGGAGGGCGAGTTTTATCACCTGGTGACGTTGTGGAAAGCTACGCGAGAGGAGCGCAAATTGTATGAAGAGCACACGTAAGGCAAAAAAACCGGTTTCGGCGGAGGCGATTGCGCGGATGGCAGACAAGGGGCAGGACATCTCGCGCTTCTTTACGAATGATTTCAAGATGATGCCGCCGTTGGTCCAGCGGGTGAATGTGGACTTCACGGCTTCCATGCTGGATGAACTGGACCGCGAGGCCAGGGAGCTGAACATCAGCCGGCAGGCGGTGATCAAGACGCTGCTGCGAAGGGCGCTGAATGAGCAGTATGTGGCCGCGGCGGTGAGGCCGGTGATGAAGGAGCGAGAGCGTGCGGGTGTGCGGTAGCGGTCATCGCTCAGTTGTAGCGGCCCAATCCCACGTCTCAAAATCGAGACATGGGGCACCCGGCGTCAGACTCCCGGTTTGTTTTCATCGGGCTCCACTCCAATCGCGATTTGAACAATCTTTATAAACTCTGTCGTATCGAGAAAGTAGTTTGGGTATGCAATTCGCAGTCCCGCGAGCGAGTCAGCTGATACCAGCACAGCTTGTAGTTTTGGCTGTTCCTTTTCGATCTGAGCATACCTGGCGTTCGCAACCCCCAGTTGATCTCTCCTATACGGAGCGACCGATACATGAAACTGGTCAGGATCAAGGATTAGCAGGAAAACATCTGCACTTTTGACCTCTTGGTCAGAGCTCTCTTTCGTCCACTTGGTTCCCATTGAATATCCACTCAGCACATGGAATACATTCAGGCGAACATACAAGTTTTTTAGCTCAGGTCTCAGTTCTTCCAATGTATTCGGAGTACCCGGCACACAAGGAGATTTCTCCTCGATGGCAATAGCGCTCGAAATCAGAGCAAAGAATCGCTTCCAGTCATCGGAGCCGATGTTGGACTTCAATGCCTCTCCACTGAATGTGGAATAAATCTCCACTGCAGTTGCCCAATAGTGCTGCCGACGCGAACGCAACTGAATTTCAATACGCTGTCCGTTGTAGCATGAATGCTTTGGCGATTTGCTTCTAAAGCGATACACCAAATGCACACTGCGATACCCGCTTGACTTCGGTGTCGTAATGTAATCAAAAGTTTTTGAATGTTCTGGTCCACGATCCGGATTCTTTGCAGACGCGTCTCGAAAGGCTTTCTCTAGCCGTCTCACTTGGTGAACGTTTACCATAACAGCTCTGCATCCGCCAATGTCCTGCATCTGTGAGAGTTTCGGGTGCTGCCCCGCTTCTAGACTGACTTTCAGCTTCAACGTGATTGATGCGAGCCTCTTTAGGCGCTGGGCTACGACAGCAGTACGGTCAATGCGATGCGCCCGTCTCTTCAGAGCCATCTTTATGGTCTGCAATGGGTAACTATGAACGGCACGCCAGTTATTGATAACCTCAATGGCGCGATCACGCTCATACCATGCGTCAAAGAATGCATTTTCGTAGTTAGGCTGCATGATAAGGGGCACGTCTTTGAGTAGATTCTCCCCCGCCTGGTCAATTCTCGTCCGACTATATTGAGGTTTCACCCACGCCATAGAATCAAATGCTAGACCATCAGCACCTGATAAGCGAGTATGTGATTAACTCTTGCCTTGCCCGGAGGTGTCTGGCGTTTGAGCTGGCTATCGCAGGGCGGCGTCGACTTCTTTGTAGTAGTCGGGGGCTTTGAGGATTTCGCGGGGTTTGGAGCCGTCGGCGGGGCCTACCAGGCCGTCGTGTTCCATCATGTCGATGAGGTGGGCGGCGCGGCCGTACCCAATACGTAGCCGCCGTTGCAGCAGCGAGGTGCTGGCCTTGCCGAACTCGAAGACGAGGCGGACGGCGTCGTCGAAGAGGTCGTCGTCCTCCTGGCTGGAGTCGCCGTTGGCGGGGTTGGCGTCGTCTTTCGGCCCTTCGAGGAATGCGTGGACGTACTCGGCCTCGCCCTGCGCCTTCCAGAACTCAGTGACGGCGGAGATCTCCTTCTCGGTGACGAAGGGTGCGTGGACGCGCTGCACACGGCTGGTGCCGGGGGGAAGGTAGAGCATGTCTCCCTTGCCGAGGAGGGATTCGGCGCCATTGCTGTCGATGATAGTGCGCGAATCGACCTTGGTGGCCAGTCGGAAGCTGATGCGGGTGGGGATGTTGGCCTTGATGAGGCCGGTGATGACATCGACCGAGGGGCGCTGGGTGGCGAGGACGAGGTGGATGCCTACGGCGCGGGCCATCTGCGCGAGGCGCGTGATGGACTCCTCGACGTTGGCGCGGTCGAGCATCATGAGGTCGGCGAGCTCGTCGATGATGATGATGATGTAGGGCAGCGGCTCCTGATCGACGTCGTCGAAGAGGTAATCGGAGTTGTTGTCGAAGAGCTTGTTGAACTGGTCGATGTTGCGGACGTGGTTGGCGGCGAGGAGCTTGAGGCGGCGCTCCATCTCGCGGACGGCGTTGCGTAGCGCATTGGCGGCCAGCTTGGCGTCCGTGATGATGGGGGTGAAGAGGTGGGGGATGCCCTCGTACATGCCCAGCTCGACGCGCTTGGGATCGACCAGGATCATGCGGACCTGTTCCGGTGTGGACTTGAAGAGGACAGACATGATCATGGCGTTGATGGCGACGGACTTGCCGGAGCCGGTGGAACCCGCTATGAGGATGTGAGGCATGGCGGCAAGGTCGGCGGTGACGATGCGTCCGTTGATGTCCTTGCCAAGGGCGATCGCCAACTTGCTTTTGCTTTGCGCGAACGACTCGCACTCGACGACATCGCGTAGCCAGATGGTCTCGCGGCCGTGGTTCGGCACCTGGATTCCGACGGTGGATTTGCCAGGCATGCGCTCGATGAGGATGGATTCGGCGGCCATGGCGAGACACAAATCGTCTGCGAGACCCGTCACGCGCGAGTACTTGACGCCGGCGTCGGGATGGAACTCGAAGGTGGTGACGATGGGGCCGGGGTTGATCTGGGTGACCTGGCCGTTGACGCCGAACTCGGCGCACTTCTGGACCAGGGTGCGGGCCTCGGCGCGAAGCGCCTCTTCGCGGACTACGGGAACCTCGTCGGAGCGGTAGAGCAGCGAGGAGGGAGGCAGCTTGTATCCGCGGATGGACTTGGGCGTGATGCTGACCTGCTTGATGTCGGCATCGGCGCGCTTGCCGAAGGCGATGGAGTTCGGTGGGGGATCGGGTCGGACAGCGGGCGGAGCCTGAGCAGCCGGCGAGGGTGCAATCTCAGATATCCCACCCATGCGGTGAGACTGCATGGATGGGGTACCCGGCGGTGTACGCGCGGGAGGAAGGTCCGGGAGTTCCAGACGCGCGGTGTCGTCTGAGGAGCGGGTGCTGAGCGGAGCGGCGGCTGCGGCCAGCTCGGCGGCGAAGGGAGCAGCGGCTGCGGCTGCAGTACTGAGCGCTGTTGCAGGGGGTGCATCGACAAGGGTGCGTGGCATGGACTGCCATACCGAGGCGGGAGTGTCCGACGGCAGATCGGCGGTAGCATCCGGCGGCGTGGCGGGCTGAGCTTGTTTGTGGCGCTTGCGACCCCACCAGCCGAAGAGGCCGCCCAGCAGGGTAGAGTGGGCATCGCTGTCGTCCACATGCTTGTGCTGGAGTTGCAACTCTTGTGCAGCCTGCTCGAGGGTCTGTTGGCGACGGCTGGTAAAGACTTCCTGGGTGGTCTCAGGCAGGGTAGGCTGCATCGGTGGGAGGGCGGGCAGATGTGAACTGTCCGTCTGTTGCGTGGCGGTCTGGCGGCGCAAAGCGCGTTTTTCGGCACGAGCCATAGCGCGACGCGTGCGCCAGTTGTGCAGGCGATCGAAGAGGCTGCGTAGCAGGGAGAAGTGCTCCTCCATCCACTGGCGGGCGGTATGGAAGGTGAAGGTGGTGGCCAGGTAGACGGACATCAGGACCATCAGGGCGAGGACGATGGAGGCGCCGGGAAGATTGAGGTAGTGGACCATGGCGTCGGCCAACAGACGTCCGGTGACGCCCTCGATGGGTAGAGCGTGACGCCAGAAGAAAGTATGCGGGAGCAGGCCGATGGCTGCCGGGGCGAAGACGACCCATAATCCGAGTCCGAGGAAGCGAGCCATCGCTGAGCCGGCGGGACGCTGACGCATCCAGCAGAGGCCGAGCCGGCCGAGGACGATGGGAAGAAAAAAGGCTGCAATGCCGATGGTCTGGAGGAAGAGGTCGGCCAGCCATGCTCCGACCAGCCCAGTCCAGTTGTGGGCTGGGCCGGCAGCGAGGCGCGCGGCGAGTCCAGCGGAGTTGCGCGTGCCGGCAGCGAGTCCACCTACGGTGTCCGCGGAGGGGTCGGTTGGGGTGTAGGTGGCCAGCGCGAGGAAGAGCAAGCTGGCGGAGACCAGCACTACGAGCCCGAGAATCTCGTTGAGGCGGCGGTTGCGGGTTGGGGTCGAGACCAGCCTGAGTGGTTTCATGGGGACCAGCGCGGCGCCGGGTTTGGGTTTCCTTCGCGTTCCATCCACGCCAGACGCACCTCTGTGGGTCGCACGTCGTGGCACGGGTAGACGAAGGGCCGGAAACCGCTAGAGCTACCCCGATTATCCCAGAGCCGCTGCGGGAAAGGAGAAAAGTTACAGCTGTGGACTCAGGATGCAAACCCATGGGGTGGGAGGCATGGGAGGGCGTGCGGGGTCAAGTGTGCGAGTAGGAGGCCGATAGGACACGTAGAGGCCCGGCGGCCGCGCGCGGATATGGTTGCGTAGAAAGCTGCGTTAGGTTGCGCCGCAGAGGATGATTGGGATGAAGCTGAGAACGGTGGGTTTATTACCGAAGATTGCAATCGGCTTTGGATCGCTGCTTACGATTATTGCGGGGATGGGCATGGTTGGCTACCGGTCGGCGGTGACCAACGAGAGGACCGCGCATGAGATGGAGGCGTACTCCTCCATGAAGGACATCACCAGCTCGATGCAGCAGGACCTGCTGACACAGAGAGTCGGTGCGCGCGATGTGCTGATGGGCAAGGGCAATGAGCTGCATCTGTACGAACACGGCGAACAAGACTTCCTGAGTGCGATGAGTGAGCTACAGCCGCTGCTTACGAGTGATGATGCCAGGGGCCAATTCGCACGGACTGAAGCGGCCCGCGCCAACTATGTCCGGCGCAACGACCAGGTAGTCTCCATGTACCGGGCAGGGGAGATGACCGGGGCGATCAAGTTCTTTGAAGCACCCGATGCGAGGGTGGCGAGCGATGCATTGGCGGACGCCATGCACGACATGACGGCGGCGTTTTGGCAGCAGCGGCAGGAGGCTCTGGAGCGGCAGATGACCACCGACAGCCGGTCGAAGATGCTGATGTTGCTTTTCGCGCTGGCTGGAGTAGTGGTGGGAGCGACGATCGCGTTCGTAACCGCGTTCTCCATTGTGAACGGCAATCGAAAGATTCTGGCTATGATCGATGCCATCTCCTGCAACAACCTGATGACGAATGACATGGAAGTTTTGGGCAGCACCGAGATGGGCAAGGCTGCACTGGGGCTGAACAAGATGAAGAACGGCCTGCGCCGCATGATTCTGTCCATTGCATCGACGGCGGAGAATGTTTCTGTATCGAGCAGGGAGATTTCGGTGACGGCGGCACATGCCGCGGGTAGCGCGGAAGAACAAAAACAGCAGGTGGAGCAGATTGCGACCGCGATGCAGGAGATGGCGGCGACGGTGCGCGAGGTCTCGCAGCACTCGAACACCGCTGCGAGTTCCGCCAAGAACGCAGCCGAGAGCGCGCGCGAGGGAGGCAGGCTCATGGAGGACGTATTGGAGTGGATGCGTGTCTATGTACATGACATAGGGGAAGCGGCGACTAACATCGAGCATCTGGGGACCCGGTCCGGTGAGATTGGCAGGATTGTGGGCGTGATCGAAGAGATAGCGGAGCAGACCAGCCTGCTGGCCTTGAATGCCGCGATCGAGGCGGCGCGCGCGGGGGAACAGGGGCGTGGGTTTGCCGTGGTCGCGGGTGAGGTACGCCGGCTAGCGGAGCGGACCGCCGGTGCAACCAAAGAGATATCGGAGGTGATCCAGAACGTGCAGTCGATGACCGCGGGCGTAGTGCATTTGATGAACGTTGGAACCGCGAACGTGGAACGGGGTGTGGAGGCAACCAGCAATGCGGGTGAGTCGATCCAGAGGATCATCCGCGAGGCGGACACGGTCGGCACCATGGTGGCCCAGATCGCCTGCTCGGCAACGCAACAGGCGGCGGCAACCGAGCAGGTGACCGCCAGCATGGGCCAGATCAGCGAGCTTGCCATCGAATCCGCCGATGGTTCGCGACTCTCGGCGCACGCCTGCGAAGAACTCTTGGATCTGGCGTTGGGACTACAGAATATGGTGGCCCGGTTCGATGTGGGCCAGCGCGAGACAGACGATGCGAGAGCCCAGGCGGCGATGCAATGGGACCATGCGGCATGAGGGGATTTTCCTGGATCGGTTTTCAGCCTCAACGACCGTGGGAGGGGTCGGGCGTAGTGGCGGAGTTGAGGTCGAGGTGAATATGGGGGATGCCGGGGGCGTAGCAGTTGCCGTCGGAGTTGTAGGTGCGGGAGCAGGTCTGGGTGATGGACTTGCGGCGGGGAGACTGGGCAAACTGCCATGCGACGGCGTCCAGGGTTCCGCTGAGGTTGGGCGGAGGCGGGTGCAGGACGCAACCAGGCGCGGGGGGACAGGCGTCCTGGATAACCCAGAAGGCGATTGGGTGCAGATGGCCTGTGGCGACGCGGGCGCGGATGTCTCGCACGGTGGTGATGGTGACGGGCTTGCCGTTGGGGCCGCGGCCATCGGAGACAGGCTGGCCGCTGGCGTACACTCCGGGGAGGAAGGCGGATTGGGCTACGGCCTCGGTCCACGCCAGTAGATAGTCTGCCTGTTCGGGGAGCAGCCGGCCACCCTCTTCCTGGTCGAGAAAGATGATGGTGCCCGGCGGGAAGCCTTCGCGCTGGGCTGCGGCGACGGCGGCGGCGGCGTCCTGACGACCGAAAGCGGCAGGCGATCTGCCTGGTTTGGACGCGCGGGTCAGCTCTGTGTCGAGACGGCCGTTAGCGAGAACGAGGAAGCCAAAGCCGTTGCGCAGGAGGATGTCGCGTTTGCCGACCCAGGTGTTCTGTGTCTCGAGGGGCGGATTGGTGAGCCAGTATCCGGTGAAGGAGAAGAGCTTGCGCAGTTGGGGCAGTGCGGCGTCGCCGGGATATTGGTTGCGGTCGAATCCGAGGTAGGCGCGGGCGGAGCTGGGGAATGAATCTGGAACGGAGGGTTGCTGGGCGAACGCGGCGGCTGACGCTAGCGCGACGGCTAAGGTGAGCGCGGCATGGGCAGGAAAGACGAGGCGCAAAGGGGCTCCAGAGAAATGAGGAGAATTGGATTAATTACCGGACTGACCTGTCGAATCTTAGGGTACGCCAAGGCTCTGGGCAAGTCTGGGGGGGGTGTGCTACCTTTTCAATCCATGAGTACAAACCTTGAATGGCAGACTATCGACCCGCGATTTCCCATTGGACCCTATGCCAGCCCCGGCAACGTTGCAGCCGCAGAGAGGATTGACGCGATTGCGACGCTGGAGGGGCTGCCTTGCCATCTGCGCGATGCCGTCGAAGGGCTGGACGAAAGCCAGCTCGACACGCCCTATCGGGAGGGCGGTTGGACGATTCGCCAAGTAGTGCATCATGTGGCCGACAGCCACATGAATGCGTTTATCCGTCTGCGCAGAGCGCTGACCGAGGACTGGCCGCTGGTGTCTCCCTATGACGAGAAGGCGTGGGCGATGCTGATCGATTCGGCAACGGCGCCGGTCGGGCTCTCGCTGGACATTATCGAGGGGTTGCACGCGCGCTGGGTGCGAGTGCTGGAGTCGCTGACGGCGGATGAATGGCAGCGTGGCTTCAAGCACACGCAGATGGGGCCGATGACGGTGGAGGCGGCGACGCTGCTGTATTCGTGGCACTCGCGCCATCATGTGGCTCACATCACCCACCTGCGCAAGAAAAAAGGCTGGAAGTAGACGAATGATGCAAGGTCTTTGTTAGACTTTGCAGCACATGACGCCGCCCAGAGATTCCTCCGCGGAAACCCAGCAGACCATCGCGCAGATCGCTCTTGCGCTGGAGGAGTTCCTCGCCGAACACCCCAGGGCCATCGTGGCGGAGGATGGCAAGGTGCTGTTCGACATGCGTGCGGCGAAGTACTCGCTAGCGACCGAGCACGGGCGATGCACGCTGCAACTGTGGAGCGAAGAGCGAAATATTGTGCGGCGCGTGAGTGCGGTGGTGGAACGCGGCGCGCTACGCGACCGGATGATTCGCCTGACAACGCAGCGCTTTGGGCAGACGCGACCTGGATCGTTGGACCTGCTGGCGGACCGAGACCGGCGCACTCCATCGACGCGCGAGGCCACGCGAGTGCGCTATTTAAAGGCGCTGGAGCGGGTGATGCTGCGCGGCGGTGGCGAGGCGTGGGGCGAGTGGACGTGCGACGGATTCCGCACAGCGATGGACCTGGAGAAGAGCTTTGGGCCGGCCTATGCGCGCGGGTCGCTGGTACATGGGCAGCAGGCTTGGGCGGTGATCGCGGTGAATGCGGAGGAGACGCAGGCGACGGTGGATGGGATTCTGACGCTGGGCGTGCTCTGGTTGGCGCACTGCCGAGAGACCAGCGGCGATCGCCGGCCGTGGCGTCAATATCGCGGACTGCGCATGATTGTGCCGCGAGGCATGGCGGCGCTGACAGCGTCGCGGCTGCCCTGGATGAATACGGACGCGGCGCAGTGGGAGCTGTGGGAGTTCGACGAGAAGACCGAGGAGTTGGAGCAGCGCGATGCGGCCGACCACGGCAACTTGAAGACTCGACTGGTCCACGCTGCCAATGAGGAGGCAGCGCGGGAGCGGTTTGCCGAGGCTGCCGCACGCGTGATGCAGCTTGTGCCGGATGCAATGCGCGCGGAGGTGGAACAGAAAGTCCGCAACGGAGCGGAGATGGCATTCCTGCTGCATGGGTTGGAGTTTGCGCGAGTGCGCTTGGGCTACGCAGGCCAGAGCTTCAATCGCGTGCAGGAGATTACATTTGGCGCGGGAGTGAACGAGACTCCGCTAACGGACGGGAATGCGGGGGAGCTGTGCGAGCTGGTGGCGCGACTGTTTGCGCGGCGAGGCGAGAGCGGGGACAAGCGCGATGCGCTATACCGCATGCAGCCCGAGCGTTGGCTGGAGAGCGAGCTGCGCAGGGACATTTCGCTGATCGATGCGCATCTGGATCGGGAGCATGTGTATGCACAGGTTCCGGCGTTCGCGGCGTCGGACCGCGGCATGCTGGATCTGTTGTCGGTGGACAAGGATGGACGGCTGGCGGTGATCGAGTTGAAGGCGGACGAGGACCTGCACCTGGCGCTACAGGGACTGGACTACTGGGTGCGCGTGCGCTGGCATCATCAGCAGAATCCTGACCCGGCGAGCGGGCTGGGCGAGTTTCAGCGGCACGGCTACTTCGCCGGCGTACGGCTGGCGGAGGGCGCTCCGCGGTTGTA
>Ga0181517_10003840_pt1 | contig 14067 bp, 12 predicted proteins | sample PEATcosm2014_Bin_31_FD_119748 | JGI IMG/M metagenome (GOLD analysis project Ga0181517, IMG submission 119748) | Peatland microbial communities from MTU Mesocosm Facility, Houghton, MI, USA - PEATcosm2014_Bin01_30_metaG | ecosystem: Environmental > Terrestrial > Soil > Wetlands > Peat | place... | reverse complement strand
TGATGAACGCCTTCGCGCGCCTCCGGACACCTATCGAACTCTTCCTCGCCGCGCCGGGCGTCGCGCTCGAAGATTTTGGCGTCAGCGAGGCGCCGGTCCGCGACGACGAGACCCCCTTAGTTTCGGACATGACAGCGGCGAATACATGTACTTCCGAGAAGTTACCCGCGCCGACGAGTAACGTCCTGCACGGTAAGGCGTTCGCGCTCGAAGTCCGTCGACTTCTGACCGAGGGACTTGCGCACGGCGCTCACTACGATGAGGGGCGGCGCCTCGCGTTCGGGCTCTTCACCGTCTCACCGAACGTGGAGGTTGCACGGCGACGCTTCGAGGCGATCCTCGAGCTTCCGATCCACGGAAGCCGACACGCGAAGAACGACCGCCGACACTTGCTGCGCGAGTTTGACGCCTACGCCCGAAGGTTCGTGCGCGGCGCCTCGGCCGGGTACTTCTACTTCGACGGGATGCGCTCGGAATGGATCCGCGCCTTCGTAGCGGAGCTCGACGTACGACGAGCGATCGCCGCGTGACGTTCGGTGAAGTCGTGCTACGTCTCCCGGCAGAGGAGGTTCATACGATCATGGGAGCAGCGAAGAAGACGACGAAGAAGCAGGTCAAGAGGGCGCCGAAGAAGAGCGCGAAGAAGAGCACCAGGAAGATGAAGCAGCAGGCGCTCCCCGGGAGCGGCGACTCGACCTAGCGTTCGACCCCGAGGCTTCACGAAGGGCGGTGTCCTCGAAGAGAGGCGCCGCCCTTCGTCGTTCAGGCCGCCTTCTTCGCCCCGTTGTCGTTCGCCACCGCGAGCTTCTTCTCCGGGATGGGCTCCCGTCCGCCGAGCCAGCCCTCGACGACGACCTCGTGCAGCAGGGTCGCCCAGGGGAGCGCGGCGAAGCCGGCGCCGAACGCCGCGGAGAGGCGCTGCCCGGCGATGATGGCGCTCGCCACCGTGCCGAGGAACGAGAGCGTCATCGCGAGGTAGGGGAGCAGCTTCGCGGGGAGCTTGCGCGCGAGCCAGGCCGAGAGCCAGCCCTGCTTCGCGGCGCCGACGACGGCGAAGACGACGAGGGCGACGAGGAGTACCCACGCCTTGGCGGCGATGGCGGCGAGGATGGCGTTCAGGTCGAGCATGAGGGGAAGGGTACCAGCCCTGAGGTCGACCTCAAGCCCCCGGTGCCGCCCCGAGGATGTCCCTAGACGCGCTTTCGCGCCGAGGAGGGTACTCCTACGGCGTCCCGGCGCCCGCGCCCGTCTAGACGCCGCGGGGGGAGTCAGCGCCGAGGGTCCGGCCGCACTCGCAGAGACGGATCTCGCGCGCCCGGTAGCCACGGCGCTCCACACCGACGAGCTCGAGCGCGCGCCAGTCCCCGACGCCGAAGAGCCGGCCGCACCAGCACGACACGAACGTCTGCGGCTCGTCCCCGAACGCGTAGTCGGTCCCCTGAGAGCAGAACCCTTCCGCCCGCGCCCGGTAGGAGAAGCGCATCCCGAGTACCCGGAGCCGCTCTGCTTCCCGGAGCTCCGCCTCGGAGGGCGGCGGGTTCGAGTCGCGCTTCTTCCCCCCAACGCCGCCGGCGAGGACCGCGTCAGCGTCCCGGAGAGCGACCCACGCGAGCTGCGCCCAGAGCCGGCCGGAGACGCTCACAGGGTCGGGCTCGAGGCGTCAGGGACGCACGCGAGCGTCTGCGGGTCCGGCGCCGTCGCGAGGCAGCGGTTCGAGGCGCAGTAGAAGCAGAGCGTGTGATTACCGCTCACGACAGGCTGGCAGGCGCCGCAGTCACAGAAGAGGTACCCATCGCCAGCGTCAGCACCGCCGCATGTACCAGGAAGCGTCATCACGCCGCAGGAGAGCGGAACGCTCGGGGCGCGCGGTACCGTGCAGAGGCTTGCGCACGTCCGCGGTCCCGTACAGGACGTTCCCGCGTCCGGGAGAGGCGCCGGCCGGTCCGCGCCGCCCTCCGGGGGCGCCGTCCAGGCGTCTTCGGGCGGCACCCCTACGTCTCCCCCCTCCGGAACGAGCCCTGCGTCCTGGGGCATCCTCGCGGCGTCCGGGGGTGCTTTCCAGGCGTCCGACGCATGTACCGCGTCGACACCCGCCTCCGCGCGTACCCTTCCCGGCGCCCGTCCGGCGTCGGGCTTGAGGTCGACCTCAAGGGGGAGCGGAGAGGAGCCGCCGCACGCTGCGGCGCCGAAGAAGAGGAGGAGGAGCCGCGCGGTGTTCATGCTCCGGATGATGCCGCACCTCACTCCATCTTCCAGCCGACGACCTGCGCGGTCGCGGCGTTCAGGACGACGCCGGACGGGAGCCCCGTGAACGCGTAGTAGAGCGACCAGGAGATGCCGCTCGTCGTATCCGGGTAGTGGTTCGGCACCTCGGTCTCGAAGGTCCACGAGAGCGGCACGAGCGTCCCGGCCGCGAGCCCCGTATCGACCGGGAGTGTATCGAGCACGATGTTCGCCGCCTTGTAGAGCGTGTTCCCGGGCTCGGAGAAGTAGCACGCGGCGGGCGCGACCAGCGCGACGCCGGGCGACGTGTAGTTCGTGATGTTGAGCGTCACGCCGAGGTACAGCGCGCCGGCGTGCGCGTTCGCCGTGTCCCCCTCGTCCGCGATGAGCGCGTAGTAGTCGAAGTGCTCCGTGTCGATCGTGTTGCCTTGGTCCGTCGTGAGCGTGATGCCGTGCAGCGCGTTGTACGCCGCGACCGTCCCGGAGCCGTCCGTCGACCAGACCGTCGAGAGGAGCGAGAAGACCGCGCCCGAGGCGACGTTCACGGCGAAGACGGCGAGTGACGGCATGAAGTTCGGCAACGCGCCGTGCGCCGCCGGCTGCAGCATGAGCGTGAGTGAGCTGAGCCACGCGCCGTTCCGCAACGCGTCCTTCGGGATCGGAAGGTAGTAGCCGAAGCCCGTCGTGTTGCTGTTGCTGACCTGCGCGGTCTTCAGAGCGCCGCACGTGACGCTGAAGACCGCGGCGCCGCTCGAGCACGTTAGGTAGCCCGAGCTCTGAAGCGCCGCGAGCGTTCCCGGGACGGTGCCCGCGCTCGTGTTCCCGGAGATACCGGTGACGCGGTCACCGGCGACGCAGCTCGCGAACGTACCCGTCGGAGAAATCTGCATCTGCGCGGTGAGCGCGATGCGGAGCCGCGTTGCGCCTGCGGGAAAGTGCACGTTCTCCTGAAGCTGCGCGACGCCGGTCCCGGCCGGAGGCGCGATCGTTCCCGAGACCGCAGCGACGGGCGCGAGCGGAGAGCACCAGCCATCGCTCGTGACCGCGGGCAGCACGGTGCCCGTCAGGCAGGTCGTGGCGCCGACGCACACCGCCTCGGTCGTCGACGCGCCGTCAAAGCCGAACGCCGTCGGCAGCACGATCGCGCGGATCGGCGTTCCGTAGACGTGGTGCGGTGGAGCCTTCGTGAGCAGCGGGATCCCGCGCGGACTCCGCGGTACGCGCGCGCCCGCCGCCGCGTCCGTGTACCGTGCCCAGCGCGGCAGATCGAACGGCTTGAGCAGGTAGACGTAGACGAGCCCGGGCGTGACGTTCGCGAGCGAGATGCCGAACTCCTGGTTCGCCGGGTCCGAGAAGTCGACGTACGCCTGCCCTTGGTCCGTCCCCGGAGACCCGCGCCGAAGCTGTCCGCCGAGCCGGTGCTGAAGGTAGTCGACCTCGATGATGCCGTTCGCCTGGTAAGTGCCGAACAAAGCGTTCGAGTACTGACTCCAGAGCTGCTTCGTCCGGCGCGGCAGGTCGATGTTCAGCGGCGCCGTGCCGAAGATCCGGTCCGAGACGAGCGGGCGGACGTCCCAGAGCGTGCACGCGTCCCACGTCGTCGTGCTCACAGGCACGCTTGCGACCGCGATGGGGCACCAGCCCTGCACGCTTGCCGGGAAGCCGGCGCCCGGCGTTCCCTTTCGGATCCGGTACTGGAACTGCGCCGTCGTCACCTTGATCAGCGTCGCCGCAGTGAAGAGCCCCGTGACCGTATCGAAGACGTCGCGCGAGTCCGTCTCGACCACGTTGTCCGGCTGCACCCGCGCGCACTCCACGATGTCGATACGCGTACCTCCAGAGCCGGCCGGATTTGGCGTAAGCGCGAGGCTCGCGTTCACGAGCGTGCTCGAGCCCGGGTCTTCGACGAGCTTGTACTGGCTGTCGTCCGTGCTCGGTACCGTGTCCGGGTCGTAGACGCACGCGACCCCGGGCGTGACGACGGACGCCGCGGAGCCAACCGCGGGGACGAAGAGCAGCCCGGAGAGAATCTCGGTCGTGAGCGGCGTCCCCTGCGCCGTGTTCGGGATGCACGCCCCGCCCGCGCCGACGTCGTCCGTCCCCGCGTACGTATCGAGGAGCGCCCGGAGCGCCTCGCTCAGCGCGCAGCCGATGAAGCTCTGCGTCCGGTTCACGTCGGTCGAGAGCGCCCTCTCGAGGGGGTTCAGAACGAGTTGCCGGTCGCCGCTGCTCATGCGGCGGAGGGTACCACCGACCCCCTTGAGGTCGACCTCAGTCCGCGTCCAGGAGCTCCCAGCCCGTCACCGTCAGCGTACCCGCCGTCGTCGTCAGCGGCCCACCGCCGCCGCCCACCGCGATCTGGAACGCCTGCGAGTCCCCCGGCGTGCTCGTCCCCGGTACGTTCCCGATCCCGTACATGCTCGGAACCGGGATCCGGAGGCTCTGCGTGAAGGTCCACGCCCCGGCGGCGGTCACGGCTTGGTGCGCCGCGCCGTCCGGCGAGAACGCCGGAAGAATCTGCCCGATCCCCGGGAGCGTGATCGCGTACGTCTGCTCGATCTCACCGGCGCCAGATGCCGTGTACGAAATCGTCATCGTCACGTGCAAGGCGCGCGCGTGCGCCGGGAAGTCCGTGCCGGGCGTCAGCGTAAAGATCGCCGTCGTCCCCCCGCTGATGATCGCGTTGTTCGTCGCCGTCCCGACGGAGGACTGGTGTCGCTTGCCCGATGCGATGAGCCCGCGCGCACCGCTCGACTGCGTACCGAGCCGGGCGAGAACGCAGACCGCCGCCGTCGTCGCTACCCGCTGCTGCGACGCGTTGTCTTGAAGGCACGGCGGGAGCTGTAGCGACGTCGTCGGTGTCCCGTACACGAGGTCGGGCGAGACCGCGCTCGCGAAGAGGATCCCCCGGGGGCTCTGCGGGACGCGTCCGTTCGGGCCGACCGTGTACCGAGCCCAGCGCGGGAGGTTGTACGGACAGGCGAGGTACACGTAGTTGAACCCGTTTCCCGCGGGCGGGTGTCCCGGGTCCTGGTTCGCCGCGTCATCGAGGTCGACGTAGTAGGTGCTGTCCCCGCTCGCCGCCGCTGGCGTCGATGCGCGAAGCATCCCGCCGATGCGCCTACCGCCGAGCTCCGCCTCGATGATGCCGGAGAGTCGTGACTGGCCGGCGAAGTTCACGGCGTCGATCTGCGCGAGGCAGCGGTCGACCTTCGGTAGGTCCCGCGTCGCCCGGATGAGGTTGAAGATCCGGTCCTCGAGCAGCGGGCGGACGTCCCAGAGCGTGACGGTGTCCCAGACGTGCGTACCGGTCGGGACGCTCGCGATGGTGAGCGGAAGCCAGCCCTGCGTGAACGCGGGCATCCCGCCCCCGGGGAGCCCCGTCCGGATCCGGTACTGAAGCTGCGCCTGCGTCGCCTTCACGACGGTCGCAGCGGCGTAGACGCCCGTCGTCGTGTTGAAGACGTCGCGCGAGTCCGTCTCGACCACGTTGTCCGGCTGCACCCGCGCGCACTCGATGACGTCGATGCGGAGGTTTCCGCTCGTGTTCGCCGTGAGCGTGAGCGCACTCGTCCCGAGCGGGTCCGAGACGAGCTTGTACTGGCTGTCGTCCGCCGAGGGTGTCGTGTCCGGGTCGTAGAGCGCCGCGATGCCCGGACCGATGAGCGCCGCCGTGCTCCCCCCGGTCGGCTGGAAGAGCAGCCCCCCGATGACCTTCCCGTACGCCGGCGTGCCCTGCGTCAGGTTCTGGATCGCGAGCGCACCCGCCTGTACGTCATCGAGCCCCGATGAGGTATCGAGGAGCGCCCGGAGCAGTTCGTTCAGGGACGCGCCGAGGAAGCTCTGCGCCCGCACGATGTCCGCCGCGACCGCGCGCTCGAGGGGGGAAACGATCAGTTGCTTCTCGCCGCTGCTCATGCGCCGCAGGCTACCACCGACCCCCTTGAGGTCGACCTCAAGCCGTCAGGAGCACGCGCCGTCGAGCGGAAAGAACTCGACGGTAACGCCCGCGGCGCGGATCTGGTTTACCGCAGCGTACGCCGGGCCGGCGTTCAGGGCGAAGATGCGCGGCGAGCCGTCGTAGAAGTCGTTCCACGCCGGGCCGGCGTCCCACCAGTCCGCGTTCGCGCCGATCCCCAACGTCGTGCTCCCCCAGCCAAAGCCGAAGTCTCCGGCGTCGGAGCGCTGCACCTGGACCACGAAGTAGGCGCGCATCCGGAGGTAGTCGACGAGGACGCGCCAGGCGTTCGACATCGGCGCTCCGCTCGCCACGTTCCCCTGAAGCTGATTGCCGATCCCACCAACGACGGTCGTCGGGGTCGAGCTCGCGCCTGAAAGTGTCCCGACGACCGGAACGCCCGCGACGAAGGGGCGCCCGGAGCGGAGCCCGCAGACGCCGATGACGCCCCGGCTCCCCCTCTGCCCTGTCGTACCCGCGGCGCCGGGGACGAGGACGCCGACGCCCGGGTACGGACTGATCGGCGCGTCCTCGAGCAGGATGCGCCCGGTCGCGACGACGCCGTTTACCGTCTGCGTAACCGGCTCGTTCGGCTGAAACCCCGCGGCGCTCATGCCGAAGAAGTACTGCGCGTCGTAGTCGTAGAAATCGAGGTCGTAGAAGAACCCGGGGAAGAGCGGCGAACCGATCTCGCGTAGGCACCAGGAAAGGTTGAGCGGTCCCTGCGTCAGGGTCTTGTTCAGCCGCCGCTTGACGGCGTTCGGCGTCACGACGTCGGCGATCTGCGCGATGCGCTCTCGGTACACGTCGTCCTCTTCTCCGGAGGCGCGCGGGAGGTTCCGCTCACGGCCGAGAAGGTCGAGCACGCCGGCGGTTCCACCGGACGGCTGCGCTGCGTTCGTGACCGTCAGGCCCCAGTCCGCGACCCAATCCAGAACGCGCCACTGCTCGGTCGAGGGGAGCCCCCCGGGCACGACCGGCGGCGGAGGCGGTTCCGTCTGGTCCGTCGTCTGGAGCACGCTCGCATCGCTGTAGACCGCGTCGACCATGAGCGAGGAGCCGCTCTGCCCGCCCGCAATCACATCGCCCGGAGCGAGCGCGCCGCAGCGCATAACGAAGCTCGCCTTCAGGACAGCGCCGACGGTCGTCGCGTGCTTGAACGTCGCGTAGCCGACGACGGCAGGCGGTACCGGGTGCATGATCGTGCACGTCTCTCCGTCTGCGAACGGCGTCACGCTCTGGTTCGTAAAGCTGCTCGCGTGCACGGCTGCGAGTAGCTCGAGCCCGACGGCTCCGCCGTCCGGAACGCTCGTGTCGGCGGCGCGGAACGAGATCATCCGTGCGACAACGCCGGCGTTCGTCCCCGCCGTGATCTCGACGTACTGCCCGACGTGTCCGGGAACGACGACGTGCGGAACGTCAATGACGATCAGCTTCGCCGCCGCGACGTTCCCCGGCGAGACCGGGAGCGACTGAAGCGTGTTCGTGACCGCCGCTTCGACGTTGTAGAACTGCGTCCCCGGCTGCTCGACGAAGCTGAGTGCGCCCGGCGGCGGGTTGTTGTACCCGTACCCGGGACGCTCCGCGACGGCGAGGACCGACAAAGGACCGCTCTCGCCCGGCTCAAAGACGACGTCCGCGACGAGCGTGTACCGGAGCCCGCTGTTGAACGGCTGCGTGCCGGTGGGGCTCCAGTCCGGGATGACCTCGTCGACCCAGGTGAAGCCCGCGGCGAGAATGAGCGGTAAGTCCGGACGTCCGGAGCGCGCAAGCGTGAGCTCGACCGTCGCGCGCTTCGGCCCGGACGCCGGTGGGTTCGTCTGCCCGCTCCACGGCAGGATGAAGAGCGACTGCATCGAGACGTCGACCGCTTGCGACACCCGGGCGAGCTGCGCGAAGAGCTGGTTCCACGCCTCGAGCCCAAGTCCGTCCCCCGCCTCGATGAACGGCTCGACGTACGCGTCGTCCATCGTCGACTGCCAGATCGCGAGAAGGTCGGCTTGCGACAGGGGACCGGAGAACGCCATGGCTCCGGTTCTACACCGGAAGCGCGTCGGGGCTTGAGGTCGACCTCAGGGGGGCTACACGAAGACGATGTCGGCGAGCCGCGTCCGGATGGTCTGCCCCGCCGCCGGTACGAGGTCTCCGACGGGTGCGACCAGCGTCGTGTCCGTCACGATGAGCCCCCGCTGTACGAACCGCTGAAGCACGCTCAGGATCGCCGCGCGCCGGAGCGGCGCCCCGACCGCGAGCCCGTTGACGTAGTTTGCCACCGCCGCCTGCACGGCGCCCCGAAGCGCGACGGCGTCGACGCCCGCGACGAACGTGAGCGAGAGCGCGACCAGCACGATGAGCGGCGTCCCCGGCGACACGATGACCTGGATACCCGCGGCGCGGTAGTCGTTCAGCGCGGTCACGACAGCAGCCGTCAGCTGGTCGTTCGCTACCCCCGTCGGGTCCGCGATCGAGAGCGAGATGAGCCGTACGGGCTGGCCGAGCGCGCCGATGAACTCGAACGCGTGCGCGGAGGCGACGCCGGCGACGCTCGTCGCGCCCTGCTCGATGGCGGCGAGGATCCCGCGGCGCGCCGTGAGCCAGAAGGTCCGGATGCGCGCCCGGTACGTCGGGTCGTCCTCCGCGTCCGCTCCGCCCGCCGTCGTGACCGGGTTGTTCACCGTCACCGACGTGTCGAACGCAACCGCGTTGTTCGGCGCCTGAAACGCCGTGATCGTGTTCGTCCCCGCCTGGAAGAGCGCCCCCGCCTGCGTCGCGCGGATCGGAGCCGCGCACACCGTATCGCTCGGCAGACCCGTCGCCGTCGTGAAGCTCGCCGGCTGAAGCGTCACGTACGAGTAGCCCGCCTGCGAGAGCAGGATCGTCCCCGCGTCGATCGTCCCCGCCGCGTTGTTCCCATTCGTCCGGCTGAAGACCGCCACGCCGAGCGCGGCGGCGGCGCCCTTGCGCGGAAGCTGCTGGCCGTAGCGGTCCAGGGCGTAGCGGTCCAGGTCATCGCCCTTCGCCCCGTCGAGCGTGAGCGCGTTGAACGCCTGGATCAGCTGAAGCACGATCGCGTACGCGACGACGCTCCCGCCACCGACCATGAGGTTGACGTCACTGCCCGCCGTGTCGACCTGCGCCGGGTTCACCTTCGTAGCGCGCGAGAGCACGTACTGCCGCCCGATGCCGAAGAGCTCCGCGCGTGAGATGAAGTCCACGTGCGGAAACTACCCGCCGAGAGGGCTTGAGGTCGACCTCAAGCCCCGGCGAACGCGCGGGAGACGCCCGCGACCGTATCGACGGGGTGGTCGAGCGTGAAGCTCGCGCCCGTCCGCGTCTGTACCGTGAGGACGAAGTGAATGAGGCTCGGCGCCCCCGGGTCCGGGATCGCCACGACCTTCGCCGCGACGACCTCCGGCTCCTGGAGGATCTGCGCCTGGTAGTCCGAGGCGTAGCGCGCGCGGACGCTCGCCTTGCCGAGCTTCTTGCACGCATCGAGGAGCCCGACGCCGTAGGTCGCGGGGAGGTGCGCGAAGGCGCCCTTCTTCGTCACGCCGCGGCGCAGGATGCGCTTCTTGACGACCTGCACGCCGGCGTCGAACGCGTAGTCGCCGCTGTCGTCGACGCGGAAGACCCCAAGCGGGTAGGCGCTTCCGGCGTACGGAGCGCCGAGCACGCCGCTCTGCACGGCGCTCGCCGTCTGCGGGTTCGCAAAGTCCGCGGTCGGCACCGTCAGCTCCGGGAGCTGCGGCACAAGCCGCCGGTAGACGCCGAAGAGAGAGAAGGAGGCGCTCGCGATGACCTGCTGCTGCCCGCTCGAGGCGAGGTTCTCGACCGCGATGACGTACTCGGCCGGGAAGGGGCTCAGCGGGCGGTCGAGGTAGACGTCGAGCGCGTTTGGCGCGCCGGAGACCACGACTTCGGCGGGAAGGACCGCGCGCGCCGCCTCGCCGTCCCAGCCCGTCGTCAGCGCGTTCGCCGTGACGCTGTAGTGCGAGAGGTCCGACGCGTCGTACTCGTCAAAGACACCGGAGAAGTACGGCGCCTGCGAGAAGACGAGCCTGATGATGTTCTCCGCGGGCGCGTACGCCGAGAGCGCGGAGAAGACGCCACCCGCGAGCGCTTCACCGCCCCCCCAGCCGCTGCCGCCCCAGCTCTGGGAGCCCCACCCGCCGGCGTGCGGAACGGGCGTGGTCATGTCGCCACCGCGTAGATTCCCTCGGCGAGCGAGGGGTCGGGGGGAAGCACCGCGATCCGTCCGCCGCAGGGTGCGAGCTCGACCCCGGCGTTGATGTTGAACGCGACGGAGAGGTCGCAGAGGTTGAAGTTCAGCGCGAGCTTCAGGAAGAGCGCGAACTGGATCGCGATCTCGAGCGAGAAGGAGAACGAGAAGCTCGGGAGCGTAAGGGTGATGCACGGGAACGGAAGCGTGAGCGAGAACGTCGGCGTGACGAACCCTGCACCGACGCCCGCGCCTACGCAGCCCATGGCGAGGAGCCTACACCATGACGCCCGCCGCCCCGAGACCCGGAACGCCGCCGGAACCGTCCGGCGCGGGGGGAACGCGCGGAACGGCGAGCGCGGCGTTCACGAGCTGAGCGAAGAGCGCGTACGGAGGCGTCTTGCCCGCAAGCGGGATCGCCGCCTGCATCGCCGCGATGACTTGCGCAGGCGTCACCGGGGTCGGGAGGATCATCGGGCCGAGCGCCGTTAGCGCGGCTGCGACGAGCGCGACGACGCCCTCGACCGTCGCGACCCGCCCGATCGGCTGTCCGCCCAGCGAGCTAACGAGCACGAGCCCGGTACCCGGGTCCATGATCAGCATCGCCTTACCCGGTCCGACGTTCAGGGTCAGTGCCCCGGTGGTCGCGTCGATGCCGAGGTAGCTCGTAGCTTTTGCGATGCCGAGCTGTACGCCGAAGCTCGAGAGCGAGAGGAAGTGCAGGTCGCCGCTGTTGAGGATCCACCCGCCCTTCACGTCGAGCGCGAGCTGCGCCCCGCTCGCGTTCGTACCGTTCTGCCGGAGGATCCATCCGCCACCGACCTCCCAGCAGTAGTTGGTGAGGTTCTTTCGGAACGTCTGGTTGTTTTTTGTGACGTCCTGGTTCGCGATGTTCGTCGGGAACGTATCGACGCCGTTGTTCAGCCTCGCGATGATGATCGCGCCCCCGCGCTCCGAGCCCAGCGGGAAGACGACGAGCACCTCGTCGCCGGGCGCAAAGGGATGCCACTCCGTCTCGCCCGCCCCCGCGATGAAGGAGGCGACGCGGCAGCGGACGTCGTTGTCGCTCGGGTGCAGCCGCACGCTGACGAGCGGTCCCGCCTTCTGCGTGAAGTCGACCGCCGGCGCCGCGGGCTGGTCCGCGTTCACCGTGCCGTTCGAGACCCACATCCGGGTATCCGCCCCCGGACCGGCGTTCGCCTCGCGGTTCGCAGCGACGTCCCAGCTCACGGCGACCCCACGGGCTGATTCTGCGTCGTCGCGGGCGCCGTACCGGAGGCGCCGAGCGCGGCGTCATCTACGTCTCCGACACCCGGTGCGTCGACGCGCGCCTCGACCATGTTCGCGCCCTCGATGCTGATGGTGATGCCGTTCTCGATATCGCCGCTCAGGTCGACCTTCTTCACGACGAACGTGGTCTGGTACCCGTTCGCCGTGTAGCAGGCGAGGTACGCGTTCACGAACGCCGGGTCGAAGCCGGAGAAGAGGTCTCCCGGGTTCGCTTGCAGCATCGCGTCCTCGATGACGGCGAGGTCCGTTGACGGATAGTTCGGCGTCGACGCGTCGAAGCGTTCCGTCAGGAACTCGAAGCGGTCGCCCGCCATCAGGTCCAGTACGTCCGGGTCCGTCGCGTCGCCGGCGTAGCTCGCTAGGTCGCGCGTTACGACGGTCAGACCGAGCTCGGCGCGGTTCAGCCCTTCGTAGTACGCCTGCGCGATGTTCTGGAGCGTCTTCTGGTCGACGATGCCCGGGACCGGGAAAATCGTGTACTTCGTCTCCGCCTTCCCGTTGCCCGGGAGGACGTGCACGAGCCGGTTCGTCGACGCGTTCGGGTTCGGCGCGGAGCCCCCGCGCCCCTTGCTGTTGTTGAACGGCGGATAGCGCGCGAGCATCGTCGTCTTCGTGAGGGGGTTGAAGGACCTCACTTCGACGTTGATCCCGGTGCGCGCGTACTTCCGCCCCTTCTTCACCGTCTTGCAGTTGCGCCCCCAGATGAAGGTCCGGAGCGCGTGCCCGCTCCCGCCCCAGCTTCGCCCTGCGAACGGGTCTCCCTCGCGCGGGGGGAAGTTCTTCGCGACCGCGGCGCGCACGCGCTGCACGACGACGACGGAGCCTTCGACGCGGATGTTGTGCCCGACCGTGGCGCAGAGCTCAACGAGGTAGTCCCAGACCGAGAGCGTCTGCGACGCGCCTCCCTGCGTCGCCGGGAGTCCGTCCGGCATCTGCGCGTGCGCGGCGAAGGAGGCACCGAGGACGGGGGGCGTGACCGCCGGCCGGTACTGGACCGTCAGTCCGGAGAACTGCGGGAAGTTGGCGAGCAGCGTCGCGATGGCTTGGTCGAGCGGCTTGGTCGAGTCCAGACGGAGCCCGGGGGGCATCGGCTGGTCCATGAGCAGGCGCGTGTTGTCGCTGCACTTGAGCCGCACGAGTGCGAGCGCGCTGTCGCTGAAGTCGACCTCCCAGTCGTCCACGAAGCCCTGAAACCGGAGGTTGCTCCGCGCCTCTCCGCTCGGTCCGGTAAAACTGTCCGGCACGACGTTCAGCGGCTCGCCGTTCGGCTGGCTACTCGTGCTGCGCGTCGCCCCGGCGATCCCGTTTGTGTAGTCGTCCTGCGTGATGCACCCGACGTACAGCTCGACGCCGACGGCGCGGAAGCAGAGCGGGTCGAAGGGGGCGTCGACGAACTTCAGCTCGCAACTCATCGAGTCCGGCTCTTTGAAGCCGTTCACCCCCAGCTTGAAGCTCCGCGGAATGACGCCCCCGATGCAGAAGGTCAGGCCGTCGGCGGAGCTATCCGCGCTCTGCGGGTCTCCCTGTCCGGGCGCTGTACCTCCGGAGAAGCCGACCGCGTACCCGTTCGCCGTCTGCGTCACCGTCGCTTGTGAGCGGGTCGACGTGACGCCGCGCATGACCTGCGGCGGTGTGATCGGGTTCGAGGCGAGGTTTCGGACCTTCGTGACGTCACCCCACTCCTCGAGCCGGACGATCAGGCGGAGCTTCCACCCGACGATGTAGTCGCCGCCCGTATCCGGTGTGTCCGCCATCGCGCCTCTACTTCTACACCGGAAGCGCGTCGGGGCTTGAGGTCGACCTCAAGGGCGGCATCATCTGGCGCATGAAAACGAACGTACGCCTCACCCGAGAGCAGCGCCGCACGCGAACCATGGGCTTCGATCTGGAAATGCTGGGCATGACGCGCGAAGAGTTGCAAGAGAGGGTGGTCGAGAAGCTCGCCGACAGCCTCCTGAACGAGACGGCGGCCTCGTCGGGCAACTCCTCGACGGCGGCCTCGTCGGGCAACTACTCGAAGGCGGCCTCGTCGGGCAACTACTCGAAGGCGGCCTCGTCGGGCGACTCCTCGAAGGCGGCCTCGTCGGGCTACAGAAGCACGGCGGCCTCGTCGGGCGACTCCTCGAAGGCGGCCTCGTCGGGCGACCTCGGCATCGCCGCCACGATTGGCAATGACGGCCGCGCCAAAGCCGGGCCGAAAGGACTGGTGATCGTGACCTATTGGGTCGACGCCGCAACCGGCTACGAGGCTTGCGTCGGCAAGGTCGGCCGGGACGGGATCCTGGCCGACACGTGGTACCGGGCCGAGGACGGGAAGTTGGTGCCGGAATGACCGCCCCCGCCGAGCCGAACCCCTGGGCGTCGACCAGGTGCGACG
>Ga0181517_10003838_pt1 | contig 14068 bp, 10 predicted proteins | sample PEATcosm2014_Bin_31_FD_119748 | JGI IMG/M metagenome (GOLD analysis project Ga0181517, IMG submission 119748) | Peatland microbial communities from MTU Mesocosm Facility, Houghton, MI, USA - PEATcosm2014_Bin01_30_metaG | ecosystem: Environmental > Terrestrial > Soil > Wetlands > Peat | place... | reverse complement strand
TTCTCAAAGATGGAAACTTCTACTTCCTCGACACCGGCTATATCGGCCGTGTCCCCGAGCGCATGCGGAAGAATCTCTTCTACTTCTTCGAGGCCCTGAGCGCGTACGACTACGCCGCATCCGCGCGCTGCCTCAACGCCATGGCCGACCGCTCCATCACCGGGCGCGCTCTCGCCGATTTCGAAAAGAAGTTTCTCGCCCTCTACGCGGATTTCACTGGAAAAACCGTCAGCCAGGTAAGCCTCACGAAAAAAATGATGCAAACCATCCGGCTCGGAGTACTTTCAGGCATGCACTTTGACGAAGGCATGTTCGACATCATCAAGAGCCTCATGTATCTCGACGGCATGGTCATTCGCGCCAACCCAGACGCTGTGTTGTTGCAGGACATGCGCCCCTTCATCGGCGAATTCAAGGGCTTGATTGGTTAAGCAGAAATGGAACGAACGATGGAACAGACAAGGAACAACGCAAAGAAGAAGATCGCGATCGTCGGCGCGGGACCGGGTGGACTCACCGCAGCCATGGTGCTTGCCAACCGCGGATTCGATGTCGAGGTGTTTGAGAAGGCCGGCGTAGTGGGTGGCCGCAACGCAGAGCTGACCGTGGGCGGCTTCCGCTTCGATCTCGGCCCAACATTCCTCATGATGAAGTTCGTTCTCGACAGAGCCTTCGAAGAAGCTGGCGAAAAGAGCGAAGACTATCTCGAATTCAAGCATCTCGACCCCATGTACCGCCTGCTCTTTCCGGATTTCGTGATGGAAGTGACAGAAAACCGGGAAGCGATGAAAGCCCAGATCGCCCGCTGTTTCCCCGGCGAAGAGTCTGGCCTCGACAAGTTCTTCGACCGCGAGAGCGACCGCTTCCGACATATCTACGCATGCCTTGAAAAGGACTACTCTTCATTGACCGATTTCTTCAATCCGATCTTCCTGCGCGCCCTCCCCTACATTCCCTTCGGCCGTTCCATCTTTCAATATCTGGGCAACTATTTTCGCTCCGAGCGATTGCGCCTCTCCTTTACCTTCCAATCGAAATATCTCGGCATGTCGCCTTGGGAGTGTCCCGGCTTCTTCGTCATCCTCCCTTACATCGAGCACGCATTCGGCATCTTCCACGTGCAGGGCGGATTGTCCGAGATCTCCGCTGCCATGGCCAAAGTCGCCGAAAAGCATGGCGCCACAATCCATCTGAATGCGCCGGTGAAGCAACTGCTCATCGAAAAGGGCGCAGTGAAAGGCGTCCTTCTTGAAGACGGCCGGGAGGTCCTGGCCGATGAGACTATCCTCAATGCCGACTTCGCGCACGCCATGGAAACGCTTGTTCCGCCGGGAATTCTGAAAAAGTACTCGCCCGCAAAGCTGAAGCAGAAAAAATTCTCCTGCTCCACCTTCATGCTTTACCTGGGCCTCGACAAGATCTTTGACGACCTGCCCCATCACAGCATCGTCTTTGCCCGCGACTATCACAAGAACACAGACGATATCTTCCGGAACCTGAAGCTCTCAGACGACATCTCCTTCTACATCCGCAACTCCAGCATCACCGACCCTCGTGTGGCGCCGGAGGGCAAATCGGGAATCTACATTCTCGTGCCGGTGCCTAACAACTCCAGCGGTATCGACTGGGAAAAGGAAAAGCCCCGCTTCCGCGAAATGGTGCTCGATGCCATTGCTTCCCGTACGACACTGGGCGACCTACGCCCCCACATTGAAGTCGAGCGCGTCATCACACCGGCCGAATGGGGCGAGAGAGGCGTGTATCTGGGCGCAACCTTCAACCTCGCGCACAGCATGAACCAAATGCTTTATTTTCGTCCCCACAACAAATTTGAAGGACTGGATCGCTGCTACCTCGTCGGAGGCGGAACCCACCCCGGCAGCGGATTGCCCACCATCTACCAGTCCGGCTTGATTGCCGCTCATCTTATCGGCAAAAAATACGGCCAATAGTAACCCCAGGAAGCCATAGGAGAGATCTCCGCTTAATGGACTTGATTCACCTGAGCCGCAAATCGTAATGCCGATTCTCAATTGCCGATATTCCCGGAAGTCGTATCACTGTCTGCTCGAGGGTGTCGGCGCAATTAACTTGGAGGGCTCTCGATGAGGCGGGGGAGGCAAGGACGGTAGCCAATCGTCCAGCTCTTTTCTTGAAACTACCGCGTTTATCCTGCAATTTGCAGCAACGGGCGTAAAATTGCCGTGAATTTGGCTTCAAAATGGAGATTCCAGTTGATGAGTATTCTACCGATGATTCTGATAGCATCTGCGTTGATCTCCACGCTTCAACCCGGCGAAACCCTGCCGCCTCTGCGGGGCGAATTCCTCACCGGCCGTCAGGCTCAACTCCCCGATGCAGCTTCAGGCCGCGTCGCCTTGCTCGCGCTGGGCTTCACTTACAATTCGAGATTCCCAGTCGAGGCGTGGATTGGCCGCTTCCGCAAAGACTTCGGCGGCAATCCCCACGTAACGTTTTACGAGATCCCGATGATTGGCGGCATGGCGCGCCTGGGAAAGTGGTTTATCGACAGCGGCATGCGCAAGGGAACTCCCAGGAACGATCAGGAAAATGTGATCACGGTCTACGGGGGAACCGATTTGTGGAAACAGCGCGTGGGCTACCAGTCGCCGGATGCAGCCTATCTGATCTTGCTCGACAAGCACGGTGCGGTGCGCTGGCGCCACAGCGGCGCGTTTGATGAAGAGGCCTACAAGAATCTTTATGCCCAAGTTTCCCGTTTACTTCGTGAGCCGTAGCGGCGCCATCGAAGGCAGTGAGAAGGAGTGGGTGCTGTGACGTTTACATTACGCCGTGAGCAGTGGATCGCACACCCCATCGACGAGGTATTTGCATTCTTCGCAGACGCTCAGAATTTGGAGAGGATCACGCCCTCTTGGTTGGATTTCAAGATCATCTCCATGAGTACAGACTCAATTGAGGAAGGAACCACGATTCGATATCGCCTGCGACTGCACGGCATACCCTTCTACTGGCGGACCGAAATCTGCGAGTGGAATCCTCCCCATGGCTTCGTCGATGAGCAGGCAAAAGGTCCGTATAAGCAATGGCGTCACACGCACAGTTTTGAGGCGCACGGCAACCGTACAAAGATGATCGATGAGGTGCAATACTCGCTGCCTTTTGGCGTTCTCGGCAGAATCATCCACTTTGTCTTCAGCGGCATGCTACAGGGGATTGCCGCCAGCCTCGGTGATCACCGAGCTAACAAGTAAGAATGGAGTTTTCGGCTCACTCTGCATGGATTCCCTGCCAACCAAGCTCGAGATTCGCAGCGATCTGGCGCAACTTGCGAACCAGCCTCGTGTGCTGGTGCGTAGGAACCTTACGCCGCGCAAAGGAGGAAGGTGCGTCGTTTACTGGATGCAGCGCGCGATGCGAATTATGGATAATCCCGCACTCGATGTGGCCATCGAAGCGGGGAACCTGCTGGGACTGCCGGTGGTGGTGTACTTCCAGGTGATTCCAAGCTATCCCGGCGCGAACCTGAGGCATTACCACTTTCTGCAGCAAGGGTTGAGAGACGTCGAGCAAGACGCAGCCGAGCAGGGCTTGGGGTTTGTGCTGCGCCGTTCACCGGAGAATTCTCTGGAAGCATTCCTCGAAGAAGTGGAAGCGGCTCTTCTGATCTGCGACGAGAACCCATGTCGTGAGCCGGAACGCTGGCGTCAAGTTTTGGCGAAGCGACTGAAGCTACCCTACTGGACTGTGGACGCGGATGTGGTGGTTCCCTCGCGGATTTTCGATCGCAGCTTTGTGCTACTGCACCACTTCCGCCCGCATCTGAAGGCCGAGTTGCCCAACTACCTGGTTGCACCCCGGAATATGACTCCTTTGCACCCGTGGAAACCCCGGAGAAGGCTGGAGAGTTTTTCGTTGGACCAAGATATTACCGCTGGCTTCAGCAAGCTGGACCGCCGAATTGGCCCAGTGGACACCTTCACCGGCGGGACCCGCGCTGCACTCAGGCGTCTGCGAGAGTTTGTGAATCTGGAACTGAGGGATTACGAGGTCACTCGCAACCACCCGGAGGTTAAGGGAACCAGCCGGCTATCGCCTTATCTGCATTTTGGAAACATCGGCCCCATTACCATTGCACTGGCGGTAAACAGAGCTGTGGCCGAGGGCAAGGCAGCGGCTGAGGCTGGCGAGAGATTTCTGGATCAGCTGATCGGGTGGAGAGAACTGGCGGTCTTGTTTGTGCGCCATGAGCCGAACTACGACAATTGGGAATGTGCCGCGCCGTGGGCCAGGAAGACGCTGATTGAGCACACCGGCGACTCGCGCGCGCATCGCTACAGTCTTGATCAACTGGAGCGCGCCGAGACCGCCGACGAGCTGTGGAACGCGGCTCAGCGCGAGATGGTGAATACCGGCTGGATGCACAACTATATGCGCATGTACTGGGCGAAAAAGATTCTGGAATGGGCTCCCGACCCAGCCAGGGCCTATGAGTGGGCGGTATTTCTAAATGATCGCTACGAACTGGACGGGCGCGACCCCAATGGATACGCGGGCATAGCCTGGGCCATTGTGGGGCGGCACGACCGTCCCTGGTTCAATCGGCCTATCTTCGGGCTGGTGCGATCTATGTCCGGGGCTTCGACGGCCAGGAAGTTCGATGCGGAGGAGTACATTCGCCACCAGAACGCGGAAGGCGAAACGCTTCCGGGCGGTGGCTACAGTGGACGGTTGGTGGGCCAATGACAAGGTGGCTAAAGACAGATGCGCAGCAAAGTCATGGCTGTTGAGAGCCAGAATCCTTCCCACGAGCCCGCAGATCAACCCGAAGCGTAGCGAAAAGTAGGAAAAGACAATTCTAGGTAGCCGCTCTTTCTGATGTCGCTTCCTCATAACTCTCTGACACAGAAGAAGATGCGTTCTGCACTCGAATTGTACCGAAATGAGCTTGAGAGGGTGATGCCAAGGCATCTTCGGTATACAAATCTACCATTAACCAATTTATATTCTGTGACATACGACGGTACCCGGAGGGGGACTCGAACCCCCATGGGATTGCTCCCTGCGAGTTTTAAATCTGTCAAGAATGCCGTAAGTATATGATAAATAAGGATAATAAAGCGTAATTTCGGGTTGGCGTAAATGCCTGTCCGTTGTCGAAGAGAATGACGGGCTTCGATGCTTACCGGGGGTCCTCGACGCTGGAAACGGGGAGGCGCTGGTGTTTCGCAAGATGCTGAAGCAGTCGAAGGAAGCGATTGTGGTGGCCGACGCGAGCAAGCTGGGGCAGGTGAGCCCGGCGTTCATTTGTCCGGCCGGGGAGATTCAGATGCTGATTACGGGCGTTTCGACGCCGGACGAGGCAGTGGCGCCGTTCGAGCAGATGGGCATGCGGATTCTTCGCGTGTAAGGCCGCGGAGATGGTCAGTGCTCTGCGGGGAGCGCGGGTATTTGGTAAATGCCCTCGCGTATCGACTCTGAAAAGAAAGGCTCGATGGGATCGTAGAGGCCATTTTTTTCATTCTCCGCCGTAAAGTCGCCGGGGAACGACGCAGCGAGAGCGTGGCGTGGTTCATGCCGCTGCCAGCGCATCATCTCTACCTCCAGCGCGCGCCGCCTTGCCAAAAGAAGCTTTTCGCCGACGCGATCGGATTCCGCGGTGAAGCCGATAAGTAGAACTCCAACAACGAAGGCACAAGCTTTGAGAATTAGCGGTCTAAGATGAATGCCATAAAATTTGTCCGCCAAATAGAGATAAAGCAAGATCAGAAGTACAGTAGAGTTTATTCGGTATCGGGAAGTTATAGCCGACGCAATGCCAAGACTTGAGCGAAGACCAGAAACTGCGAGGCCAGTGACAATGAAGAACAGCATGGAGTAATACAATGCGGGCCGTCGAGCAAAAAGACGGTCACTTGTGGCGAGGATAAACACGCCCACCAAGACGATGCCAAATAAGATAGCAGGGAGCGGGTTTCTCATCGCAGCAATGGAGCCTAGAAATGCCGCCGCATAGGGCAGGGATAAATGCTGTAACAAGCCCAGCACATTATTATCCATGTGAGTAATTGGCGTTTCAGCCTTGAAGTTATAGCCATGAAAGTAGACCAGGCATGCAATGCCACTTAGAGCGCACCACGCGACAAGCCGCTTATATTCTCTGTGCTGGAGATAAATGATTGCGCCGATGGGAATCAAGAATAAGCCGTTCCCAGACGAAGCGATGGAAAGCAAAAGACTGAGAAGCGTACCCAGAAAGGCGGTTGCGCCCGCTTTAGATGCCAGGAAACACGCGAGGAGCGCGAAGACGATTACTGGAATGTTTTGCAGCCCGGAAGATGCGAAATTCAGGGTGCTTTCGTATTGCAGTTGAAACAATATCCAAGAGGCGGGGACAAACGCGAGGATTGTGTAGTCGCGAGGCCGGCCGCATTCCCGCCAGATGAGATAGAGCAAGCCGAAGAGGGGGAGGACAAACAGGTCGCCCAGGATCGAGAGCACTTGAAGGTTGGTGTGACCAAGAATTTGGTACTGGATGCCCGTAATTGCATTCCCGAACATGCACCTGTACTCGTTGTGCTGATAGGTTGCGATCTGAAAGAGGCGACCGAGTCCCGTCTCATTCTTCCACTGCAATAAGAATCCCAGGACTGCCTGATAATCATCCATGAAGGGAAGGCTCACGAGCGATTTGGCCAAGAGCAGATAAAAGGCGGCTGGCGGGATCAAGATCGCGATCCAGAGGAAGGTTCTTTTGAGAATGGACGGGGGCGTTCTTTCGGGGGACCTGCATTCGGCTGGGCTTTCCACGGAATCCCTTTCTTCGGAACCCTATCGTTCGAGCTTTGCCGCATCCTGGTTGCAGCGCAAAGTGTCAGGACCGCCCGGTGAAGAAAAGCGCGCCCGCCAGAACCTAATGACGTTACTTTGACCCGGAGTATACCACGCGGGCTGAGCGACAAAGACGCTCGGATCGGATGGCTGGTAATGGCGTGCGTGGGCGTGGGCACTGTCGCACAACTCATGGCTCACAGTACAATTCAGATGAGTACGAGGTAGGCCGATCGCGCGTAGGGCAACTCGGTGACTTGATCGGTGACCCGGCGGGAGAGGCATTCATTTATTGAAAGTAAAGGATGCGAAAGTGGCGGAATTGGCAGCCGCACCAGACTTAGGAGCTGTTTTAGGCGGTTTTGCATGGTTCTGCAAGAAGGGGCATTTGGCCTTCACAAGCATTATTATCAATTAGTTAATGTTTGCGCTGTGCTGTAAGAGATTGCTCTATTGTCCCCGCAAGTGGTCCCTAGATCGGTCACCAAAATACATGCCCTACCTGGGGATAAACATCCGAAAGTCGCTCATTCTAAATGAGATTAGCGACAGAACATTACAAATCATCAATGATCAACACGTCAAAAACACGATAATCGCTGAAACAAGGCCCAAATCGGCCTGGAGTCCGCGGCCTTCGCGCGCGCGATGTTATTTTTTCAATCAGATAGACACCTATTCCCCGTGCTTCACACCACCGCGTCTTCCAGTGCATCATTCGCAGTACCGAGTTGCTGAGCTCGAGCTCCTGCTTCCTAACAATTCCTTCCCGCTAGCCGACTCCCAAAGAACAAATCTTGTTCCTTTGCATCCTGTCTGGCCAGGGCCAGTTGCACGCTTGCGGGGACTAATCGGCATTCGAAACGTGCATCGGCGACGTTGCCCCTACCGACGGCGGTTTTTAGAAGCAATGTGCAGATAGGCGACCAGCCAGGAACGACCCCACTCCTGGGCCCTGAGGTGGTTCCCGTGCCCGATTCTGATCCATCGTCCACCCTCTAGCTCACTTAACCCCGAGACTCGACGATAACTACATGGTGAGCCAGCTCTCAGCACCGGCCCCTTTCCCCCGCCCTCGGTGCAATCCCAATCGTCGGCGATCTTTTTGGCGTGACCCGAATTCCGTGCCCCGTGCAACTAACGTGGAATTCCACCCGGAAATCATTGAATCTAGCATTGACAATGCAGGCCTTGCGTAAATGTGCCCGGCTCTGCTGAGTTCGTGCCAGAAAGTTGTTGGAAGGATCCGAGGCATTTGGATGCGTCTGGTATCGAAATCATCGTGGCGAAATCTCTCTTCGGGATCTCTCCTCTCAATCTCTGCTAGTCACAGCTGTTTCGGGCTAGGAGTCGGTTGGACCACATCGAAAGCCATCCTCGGACAGGCGGTCGCGCACGTCGGAACTTCCGATTCGTTCGTTTTCCTCAATCTCCTGCCGCCACAAGGCTCCTCACTCTTGATCATGACCGACATTTTCGCGATTGTGCTCATGATTGCCGGCATAGCCATGTGGACGCTTCGGCGTGATCGATCCAAGCACGATATCGACGGATCGCGCGCTGCACGTTCCCAGGACGATTCCATCCTGGTGCTGAAAGTTGCTGCGGCCACTGGCTGCCTCATGTTTCTTTTCGAATTCTTCAAAATGGCTTTGAACTCCGGAATCACGATCTGGACGTCCCATGTCATCACCATTCTCTTCACCGTGATGATCGCCGTGGTCGTGACTATTGTCGTCCTGAAGAGAGACCAACGGGTTCGGCCTGCCATCTCCTTAGCCGAAGAACGCTACAAGCTTTTATTCGAGAAAAGCCTGACCGGCGCTTACAGAACCAGCCTCGACGGCCGGGTTCTGGATTGCAACGTCTCCTTTTGCCAGATGTTCGGATACGCAACGCGCGAAGAGGTGATAGGACAATCCGTCAGTGTAGGCTACCTCAGTTCCGATGAGCTGATCCGATTCATCGAGAAACTGCGGGCAGATAAGAAGCTGACCAACTTCGAGCAACGCCTGCAACGAAGGGACGGCAGTGCCCTTTGGGTTCTTAACAACGCAACGCTAGTTGCGGGTGATGCGGGGCCGGAGTTTGAGATTAAAGGTACCCTGATCGATATCAGCGTGATCAGACAAGCAGAACAGGAGCATCGCCGATTGGCTGCAATCGTAAGTTGCTCAGACGATGCAATCCTCTCATGCACGTTAGACGGTCAAATTGAAACCTGGAATGCAGCCGCGGAGCGGACCCTCGGATTCAGCGCCGAGGAGGCCATCGGAAAATCGATAGCAATTCTCGCCCCAGTCGACCGCTTGATTGAGTACCGGCAGATCCTGGGGAAGATTGGAAGCGGCCAAAGCGTAAATGGTATCGAGATGACTCGCCAAAAGAAAAATGGCCAGCAGATCGACGTTTCTCTCTCTGTCTCACCGATCAAGGACGCGGCAGGAGACGTGATTGGCGCGGCGGCCGTCGTGCTCGACATTACTAACAGGAAGCGGGCGGAAGAAGCGTTGCGGAACTCGGAGGAGCAATACCGCCTCCTGTTCGATACCAATCCCGTCCCAATGTGGGTGTTCGATCGCGCTACCCTTCGTTTCCTGGCGGTCAATCAAGCTGCGATCCTTCAGTACGGATATACCGAGACGGAATTCCTGGCGATGACCGTAGCGGACATACGCCCCGAGGAGGAAATCCCGGAACTTGTGAAGAAAGTAGCGAGATGTACTCGCGGACTCCAGGTGCCCAACGTCTCGCGGCATCGCCGGAAGAATGGCGACATCATCGATGTCGAAGTCATCTGGCACGACCGGAATTTTCATGGGACCAATGCAATCCTGGTCGTCGCGTACGATGTTACTGCGCGAAATCGGTCTGAAGAAGCGCTGCTGTTCAAGACCGCGCTGCTGGAGGCGCAATCCGAGTCCACAATTGACGGCATCCTGGTCGTCGACGAGTCGGACCACATCATCCTTGCAAACAATCAGTTCGGGCTCCACTTTGGAATTCCGAGCGAATTGCTGGCTTCGCGGGACGATCGGAAAGTGCGCAGCTATGTGACCGAACAAGTCGAGAGCCCTGATGCTTTTATCGAAAAGGTCCGGTATCTCAATAAGCACCAGCATGAAAAGAGCAGGGATGAGATCAAATTCAAGAATGGAAAGGTCTTTGACCGTTACTCTGGTCCTTTCGTCGATGCAAATGGGGTGCATCGCGGCCGGATCTGGTACTTTCGCGACATTACCGAGCGGAAGCTGGCGGAATCCGCAGTGCGCCAGGCAGAGGAAAAGTACCGGGCCATCTTTGAAGATTCCGTGCTTGGCATCTTTCAGATCAATCCCGAAGGGCGTCCCATCAGCATCAACCGTGCATTGGCGCAGTTGCACGGCTACTGTTCTCCAGAAGAATTTATGGCTGAAGTTCAAAACGTGCCGGCCCAGCTGTTTGTCGATCCCAACCGGATGATCGAAGTAGCTAAGCTGGCGGCCAGGGGCGAAGTGGTACATGGCGCCGAGGTGGAAGTTTACTGCAAGGACCGTAGCAGAAAATGGGTGCGAATGAGTCAGCGTGCGGTGCGCGACGTGTACAACGACATCCGGAATTATGAAGGCACTGTTGAAGACATTACGGAACGCAAAACCGCCGAGGAGCGGATCCAATTCCTGGCCTACTACGATTCGCTTACGGAGCTGCCGCACCGCGCTCTTCTGCAGGATCGTTTGGGCAATGCGCTTGCTCACGCCCAGCGCAGAAACGAGAAAGTCGCGCTGCTCTTCCTCGATCTCGACCGCTTCAAAATCATCAACGACTCGTTCGGTCATTCCTTTGGCGATATCGTTCTCAAGGAAGTAGCCAAGCGCCTCAAGCAATGCACGCGGGCACAGGACACGGTGGCCCGGGTTGGTGGCGACGAATTCCTGATCATGCTCAACAAGGTCGAAGGTGTTGCCGACGCCGCCATTGCCGCCGAACGTGTCATGCAGGCCATGGGCGCGGAGTTCGTCATCCAGGGCCACTCCCTCGGCATGAGTTGCAGCATCGGCATCAGCATTTTCCCGGAGCATGGCTCCGATGGCGAGTCGCTGATCAAGAATGCCGATGCCGCGATGTACTTCGCCAAGGATGCCGGGCGCAACGACGTGCGCTTCTTTACCAAGGAGATGAACGCCCAGGCCACGGAGCGCTTGGCCCTGGAGAGCGCCCTGCGTTTGGCGCTCGACAAAGGGGAATTCTTCCTCGCTTATCAACCGCAAATGGAGATTGCTACAGGATCAATCATCGGGTTGGAGGCGCTGATCCGCTGGCAGCATCCGGAGCTGGGTCTTGTTCCACCAGACAAGTTCATACCCATCGCTGAGAACAACGGCCTCATTCTGCAAATCGGCGAGTGGGTGCTCAGGACAGCCTGCGCTCAGGCCAGGCAGTGGTGGGACGATGGGCTTCCGCCTGTCCCCATTGCGGTCAATGTGTCAGCAATCCAATTTCGTCAGGAGAACTTCAGCACGCTCGTCAAGAACGTCCTTCTTGAAACCGGGCTCTCCTCTGAATTCCTCGAACTCGAACTCACCGAAAGTCTCCTTCTGTCGAATGAAGATGTGATGTTTGCCGTCCTGCAGGAGTTGAGGGAGTTGGGCGTCAAGCTGGCAATCGATGACTTTGGGACGGGCTATTCGAGCCTCAGCTACTTGAAGCAGTTTCGCGTGAACAAGCTCAAGATCGATCGCTCCTTTATCCGGAACATTGTTTTTGATCCTGGCGACGCGGCCATTACAACTGCCATCATCAGCATGGCGAAGAGCCTTAATTTGAAGGTGATAGCCGAAGGGGTTGAAAACGAAGCGCAAATGTCGTTCCTGCGTGCACACGGTTGCGATGAGATCCAAGGATATTATTTCAGTAAGCCCATCACGGCGGCTGAAGTAGCCGACAAGTTGCAACTCCCAACCTGCGCTGCCTGACCGTCATGTGAGGAGTTCATCAGCTTGGGCCGGGCATGAGGATCAAGTTAACAGAAAATAGATCCTTGTGGCTGTGTCAGCGAATCGGTCCCCACAAAGTCAGCTTGTTGCCAGGTCTCCTCGTGGACTCGGCACAGTTTCGGGCGGCTGACCGTCAAACCGAAGTAATTCTCAGCTGGCGATGTCAGGCCGAGTCACTTATCCAGTTCAGTTTCGTGCCTTAGAATCTTAGCCACGCCGAATTAGTACGGAGAACGTTACGTCAACCCATCGATAGCGCTTCGGGATGCGTGACCCGCACCGAACTTGTGAGTTGCAAACAAACGCGGAACAACTCGCCATCTACGAGTCTCATAACGAGCTTGAAGAAACGCTTCGGGATCTTACCAGGACCTCACTGCGCTGATTCCCTCACTTCTCAGCACACAATTGGGGAACATTGAGCCGAATCAAGCACTCAACAGAACGCAATCGGGCAGCATTGATCTGATTCAAGCACTAACTAAGATGCAATCCTAGGATCATTCGAATTGGATTCATGGAGAACCAGCTCCGCGCATGCCAGGTTGGCCGTATCTTTCCGTGGAGTTCAGAATTCAATCTTGCCCTGAAACGCGATCATACGCGGGGAGCTGTCTCCGCCGAGGCCGACGCCGAGCAAGCCAGTGGGGGGAGAAATGGTACTGGTAAGCGCGCCAAAGCCCGTTTGGGTTGCCGGATTCACCGGTGTGCCCGCCTGATTGCTGGGCAGTGCAAAGTTGGAATGGTTGAAGACGTTGAACAATTGGGTATCGAAGCGGAAGGTTACATGCTCAGTGATTGGGACCTTCTTGGTCAGGTAGACCTCGGAGTACGTGAAATGAGGCCCGCGAACGCCGTTGCGGTCGGAGTTGCCGAACTGGCAGTTGACCGGCGAATCTCCTCCGGCACATGCACCGGTGCTGGGATCGACGACGGAAGCGAAGGCGTCCGGATTGAGCCACTGACGGCTGCCTGTCTGCGTAACGCCAGAAACCGGCGTTTTGCGATAGAGCGGAACGCCGGGGACGCGGTTTGCATACTGCGGGCCGCTGCCTTGAAAGATTCCGTTGATGCCGCCCACAAAGATCGGCGCATACGGAGCGTTGGTCGCGCCCAGGTCGGCAACCTGCGCGGGGATGATGTCATTGAAGACGCCGCCGCCAGCGTGGAGCGCCCACTTATCCGAAAGCTTGTAAGCCGCCGAAGCCCGTGGCTGCCAACTGAAGAGCGGCGTACTGGGAAACAAGTCTCGCACATTCGCTTGAATCGCCTTGTTCAATGGTTGGCTCAGGCTGTGCTCCATGTCCAGAAACGATCCCGCCGGTCGCGCGAAAAGGCCATGCTGATTGACCGGATTCGTGTTCCAGGTCGCACGCAACCCGGCCACCAGAGTCCATCTCTGGCCAGCCTTGACAGTATCCATCGCGTACAGGTCGAGGTTGCCGAGCGCCACGCGCTCTTTCTCCGTGACCGGGTAGCCCGCCGTCGCCGTGGATGCAGCGCCGTAGGTAAGTTGCGCAAGATCGTTGTAGATAACAGTGGGTACAACGCCTTCGCCCAGATCTTAGTCACTCACGTCCAGCCGGCGCGAGTTCTCGCCGAATTTGAAGCTATGCCGTCCATGCGTCCAGATCAAATTGTCATTGATCTGCCACTGCGTCACCTTGCGGCCCTGCGTGTACGTTTGATCGTTCCTGCCAACCGTGGTGAAGGGCGCGTTGGAACTCCCGCCGGCAAGCACAATGGGAAAGGTATCGAGCACCTGCGCGTAGTTGTTGGGAAGAAAAAGACTCGAATACCAGCTCACGCCGGGGAGGCTGAGCGCTTGGAACACTTCATCTCAGAGCGATTTGAAGAGAGAATCGAGGCCAAGCTCGGGTACCCGAAAATAGATCCGCACGGGCATTGCATTCCCGCAATGGATGGAAAAGTGCCTAAGGAGAATTCAGTGCCACTGACGGACATGGTGGCGGAAGGAACCGTTGTAGTGGATAGCATTTCAGATCGTGATGCTGCCATAGTGAAGTCGCTTCGAATGAACAGCATCGCGCCCGGCGTCCAACTGCGGGTGAGAAACCGGCACGCCGATGGCGGCTATTCCGTAAGGATAGGTAGATCAGGGAAAGTCCTGCATCTCTCGCACGAAGCTGCTGATGCCATTAGAGTTCATCCTTGACCTTAAGTTAGACCTGGTTCACCGACAAGAGGACCTCCAACTGAGTTGAGACAAGGAAGACGCCCCGTGACCAGCCAACCGCACAGTATCAGATCCCGGTATC
>Ga0181517_10003834_pt1 | contig 14075 bp, 6 predicted proteins | sample PEATcosm2014_Bin_31_FD_119748 | JGI IMG/M metagenome (GOLD analysis project Ga0181517, IMG submission 119748) | Peatland microbial communities from MTU Mesocosm Facility, Houghton, MI, USA - PEATcosm2014_Bin01_30_metaG | ecosystem: Environmental > Terrestrial > Soil > Wetlands > Peat | place... | reverse complement strand
TTTCGCGGTTCTCCTCAATAAAGGCGTAGGCTTCGGGATAATGACGGAAGGGGCAGGTCCTGGTCAGCAGAGGGCCGACCTTGATGCCTCCCTCGCTCAGGCAGCGAATAGCCTCCAGGTAGTCTTGGCGCTGGTACATCAAGGTCCCCCTGATCTCCAGTTCACGATCCTGCACGAGTCCCAAGTCGATCTCGGGACGATCTCCAAACACTCCCACCACCACAATCATGCCTCCCTTTCTGACGTTGTGGATGGCTTGGTTCGCGGTCTCAGCGGCCCCTACGCATTCAAAGGCCACGTCGGCGCGATTCGGACCAAAAACCTTAGCCACGTAACTTTCCAGAGATGCCGCGTGGGAATTGACCGTGCAATCCAATCCGCATTTGCGGGCGATTTCCAGGCGCGGATCGCTGATGTCGGAAATCAACACCCGGCGGGCCTGGCGCCACCTGGCCACTTGGGCAACCAGGTTTCCGATGGGTCCCGCACCCAACACAAGCACCTGCCGTCCCGCCACATTGCCCGCCCGGCTCACGGCATGGATGGCGACCGCTGTCGGCTCGACAAGTGCTCCGGATTCCAAAGTGAAATCCGCCGGCAGTTTCAACAAGGCGGATTCCGGGAGGGTAAAGAACTCCTGCGCGACTCCCGGGGCCTGAAACCCCATCACCTTCAAGTTCTCGCAGATGTGATAGTGCCCTTCGCGGCAAGGTAAGCACTCGCCACAAACAATCTGCGGGGGAGCCGTAGCCAAATCACCCCTGCGGAAGGATTTGACGTCGCGGCCAACCTCCGCAACCTCTCCGCAGAATTCGTGGCCCTGCACCACCGGGTAGGAAGTGTACGGATGCTTTCCATGATAAACGTGGATGTCCGATCCGCAGATCCCAATCCGGCGGATGCGCAGCAAAACATCGTGGTCGCCGAAGGTTGGCTTGGGCACTTCCGAAAATTCGATCTTCCCCGGACTCGTCATGGTGGCGCGAAGCATTTCGACTCTCCCTTGCCCATCATCAGCACTTTAACGGCAATTTGCAAGCAGCCTCACGGTGATGTAGACTCGCGCCCACGATTCGATGAGCAGGTTGCTGCAGGAGTGGCCATCGGGCAGAACGATTGTCGAGCGCAATTGCATGGCATCCGCAAATCTGGCTTGGAAAATCCTCGGACTTTTGCTGGGCGCGGCGCTGCTGGCGTGGATGCTCTATCCCTCACCTTCACGGCCGGAGCTGACCATCGCCACCGTGAACAACGCCGACATGATCCTGATGCAGCAGCTTTCCAAGGAGTTTGAAAAGCAGAGCGGGGTGAAGCTGCATTGGGTGGTTCTCGGCGAGAACGTCCTGCGGCAGCGCTTAACCATAGATATTTCCACCGGTAGCAACACCTTTGACGTTATCACCATCGGCTCGTACGAAGCGCCCCTGTGGGGGGAACGAGGATGGTTGGTCCCGGTGGATGACCTGGGCGCAGACTATGGATATGACGACATCTTTAAGGTGATACGTCAGGGTCTTTCCTATCAAGGAAAGCTGTATGCGGCGCCCTTCTATGGGGAGAGCAGTTTTACCTATTACCGCAAGGATCTCTTTGAAAAAGCCGGCCTGGCGATGCCCTCCGAACCCCATTATGAACAGATCCGCCAGTTTGCCCAAAGGCTGCATGATCCGGAGCACGGCGTGTACGGCATCTGTTTGCGCGGTGAACCGGGCTGGGGGCAAAATATGGGCTACATCAGCACCCTGGTCCATACGTTTGGCGGCCGCTGGTTTGACCTCGACTGGAAACCTCAGCTCACCACTCCAGCCTGGAACGAAGCGGTAAGTTTTTATGTCGACCTCCTGCGGAACTACGGGCCACCCGGGGCCATTACCAACGGCTACAATGAAAACCGCGCTCTGTTCGCCAACGGAAATTGCGCCATGTGGGTGGATGCCACCTCGGCGGCAAGCTACTTACTGGACCCGAGTCAGAGCCGCGTCGCGACCACCACCGGCTTTGCCAAGGCGCCCATCGCCAAAGTGCCCAACGGCGCGGCCTGGGTGTGGAGCTGGGCGTTGGCCATCCCCGGCTCTTCCCCGCGCAGCGCCCTGGCCAAACAGTTCATCAAGTGGGCTACCAGCCGCAGCTACATCGCCAGGGTTGGCGAGCGTTTCGGCTGGGTGTGGGTCCCCCCCGGCTCGCGGCAATCCACTTACGATAATCCCCAATACCAACGTGCCGCTCCCTTTGCGCCGCTCGTTCTCGATGCCATTCTCCATGCGGATTACACGAAGCCCAGCGCCTTGCCGGTTCCTTACGTGGGGATTCAGTACGTGGGTATTCCGGAATTTCAGGCCATTGGCACGGAAGTCGGTCAGGAAATCAGTGCGGCGCTGGCAGGCCGGGTAACAGTGGAGCAAGCGCTGGCCCTGGCGCAGGCGGACACCGAACGCGCCATGCAGGGAAGGCAGCTCAAGTGAACGTGATCAGCACCTCGAAACCGCACCGCCGTTTTCACGCTGCGCCGCTGCTGGCGCCCTGCGTGGCCTTTCTGTTCTTGTGGATGATTGTGCCGCTGGCGATGACCCTCTGGTTTTCCGGGGAGCACTATAACCTTCTGATTCCCGGGAAAAGCGCCTTTGCCGGCTGGGAGAATTACCGCTCCCTGCTGGCCACCCGTGCTTTGTGGGTGGCCATGGGAAACACCCTGTTTCTCGTGGGACTGGTTTTGTTGATTACTTTGGTGGGTGGGACTCTCTTTTCCGTTCTGCTGGACCAGGATTTTCCGGGGCGCAACATCTGCCGCTTGCTGGTCATTGCACCGTTCTTCGTCATGCCGACGGTCAGCGCGCTGATCTGGAAGAACATGTTGATGAACCCGGTGTTCGGCCTGTTCGCCTGGATTACCCGCTCCTGTGGGCTCGGCACCATTGAGTTTTTCTCCCGTGTCCCGCTGCTCTCCATCGCCCTGATTGTCGGCTGGGAGTGGACTCCCTTCGCGGTGCTGATACTGCTTCCGGCGCTTCAATCGCTGAACCCCGAGCTGAAAGAGGCGGCCCGCCTTGACGGCACGGGGCCGGTGGCGCTCTTCTATCATATCGAGTTGCCCCACCTGCTACGTCCCATGTCGGTCGTGGCGATGATGGAAATGATTTTCTTCCTCAGCCTCTTTGCCGAGATCTATGTGACGACGGGCGGCGGCCCCGGCCTGGCCTCCACCAACCTGGCTTATCTGATCTTTCGCGACGCTTTGTTGGGATGGGACGTGGGACGCGCTTCGGCGGGGGGAGTGCTGGCGATCGTCCTGGCCAACATCGTCGCCTTCTTCTTCATGCGGGTGGTAGGGCGCAACCTGGAGGATTACCGTTGAGAAGCACGTGGCAGTTACGATGGGGCTTGACGATTGCCGGCTGGGCCGTCGGCTTGGGAATGTTCTTCCCGATTCTCTGGATGTTTCTCACCAGCTTTAAAACCGAGATCACCGCGGTCGCGACCCCTCCCGCGCTTTTCTTCCGGCCAACCCTCGAAAATTACGCCGCCGTCCTCCAGCGCGCTGATTATGTGGCGTTCGCAAGAAACAGTATCCTGGTCTCGCTGGGATCAACTTTGCTGGCCCTGGCGCTGGCCATTCCCGCGGCCTACAGCATGGCCTTCTTCCCCACGCGGCGCACGCGGGACATTCTGCTTTGGATGCTCTCCACCAAAATGCTGCCGGCAGTAGGCGTGCTGGTCCCAATCTACCTGCTGTGGCGTGATCTCCACCTGCTGGATACGGTTTCCGGGCTGATCCTCATTGACAGTGCCAGCGTGCTGCCGATTGTGGTGTGGATGCTCTTTTCGTTCTTCCGGGAAGTGCCCGCGGTGATCCTGGAGGCCAGCCGCATGGATGGAGCCTCACCGTGGGAGGAATTGGTGCATGTCCTGCTGCCCTTGTGCACCCCCGGCATCGCCGCCACGGCCCTGCTTTCCATCATCCTTTGCTGGAACGAAGCGTTCTGGAGCCTGAACCTGACCACGGTGAAGGCCGCCACGCTCACCGCCTTCACGGCGTCCTTCTCCAGCCCCGAGGGCCTGTTTTGGGCAAAGTTGTCGGCTGCTTCAACCCTGTCGATCGCTCCCATCCTGGTTTTCGGATGGCTCAGCCAGCGCCAGTTGGTGCGCGGTCTCTCGTTTGGTGCGGTAAAGTAGAGGCGGCTTTACGCCGCCATATGGCGAGGTAAACTCGCCGCTACAATATCCTATCGATCTACTACCGGAGTGTCCTAGCCATGGCGACCATCGAGTTGAAAAATGTGCGCAAGAGATTTGGCGCCCACGAGGTGATCCATGGCATCGATCTGCTCATCAAGGACCGGGAATTTATCGCCTTCGTGGGGCCTTCCGGGAGCGGCAAGTCAACGCTGCTGCGGATGATCGCCGGGCTCGAAGAAGTCAGCGAAGGTGAGGTTCTGATTGACGGCTTGCCCGCGCAGGATGTGCCGCCCTCCCAGCGCGGCCTGGCCATGGTGTTTCAGAGCTACGCTCTCTACCCGCACATGACCGTGGCGGAGAACATGAGCTTCAGCTTGCGCCTCGCGGGCATCGCGAAGGACGAAAGGGACCAGAAGGTTCGTGCCGTAGCGCGCCTCCTGGAAATGGAGCCGTTGCTCGAACGCAAGCCGCGTCAACTCTCAGGAGGACAGTTGCAGCGGGTGGCGATTGGCCGCGCCATGGTGCGGCAGCCCAAAGCCTTCCTGCTTGACGAGCCGTTATCGAATCTCGACGCGGCCCTCCAGGCGCAGACGCGGTTGGAACTGGTGCGCCTGCACCGCGAACTCAAGACGACCATGGTCTACGTGACCCACGACCAATTGGAAGCCATGACCATGGCCGACCGCATCGTGGTGCTCAACGGGGGAAGAGTCGAGCAGTGGGGATCGCCACTCGAGCTGTACCAGAATCCGGCAACGCTCTTTGTGGCAGGGTTCATCGGCGCGCCCAAGATGAATTTTCTGGACGTCGTGGTAAAAAGCGTGGGCGATCACGACCTGTGCCTGGTCCTCTCGAACGGCGCGAGTGTGACGGTGCCCGCGCCCGTGGACGAATTGAAGCCCGGGGAAGGAATCAAACTGGGAGTTCGGCCGGAACACGTGACGCTGGAGGCAGAGGGTGAGCTAAAAGGCGAAATCGACGCCTTGGAGCACCTCGGGCCGCGAGCGTATATCCATGCCGGGCTGTCGGACGGATCGAGGCTGGTGGTGCAGACCGGCGGTGATACCACCCTCCGCGTCGGTGACCATGCGGCGTTTCGAATCCGCTCCCAGGCCACGCATCTCTTTGATAAGGCAGGAAGGGCGTTGACACGATCCGGTGCAAGGATCATTGCCCGGTGAACTTCGAGTATCTATATTTCTGATCAAGAGATTGACACCGACCTTGGGGCCGATAATTCCTGTATGCATCGGCCATCGCGGTGAGTTCCTTTGCCCTCGCCCCCTTGGGGGAGAGGGTGGCGCGCAACCGGCGTTTTCATCAGCCGGGGCGCGACGGGTGAGGGGGTCGAAACCGTGAATACAGACCAGCCGACTGACCTCCATAACGCCTTCGCAAGGTCCGATCCCCCGCGCGAAACGTCGCAAAGATTGATCGCGCGCGATCCTCGCCACATGCAGACCGAAACCGAACAAGCCGCAGGGTATCTGCGGAATCGTTCTCGAAGCTCCGGAGTTGTTTCTGGAGAGGGAGCTGCGCTTGGTATGGTAACTGCCGGAGGTCTTTGATAATGTGTGGAGGAAGCGCGTCCGGCCTAAACCCCCTCACCCGGCCGGCCCCCGCTGGTGAAAGCGCGGGTTGCCGTCCACCCTCTCCCCCAAGGGGGCGAGGGCAGGGATTCTCGATTGTGCGATTTGAAAATGTACAAACTCCAGGGAAAGGCAAAGCCTTTCCGCACAGCGGGACGGCAGAGCCGCATAGAGTAGGTATGACGGATTCCCGCAAATCTGGACATGGCTGGTTGGCGACGGATCAGATTTCGAACCGAGTTCATTCCTATATGACGAGGATTACCTATGACCAATTCGGCTAATGCTTCCACGCTCCGACCGTTGGGCGGCAAAATGCAGGGACTCCGTTTCCACGGGACCGGAGACTTACGCCTGGAAGAACTTCCTGTACCCGATCCGGGACCAGGCGAGGTACGGATTCGACCTCTGGCTGTCGGGGTGTGTGGAACCGACGCGCACATTCTACATGGCGAGTTCCCTGCCCCGGCTCCCGTAGTGCTGGGCCACGAGGTTGCAGGGCTCGTCGAAGCCGTGGGAGCAGAGGTGAAGGGTTTTCTTGAAGGCGACTTCGTTACGGTCCAACCCAATACCTTTTGCACTGTCTGCCGTTTCTGCCGGACGGGCCGGGAGCATCTCTGCCCGGAGTTACGGGGTTACGGTGTCCACGCGAACGGGGGTTTTGCAGAGGCCGAAGTCGTACCCGCCCGGATCGTTTATCATCTGCCCACAACGCTCAAGCCGCGCGTGGGTTGTCTTGCGGAGCCGCTGTCGTGTTGCATTCACGGCATGGACAAGCTGGGCATGCAGTCTGGATATACCGTCCTGGTGTTGGGCGCCGGAATGATTGGGCTCATGCTGACGCGGCTGGCGCGACTTGCGGGCGCAGGGCTGATCGTGGTCAGTGAGCCTGATGAATTGCGCCGGCAGGACGCACTGGCGTTTGGCGCTGATCGCGCGGTGGACCCCCAAGACGCCAACTGGAAGGCGGCTTTGGAGGATGCGACCGGAGAGTCAGGTTTTGACGCCGTCATCGACGCGGTCGGCAGCTCACGGACCTTTGAGCAAGGTGTTTCTCTCGCGGCGCGCGGAGGGACGATCCTGGTTTTCGGCGTTGCCCCCATGCAGGCTACGGCGAGCGTCCGGCCCTACGACATCTTTTCCCGCGAACTTACGGTGGTGGGCGCCTTGATCAATCCTTTTACCCATGAGCGGGCCGTGCACCTTCTGCCCCAGATGGGTTTGGAAAAACTCCGCATCGCTGCTTTTCCGCTGGCGGAGTTCAAACAGGCCTTTGACGCACAGGCAGCAGGCACCGCCACGAAGGTCGAAATCCTGCCCCAACAGCACTGATCGTCCAGCGCTAACGAGTGCGGCCGGTTGATGCGGGCCACACGAAAGTTGGTTTCGTGTTGTTCGGGAATGACCTATTCACCTGGCTTGCGCCAAGCTGTGGCCGGATCACCTTGATGCTAACAAAAGGTAATTAGAAAGTGACCTTGACGGTAACACTGGTCTTTACGAGTGTGCCCTTTACCATGGGCGGGACGAATTTCCATTTTTTCGCGGCATCCATCACAGCGGGTCCCACGCCACTCGGATCATATAGGACGATGTCAGGCGAAACATTTCCATTTTCGTCGATATTGATCTTCACCGTAACGAAGCTTCCGCTCGCCGCTCCTTGCACGGGAGACATTCTGAGATCCAGAGGCTTCAGCCCGCCCACGACGTTATATTCGGGAACCAGCATTCCCCTTTGCACCGATCGTGTCCAAGGACGGTAGGTACCTGATACGACCAACGAGGCAACCGGGGCGGCCGACGCCGGGGCCGTTTGAGGCTTGGGCTGGTTGAATTGGGCGATGGTAGCAGGAATCTGATTCTCGGCGTAGTCGCGAGCTTGCGCGGCGGGAGTTCCGCTGGCGGAGGCAAGGTTTTGGAACTGGCCCTTAAGCTGTTGGAGCGTGGCGACGTCCTTGCTGTTCTTCGCTTGATTAAATTTGCTGGTTAGGTTCTGCAGGTCCGACTGCTCAGCGGAATCCAATTCATTCTTGAGTTGGTTCCCGTCTCCGCCCGTTTGACTGATGGAAGGGAGGAGCGCCGCAGCATCCCCATACTTCTTCTGGCTTTCCAGGTCGTGGAATTTCTTCAGATTTTCTTGCAAAGCCTTTTCCATTTGTTGCTTTTGGTTATTGGCAGCCTGCACCTGATTGATCTGTTGGATGCGTGCCTGCGCTTGCGCCTGGAAGGGTCCGGGCTTGGCCGCGATATCCTGAAAGCGCGCCAATGCCCCACTGGCATCGCCACTGCCTTGGGCCTTGACCCCCGCCTCAAATTCCTGTTTGGACTGTACGGCTGCCGTAACGTCTTTCAGTTGCGTTTGCGCTTTTGCCGCATACTTTGAATCCGGAACTTTCAAGTCGACAACCTGCTGGAACAATATCCGCGCCTGAGCGTAATCCTGCTGCGCGAGGGCAGCCACGGCATGATCGTATTTTTCCTTTTCCAGTGTCGAAGCGTCGGCTCCAGACTGTAGTTCCTTTACACTAGAAATGGCCTGTAGGGCCTGGTCCTTCATGGGGCCGTTCAAATCGGCAACTTTCTGATAAGCCGCCACGGCATCATCCCACTTCTTGTCCTGTTGAGCGGCCATTCCCTGAGAAAAGAGGGACGCTTCCTGGCTTTCGATCTCCTGCTGATGCGTCATCTGCTGGATGGCCTGTTGCGCTTCGCTCTCCAAAGTTCCCTTCCGGGCGGCCAGATCGCGCCACTTTGCCAGGGCGGCATCGCGATTTCCATTATCCTGTAAAAGCTTGGCGTCGTGTTCAAGCTGGATTTCCTCCGGTGAGGCAGCAGTTCCTGCCGAGGAAGGAGCGTGATGATAGTGAAGGAAAGCTCCGATGCCCAAGGCCACGGCCAGGGCAATTCCCCCCAGGATCATCCCCAAGCCCAAAGACCGCCTGGGCTTTCCAGCTCCAACCACAAGGGGAGGAGCAGGTTTAATCGGCTGGGCGGGTGTTCCCTCTTTCTTCTGCGCGAGTTGTTGGAGTAACGCCTCCACCTTTGGGTCCGCGGGGAACCGGTCCTTGACGCTACTCAGCAACAGAGTGGCGCGGGGAATATCATCCACGGAAAGCGATTTCGTTGCCTCAGCGAGTTGACTCTCCCGCCATTTTGCCTGGTCGCTAGCGGACCCTGCTCCGGGCAAGCCCCCGGCCGCCATGGGCGGAGTCAGGCGACTGTTAACTTCCTGGAGTTTCTGCCGGACTTCCTGCGCTTCCGGAAACGCTTCCTGCAACGCGGCGAGTTCCACCTGCGCCTCAGTGTACTTCCCTGCCGAAATCAGGTTGTCGGCCTTCCACAAACCTTCCTTAAATCCGAAGTCTTTTTCCCGCCCCAACCGGTCCTTGCGAATTTCGGTCAGGAGGGTGGACGCCTGGGAATTGTTCTGGTCAAGCGCGAGGACCTTCTTAAGTTCTAGTTCCGCCCCAGTCAGATCTCCCTGTTTCAGAGCCTGTTGGCCCGCTGTCAGCGCTTCTCTGACCTGTCGCTGCCTGTCCTGCTCCCGCGCCACCTGTTCCTTCAGGTTGCGTGCCTGGGTATCGTTAGGATTCAATTTCAAGATTTCCGATAGGGCACGAATGGCCTCGGCAAATTCTCCCCGTTTGAAGGCCTCTTCGCCTGCGGAGAACAATTCCCTTACTTTCGGCGAAGAGGAGAGCCGGTCGAGTTCTGCCGCAATTTCCGCGTTCAGATGTTTCGCTTCCCCCTGGGTTTTGTCGAGGATGAGGATAGCGCGGAGCTTCCCCTGAGCATTGACCAGGTCACCTTGCTCCTTCAATTGCCGGGCTTCCACCAACAGGTCGCCCACCAGGCTGCGCTGCAAGGTTTGGCTGAGGGGGACAAGGTCCACCATCAACTCGTCCAGGGATTGGTACCGTTCCGCGAGATTCTTCTTGAGGCCTTTGGCAATGATAGCGTCCAACTCAACCGGCACTCCTGGGCAGAGGCGGCTTAAGGGTTCGGGCTCGGCAGTCAGAATCTTTCCGAGAATGGCGCCGAAATTGGATCCCTCAAAAGGCTTTCTATAGGCGATAAGCTCGTAAATGACGCACACCACCGACCACAGATCGGATCGTTGGTCGACACGTCCCTCGTTGAGCTGTTCGGGGGAAGCATATTGAATGGTTCCCATGAACATGCCCGTCTTGGTGAGGGTTGTCGTCTCAAGATGCACAATGCCGAAATCGACGATCTTGGGGGTACCGTCGTTCTTGACCAGGATATTCCCCGGCTTGATATCGCGGTGGACAATACCATTCTTATGCGCGTGATCGAGCCCCAGGCAAATCTGCTCCGCCAATTTCAGCTTTGCTGCCAGGGGGAGTGGCGCCTGCCGCGCAATGAGGCTTTGCAGGCTTTCGCCCTCCACGAACTCCATGGCAATGTAAGGATGACCCTCAAACTCCCCCAAATCGAAAACCGTCACGATGTTGGGATGCTGGAGAGCCCCAATGGACTGCGCCTCGCGGTAGAATCGCTGGAGGATTTCGGGATTGGAAACCAATTCAGGATTGACAGTCTTCAGCGCGACGAGGCGCGAAATCAAAGGGTCTCGGGCCTTGTAAACAGTTCCCATCCCCCCCTGGCCCAACTCGCTGATGATTTCGTACTTACCGATTTTCTGCACGACGTTCTGACCCATCGGCTTATGCCTCGCCCTTCCTGATTGTTACGCGGATAGCCCATGCTTTGTCCGACCTCCGCACCTTGCCTGCGTAACTATACCTGTGGCGATCTCGCCCACTGATGCCGCAAATAAAATCCTTGCCGCCCCAGCCTGGCTTGCTGACGTAACTAATTCTGCTCCGGGCACGAATCGGACACATTCTATCGAATCTTCTGGGATTTGCAAGCTAGTGTGCATTCCTGTGCGCGCAAGATAAGGGTGGGGGCCTCTGACCACTCTCGGGAAAGTGGGTAGAAATGCCGAGCTGAGCCGGCCATTGCCACAAGGAATCATACTGTTCCGGTACTGGCCGGCACATCCTCCATTTCCAAATTGCCACAAAAAAAGTTGCCGAGTCATCCGCAGCGAGGGTATGGTTTATTTGCGGCAAAGATATCGCGTTGGCCACAATTTCACCTGATGCTCAACCATTGTGCTTGAAACTTCATGACCGATCTTCATTCCCTGCTCCAGCCACTTCTTGACCATGCCAGCTTGCGCCGGGCGGTCGCGTCGTTGGCAGTTGCGCCCGTTGCGGGTCAGCCCCTTGCCATTTCCGGCCTGACGCCGGCAGCCAAGGCGCTGGTGGTAGCGGCATTGGCCCATCAGATCAAGCGGCCAGTGGTGGTTTTGACTGCGGACAACGAAGCGGCGCAAAACTACCGCCAGACTGCCGCAACTTTTCTGGATTGGTTAAAACCGGGGGCGGGCAGTTCAGTACAAATATTGCCGGCACTGGATTGCTCGCCTTACGAAGGTCGCTCGCCGCATGCGGAAATCCAGGAGCAGCGGGCCGTGGCGCTTTGGAGCCTGGCGCGAGGCGGCGTGCGCGTGATTTTCGCGCCCGTGGCCGCAGCCTTGGGGCGATTCCGCGAAAGCACCTTCTATTCCTCCCTGGCCCTGGAACTGAAGGTCGGCGATGAGCTGAACCTTGACGACCTGGTGGAGCAACTGCGCAGTGTGGGCTATGAACCCGGGGAACCGGTGGCAGCCGTCGGACAATACTCCGTGCGCGGTGGAATTATCGATATCTTCCCGCCCGAGGCCGAGTGGCCCTTTCGCCTGGAATTCTTTGGCGACCAATTGGAGTCCGTACGGGAATTCGACCCGTCAACGCAACGCTCGCGCAAGCCTGTCCCCAAGGCTCTGCTGCTGCCGCTTTCCGAAGCACAACGCTCGCCCAAATTCTTCGAAAGGCTGGTGCGGGTGCTCACCCTCCGCGCCCGCGAGCACGCGCAGGCACGAGGAACGCGGCTGCCGGAACGCGAACCGGAGTGGGCGGCGGAACATTCCAATACTTTCCCGGGGTGGGAGTTTTTCGTTCCACTGGTCGAACCGCACACACGCACGCTGTTTTCCCTTCTCGATCATCCGGTGGTGATTTGGGATGAGTTTCTCGATCGCCGCGCGCAGGTCACACCCACCCTTGAGGGACTGGCGGCGAGCTTTGAGGAAATTCGCGACATCGTACCTCCCCGCCCTGAACCCAAGGAAGTTTATCTGAGCGAAGCGGAATTTTGCCAAGCCATCCAGGGCCTTGGGCAAATCTCGCTGAAAGAACTGGGCATGGAATCCCTGGCGCCCGCAGCGGAAACAGGCTCGCAGGCAGTCGTCATCGGCGGCGACTTGTACTTCCCCCCCGAAGGCGCAAACTTCGCGAAAGAGATGGCAGAGAGCAGTGACAAGTGGCAGGTGACAAGTGACAAGCAAGCGAAGGGTAGTGACGAGTGGCGAGTGACGAGTGACGAGCAAGCCGTTACTTCATCCGATCACCCGATCACCCGATCACCCGATTCCTCCGATTACCCGATTCTCCAAACCCAGCCTCCACCTAAGTTCCAAGGGGGCGTAAAGGCATTGGTTGAGGATTTGCGCGCCCGAGTAAAACGGAGGGAATCCGTCATCTTCGTGGTTCCCACCAGTGGCAAGGTGGATCGTCTGCGCGAGATTCTGAAGGATTATGAAGTCCCGTTCACCACGCTCACCACCGAAAAAGAAAAACGCGATCCCGCTCCCGGCGGACCTGAAGCCGCTGGCACGTTCATTGCGCGGGGCGAGATTCGCGAAGGCGTAGTCATTCCCGAGCTAAAGCAATTATGGCTGGCGGACGCTGACCTGTTCGGCGGATTCGACTGGGCGGCGCGCGGACGGCGTGAGCGGTCCGGGATTTCCAGCTTTATCTCCGACTTGAGCGACCTGAAAGTGGGCGATTACGTCGTCCACATCGATCACGGCATCGGAATTTACCAGGGCTTGCGGCAAATCGCGGTGACGGGCGCGGCGCGCGACTTCATGCTGCTGACCTTCCAGGATGAGGCCAGGCTCTACGTGCCGCTTGAACGCCTGGACCTGGTGGAGAAGTTCCGCTCGCACGAAGGCGCCAAACCACCGCTCGACCGCCTGGGTGGCACCACGTGGGAGCGCACCAAAACACGTGTCAAGCGCGCCCTGCGCGACATGGCGCAGGAACTCTTGCAGCTTTATGCGGAGCGCAAAATGCGGGGTGGCGTTGCCGCCTCCGCCGATACGCCATGGCAACGCGAGTTTGAAGATGCGTTTGCATTTGAGGAAACGCCTGACCAGCTCAGCGCCCTTGCCGAAATCAAACACGACCTGGAAAGCCCCGAGCCCATGGACCGCTTGCTTTGCGGCGATGTGGGTTACGGCAAAACCGAGCTCGCCATGCGTGCCGCGTTCAAGCTGGTTCAAGATGGGCGCCAGGTGGCCGTCCTGACGCCCACCACGGTCCTGGCCTTTCAGCACTACACCACGTTCCGCCAGCGTATGTCCGCCTTCCCCGTACGCGTGGAGATGCTCAGCCGCTTTCGCACCGCGGCGGAGCAGAAAAAGATCATTGCCGAGGCGGAAGCCGGCCGCGTGGACATCCTGATTGGCACGCACCGGCTGCTTTCCAAGGATGTGGGCCTGCGCGACCTGGGGCTGCTGATCGTGGATGAGGAGCAGCGCTTTGGCGTGGCAGCCAAAGAGAAGCTGAAGAAATTCAAATCCGGCGTGGACGTGCTGACCATGTCGGCCACGCCCATTCCGCGCACGCTGCACATGTCACTGGGAGGGTTGCGCGATCTTTCCGTCATCGAAACCCCGCCCCGCGGCCGCCTGGCGATTCAAACCACCGTCGCGCCCTTCAACCAGGCGCTAATCCAGTCGGCGGTCATGCAGGAGATGCAACGGCAGGGCCAGGTTTTCTTTGTCCACAACCGGGTGGAATCGATTTTCCAGATGGCCTCGCTTCTGCAACGACTTCTGCCCACTGCGCGCATGGGTGTAGCGCACGGCCAGATGGGCGAAAAAGAGCTTGAACGGGCGATGATGAAGTTCATGCAGGGTGAATACGATGTGCTGGTGGCCACGGCGCTCATCGAAAACGGCCTCGACATTCCGCGCGCCAACACTATTATCGTGAATCACGCCGACCGTTTCGGCCTCGCTGACCTTTACCAGCTTCGCGGGCGCGTAGGCCGTTCCAATCGCCGCGCCTACGCATTTTTCCTGATTGGATCGGAAGATACTTTAACCCCCATCGCCAGACGTCGCCTCGCCGCGCTGAAGGAATTCTCCGATCTCGGCGCGGGCTTCCGCCT
>Ga0181517_10003827_pt1 | contig 14086 bp, 6 predicted proteins | sample PEATcosm2014_Bin_31_FD_119748 | JGI IMG/M metagenome (GOLD analysis project Ga0181517, IMG submission 119748) | Peatland microbial communities from MTU Mesocosm Facility, Houghton, MI, USA - PEATcosm2014_Bin01_30_metaG | ecosystem: Environmental > Terrestrial > Soil > Wetlands > Peat | place... | reverse complement strand
GCATCTCACCGAACTCAAGCGGATGGCGATCGAGGCGGGCATCAACCCGCCGCTCTTCTCTGTTACTGGCTGGCCTGGCCACGACTATCCTGTCCACGAAGTCATCCCTGTCTCCGGCGAGTATCCCGACGACTTCTGGACAAGCCTGACTACCGACGCTCCGCCAAACCCGGCATACCTCTTCTCCGCTGATCGTGAACGTGGCGGCCAGGGTGCAATGGCTCTCGCCGATCCTGCCGGGAAGATCGATCTTCGCCACTTTCCATTCTTCGCCGCCGAGCAAGGTGGCGGCATGGAGACCTCCTATCATAGGAGGCCGCTAATGCAACCCGACGATATTGCCGCACTGACGCTGACCGCGCTCGGCTCAGGAGTGAATTTCTACGGATATTACATGTTCCAGGGCGGCGCCAACCCAACCGGCAAGCTGACCACACTGCAGGAGTCCATCGCAACCGGGTACCCCAACGACTTGCCCGTTTCGTCCTATGACTTCCAGGCGCCGCTGGGCGAATATGGCCAAGAACGGGAATCCTTTCGCAAGGTCAAGAGCCTCCACCTCTTCCTCCAGTCCTTCGGTTCAGACCTGGCTGCGATGACTCCCGATCCGCCAGACATAACTCCCAAGAGTGCAGCCGACACCAGCTTGGCCCGCGTCATGCTTCGCGCCGACGGCAACCGTGGGTTTCTTTTCATCAATAACTACGTCCGCAAACTCGAGATGCCTCAGCGCCGCGCCTTCCAAGTCAAGATCAAGCTGCCTTCTGGGACCGTCGACCTGCCGAGCGTCCCCATCGACGTTCCTGCGAACAGTTATTTTATCTGGCCGCTCAATCTCGACCTCGCCGGTGCCGGTATGCTCGAGTACAGCACTGCACAGTTGCTGTTCCGCTTGGATAGCCATGCGGAGACTACATTCTTCTTCTTTGCCATCCCCGGTCTGCGTCTGGAGTTTGCCTTTGACGCCGCCAGCGTTGCTTCCGTCGTTGCCACCAGCGGATCGGTAACGCGCTCCGATGGCAGCATCCTGGTTCAGAACCCGGAGCCTGGCAAGGAGACCGTGCTGCAAGTGGCTGGCAAAGACGGCCGCAAGGTAAGGATTCTACTTCTAACCGAGAGTCAGGCGGAGCAGATCTGGCGAATCCAGCTAGGAGGGCAGGATACTGTTCTTCTATCTCCGGCAGATATCTTCGCGGGCGACGATGGAGTGCATATTCGCTCCGTTGATCCGTCGCACATCTCGGCTTCGATCTTCTTGCCCAACGGGCAAGAGAGCAACCCTCATTCACTTTGGCGTGAGTGGACAGATGCGGTTGAGCCGCGGAAGATCGACTACGAGTGGAGCAGCGGACGCGAAGCCGCTTCCGCCCCGGATATCCGCATGGCCTCTCACGTTGAAGGACGGGACGTCCCCATGCCTTTGGCGCCAAACGCCGCCGACTTCGCAGGCGCCGCGACGTGGAATCTCAAGATCCCTGCCCAGTCCATGAATGGTCTCAGCGACATCTATCTGCGCATCCGCTATGCCGGCGATGTGGCCAGGCTCTCTCAGGATGGGCGCCTGCTGGATGATGACTTTTACAACGGACGCGCCTGGGAGATCGGACTCAAACGATTCCTGCCGGATTCGTTAGGCAAGAAGTTGGAGGTCAGTGTTCTGCCCCTATCACGCAAAGCGCCCATCTATCTGGACGCACGAGCATGGGAACCGATGAATGCAGAGGACCAAACTGCCAAGGTTCTTGGGGTGGAGTTAGTTCCGGAGTACGAGGTCATGTTGAATCCGTCCAAACCATGAATCGAGCCGCAACCGCATTACAATTGGAAGACGCCAGGGCGGCGAGAAGTGAATCTCAAGTTGGCGGTCCACATGATTCCGGAAAAGGCCAGGGGCAAAGGACGTAAAACATTTTGTTCATGGGTGCTGTTCGGGCTGACGCTTGCGGCTCTCCCGCAAGCGCCGGACGGTCCCATCCGCTTTAGGGAGATCTCTCATGAAGCCGGCATCAACACCATGCCTCACACTTCACCCGACAAACAATATCTTGTTGAAATGATGGGTGGAGGCGTTGCCGTCTTCGATTGCGACAACGATGGCATGCTTGACATTCTCACTGTGAATGATTCCAGCGTCGATCGATATTTGCAAGGCGGAGATCTAATGGTCACCCTCTATCACCAGGATTCCAAATTGCACTTCTCCGACATCACGGTCCAATCAGGACTGACGACGCGAGGCTGGGGCATGGGCGTTGCCATCGGCGACTTCGACAACGACGGCCTCCCGGATATCTATGTGACCGGCTATGGCCATAATGTGCTGTATCACAATCTTGGTGGCTGCAAGTTTCAGGACGTGACCGAAAAGGCAAATGTGGCTGGCGGCGGATTCAGCGTGGGAGCGGCCTGGGCCGATTATGATCGCGATGGCTATTTAGACCTCTTCGTCTCTCGATACGTGAATTCCGACCTTCACCATCTTCCTCAACCGGGTTCGAGAGCATTCGACTATCGAGGCGTGCAAATGGAAGTGCCGCAATTGGACGGACAATCCGATATTCTGTTTCGCAACCGAGGCGATGGCACGTTTGAAGACGTCTCTCGAAAGGCTGGTGTCGACAATGCAGAGAAGCGTCTGGGCATGGGCGTTGTGTGGGCCGACTACGACAACGATGGATGGCCTGATCTCTTCGTGACCAACGATATGGGCCCCAATTATCTCTTCCACAACCGGCACGATGGCACATTTGAGGATGTAGGTCTCTGGTCAGGAACCGCAGTGGATGAACAAGGCAAGTCGCTGAGCAACATGGCCGCGGACTTGGGCGATGTCTATCACGACGGTAGCCTCGCCTTGCTAATTACCCGTTATACCCACCAGCCCATGAGCCTCTATCGAAGCCAGAAGTCGAAGGGCTTCACCGATGTGACGTGGGCGTCGGGCCTGGGCCGGGGTTCTGATGCGTTTGTGCGCTGGGGAAGCGGGTTTGCAGACTTCGACAACGATGGGTGGCCAGACATTTTTGTGGCCAACGGAAATTTCAGCCGGCTTACCGACTCGCTCCCGCACGAACCCCGCTATCGAGAGCCGCTGCAAGTGTTTCGCCATAACGGGGACGGCACCTACACCGACGTCTCCGCTCAGTCGGGGCTCAACGACGGACCGATGCAGTCGCGTCGCGGCACGGCATTCGGAGACATCAATAACGATGGCAATGTCGACGTGGTCGTATACAACGTCGGTGCGCCGCCTTCCGTTTACCTCAACGAGACCAGAAACTCGAATCATCGTGTTCTCTTTCGCCTGGTGGGTACCAAGAGCAACAAGGCGGCGATTGGCGCCAGGGTGACGGTGACCACTTCGTCAATGGAACAGATCGACGAAGTTCGCGGCGGCGGAAGTTACCTGTCGAGCAACGATCAGCGCCTGCATTTCGGATTGGGCAGCGAGGGGTTGATGAAGCGTGTACAGATTCTCTGGCCCAGCGGCCTCAAAGAAGAGATCAAGGACGTTCCGGCCGACGCGATCTATACTCTTGTCGAGGGCCAGGGAGTCAAAGAGACTCTGAAGTTGCCAGCGCCCGGCAAGCAGGCATATTGAAAACTGTGCTCTTGCTCGCATACAAGAGACCGGGCAGCAATCGGTGTGGCCCTTTCATCTCTTCAGCTTTTTTAACCTATTGGTTTGCTTGAGCGGCGGCGATTACATGATCGAGCCGGCGAGCTTCAGGGCTGTTGGGATCTATTTCCAGCGCACGTGCCAAAGCCTGTTTTGCATCCTGCCACTTTGCCTCGCCGGCCAAAGTTGCCGCAAGGTTGATCCATGCCGGCAAATACGAGGGAGAGGCGTGGACCGCCGCTCGAAAGCAGCTTTCTGCCTGCGCATCGTTACCCGCTTTTGCGGCGAGATAGCCCATCTGGTTCTGGGCTTCGGCCAGATTGGGGTTCAGCTCGATGGCCCGCTGCAGCGCGGCCGTTTCCCCGGCAAAGTCCTTCGTCTTGTCCAGCGCCTTTGCAAGTTTGTATGCCAGCAGCGCCTCGTTGGGATCATCGGCGAGAGCTTCGCGATACAGCGCCACGGCCTGCGCGGCATCGCCGGCCGCCAATGCCCGATCCGCCGATTCGATTTTTCCCACGGCCAGTGTTCGATCCGCTTCGGCCTTTCTCATCGTTTGAAAGATTCTCAGCTTTTCCTGTGACTGCTCGACTTGGCCAAGGCTCTGAAGCACCTTTGCCAGCTCATATTGCACTGCAGGCTCACTGTCTCCGAGTTCGATCGCTCTTTCCAGATGCTCCCTTGCGGCGGAAAAGTCCCTGAGCTGGGAAAGCACATTGCCGAGCGCTTCCTGAGATTGAAAATAGTCAGGCCTTAGAGCGACCGATTCCTCAAGATGAGAGTGCGCTTGAGGAAACTGCCCCTCACGCATTTCCAGTTGCGCATTCAAATACAGTACCTCCCAGTTGTGCGGGGCGATCGCCAAGAGCTTCTGTCCAAGCTGCGGCGCCCTTTCCGATTTGCTAGATACAAGGACGCGCAGGTAGAGGACTTGCAGTTTCAAATCCCCAGGATGCCGAGCGAGCGCGGTAGTAAGAACCTCATCTGCTTCCCCAGGTCTGTCGAGCAGCATGAGAACGACAGCCAGTTCATCTGCCAATGCGAGCGAGTCGGGAGCGGCATTCAACCCCTCGCGAAGCACCCTGGATGATTCCTGAAGCTGCAACATCCTGGCATAGGCCATTCCCAGGTTGAGACTCTGCATCGGCGTTCGTTGTCCCCGATGGGCGGACTGTTCCAGAAGGGCAATGGTCGCAGCGTAGTCCTTATCGTTGATCAGGTCTCGTGAAAGCCCATCCAGCGCCATGGACGAGCCAGGATCGATTGCCAAAGCGGCTCGCCATTCCCGCTCTGCATCCGCAATCTGGCTTCCTTGCTCCATTGCCGTAGCAAGCACAAGATGGGGTCGAGCGTCACTCAGGTTCAGACGCGCTGCGCGCTGCAAAGGGTTAAACGCCTGCTGGACTTCGCCGGCAGAGTACAGGCTGAGACCCCACATGTAGTTGAGAGAAGCCGAATCCGGTTGAAGCTTGACAGCAGAGGCGAAGGCTTCGGCGGCGCACTTGAATTGCTCTTGATCGCCAAACCATCTTCCAAGATCGGCGTACGTTTCTGCGGTAGGCTGGCTCTGGAGACGCGCCTTCATTGACGCTGGTGCGGTGCAGGAAGCATGGAGGAGCACTCCCGTCGCCAGACAAAGCAAGACACCCAAGCGGGTTGCGGCCTGCGGGGCACGACGGTTCACATTGATGCACGTAAAGAAGAGTTGCATTGGGAATACTCTAGCGGCTGCCAGGACGGTCTGGATGTCATTGATCATAGCTTCACATCACCCTGTTCTCAAAGACCTTGAAGCAATTCCGGCCACTCTTCTTGGCATCGTAGAGGGCGATCGCCAACTCCGGTATTCCCATCGTTTGCAATGCTGTACCCTCGCAGAGTCGGAGTAGGGAGCATGATTACTCACAATTCCGCCTCCAACCTGCACCGAAAGTGCGGAGAATCCCTCAAATCTCCTAATTCGCAACGTCCGGCCGAAGGTGCGAACTCAACTCTTGCACGTGGCAGTGTACAACAATGTTGGAGGCCACGCATACGCCAAAAGTCCGATTGAGAAGGTTTGTGCAAGAACGTTTGGAACGAGACAGCAGGCCTGCTCGCCAACATTCTGGTTGTGTGACAGAGGTACCTCTGCTCCGGGCTCGCACTCATTGCCAAGCGGCCTCCTTGGCCAGCAATCGACAGACAAACGAACCAATGGGAGATGGACCAAGTCGTTGCGATTCGCTATTGCCCGCTCTTCGCGAACAAAGGAGAATCCCACGTCATCCCAGCGCATGAGGAGACCGGCTCGCCAAGACGACCGGCAGGGGCTCGTCTTTCAAGAATGACCACTGGGTTTCGTGTAACTTGAACAAATGGTTATACATACATTCAAATGGGCTCTCATAGGGGCTGATGGAAAAATAATCCTCTCGATCCTACTTTTGGCAGATGCATGACCATATTGCGGGAGCGTAGTGTTCCATTCGACTCCAAGAGTGCAATTCGAATCGCTCTGTGTAGACCGCACTGCAAATCGATTGGGCCTTTGAGCAACGCACCCAAAGAGGGCAAACCGATGAAATCGCTTTCAGACGAATGCCAAGCGGCTCTGGGTGGCATGGTTAATTCATTTCAGGAGGCAGTTGTGCAACTCATCAATGCGAAGCATGCACGAGCTCTGCTCGTCATTATCCTCGTTGGTCTCGCCGGTTCAGGGCTCCTCGCCTACGGACAAGGCACCAGCGCCAGCTTGACGGGCAACGTAACCGATCCTTCCGGGGCGGCTGTAGCGGGAGCGACCGTAACTATTACCAATACTGGCACCGGTCTCACACAGTCGGTCAAGACAGATAGTGTCGGGACATACCTGCTAAGACCATTGCCGATCGGCAACTATTCGCTTGCGATCAACGCGGCAGGCTTTAACCGCTACCTGCAGACCGGCATCGAACTGACGGCAAACCTGACCGCCACCCAAGACGTTCGCATGAAGGTTGGCAGTGGCAAAGCGGAGACGGTTTCTGTCACGGCCGATGCCGAATTGATCAACACCTCCTCGGCTGAACTGGGCACCACGGTCAGTGAATCCGCCATCTCGGAACTGCCCCTGAATGGCCGCGATCCATCCTCGCTTGTTCTGCTCGCGCCCGGCACTGCCAACGTCATGCAGCGCGGGGGCGAGGGCATTCAATCGGGCTTCTCGCTGCCCACCGAGACAGGAGCTTCCTCCGGCGGCGGACGCCAGGGCAGCACCTATTACATGCTGGACGGTGTCTCTAACATGGACAATTACAACGACCTGACCGCGCCCTTTCCCAACTCCGACGCGACGCAGGAGTTCAAGGTCATCACCAACAATTTCAGCGCCATCTACGGCTTTTCTCCCGGCGCTGTGGTCAGCATCGCCACCAAGAGCGGCACCAATTCGTTCCATGGTGGAACCTTCTGGTTTGTGCGTAACAACGACCTGAACGCCGGAGACTATTTTGTCCACTCGGTGGATCCTCTGAAGCGCAACCAGTTTGGCGGCTATGTTGGTGGACCGGTCATCAAGAACAAGCTCTTCTTCTTCGGCAATTACCAGGGAACCCGCTTGGTGCAAGCTGCCAATTCAAATCAAACCTACACGCCGACCGCAGCTATGCTGACGGGCGACTTCAGCGGCCTGGCCGCCACGGCGGGAGTTACAAATCTCACCGGGCCGTTCAAAACCATCAATGGTGTGGCCAATCAATTGGATACGAGCATTGCCACGCTGAATGCCGCGGCCGTGCAACTCACCAAAGACGGGTTGCCGTCGGCTCCATTGGGTGCACCGAGCAGCACCACCCAGGCGGCCAACGGCGAAATGTATTACACCTCCGCGGCCGTAAGCCAGAGCTTCAACGAATACACGTGGAAGCTGGACTACGACATCTCCCCCTCGCAGCGCCTGACACTGCGCTCCCTGACCAACACCATGACCGAGCCTTCGGGGGACACGCCTGGAAACATTCTCTCCGTGCTGAACCTGGCCAACTGGACGTATGACTTCCAGGAGAGGATGGAATACTACAACGACGTTCTGGAGCATACCTGGACGATCAGTCCCTCCACCGTCAACACGGTTGCCGTCTTCTGGAACGAGCAGAGCGCGCACAATTCAGCGCCCACGGACGACCATAGTGGCAAACCCATGTGCTGGTCCCGCTACATCACCATCAACGAACTGCCGGGCCAGTGCTGGATGGAAGGCTTCGCCGTGAGCGGCGGCGCCGGTGGATTCAACGGCGGATGGACCGAACCCTCGCAAGAGGTGCGCAACACCTACGGCTTCACGGACACGATCATCAAGACCATGAGCCGGCACACGCTCTCGGCGGGTATGGACCTGCAGCACCAGTACGCCGAGGAATTCACGCAGTACCCGGCCACGCCGATCCTCACTTTCAACGGGCAATACACAGGCAACGGCCTGGCGGACTACCTGCTTGGTTATCTGCACGGGCTCAAGCAAGGAGCCGGCGAGATCGCGGACATTGCCGGATGGCAATTGGGGCCGTACTTCCAGGATGACTGGCGGATACGCCCCAACCTGACGGTCAACCTGGGCATACGCTGGGATCCGAATACGCCTCCTACCTCGGCAGGCGGACGCGGTGCGGCATTTGTTGCAGGACAGCAGAGCACGATGTTCCCCAACGCGCCTCTGGGACTGATCTTCCCAGGAGATAAAGGGCTGACAGCGGCTCTGATGCCGGCCTCCTACGGTTATTGGGAGCCTCGCCTCGGCGTTGCATGGCAGCCGAAATTCCTGCCCCATACAGTGTTTCATGCGGGATACGGGTTCTTTACCGGCCCGCTGGAGTATTCCTCGTACAACCACGCGGCCGATATCGCTCCTTTCAGTCCGACCTACAACTTGTATGCGGGCGGCTCGGCAGGCGCCGACCAAGTGGCTACGGGATACATGCCCTTGAACAATCCATGGTCCGTCGTCACGGCAACGGGCGACAAGAGTCCGTTTCCCCCATTCGCGTCGGTTTCCTACGTGCCTCCGAGCAACTCGATCATCACCAACGGGGCAGAGTTAGGTCAATCCTTCTCGCGGAACTTCAAGATGGGCATGACGCAAAGCTGGAATGTGTCGGCGGAGCAACAGTTGACCCCAACCACCGTTCTCCGCTTGGCTTATGTCGGGAATGAGTCCTATCACCAATCGGATGCCGTCGACAAGAACGCCTACATCTATACGACACACGCGGCTTTCGTCGCCAATGGCAACAATGGGACTCCTCCGTATCCGAATTTCACCAACCTCTACGAACTGGACAGCAACGGCACCGCCAGCTATAACTCGCTGCAGGCGACCATTGATCACCACATCTCGCACGGCCTGCAAGTGCAGTCGAGCTTCACCTGGTCGAAGACTATTGACGTGGCCAGTTCCGGCAACATCTCCTTCGGCAGCCCGTATCTTCCAGATCCCTTCGACCTACGCTGGAACCGCGGCATCTCGTCTCTGAGCATTCCCTTCAACTCGGTCACCAACTTCATCTACCATGGGCCCGACTTCAAGGGGAAGAACAAGCTGATTCAGGAGACCGTGGGCGGATGGGAGCTGAGCAGCATCGTGACCTGGCAATCGGGCAATGCATTCTCCATTCAAGCCAGCGCCAACGGCGGCAACGAGTCCGGATCGAATCAGTACCTGGATCGCGCCGATCGCGTCGCAGGCCAGGCTCTCAATGTAAAGCAGGGCTCAAAGTCGCAATGGATGAATGAATACTTCAACACGGCGGCGTTCACCAACAATGCGGAAGGAACCTTCGGCGACAGTGGAAAGAACATCATGTTCGGACCGCATTACTTTGGCGACGATGCCGGAATTATGAAGAGCTGGGCGCTGGTAAGAGACGTCAAGCTGCAGTTCCGCTGGGAGGCCTTCAACGCTTTCAATCACCCCACCTTTGGCAATCCCGCCGGCGATTACGGCAATACCGTCGGCTGGGGAGGCTTCGGCAAAATCGGAAGCACCGGCAACATTCCGCCCCGCGTGATGCAGGGCGCTCTGAAACTGACGTTTTGATGCTCCACAGTATCAAGCCCGGGCGATCTCCATTTATCGCCCGGGTTTTTTGTCACGACAAGGTATATTCGTCGATTGAGGCTTGAAGGGCTTGGGTTGGAACGAGATTCAAGCTGCGTGCTTCTCTTCACGACAACATCTGATGAGGCCATTCGGAAGGATGAAGAGAACCATTGCGTAAGAGGATTCTAATGCCATTATCGCGTCGGGACTTTTTGGAAGTTAGTGCGCTCTCCGCCACAGGATTGGTACTGGCTGACTTTGCGACGCCTCAGGATGTTTTGGGTGAAGCGACCCATAAGAGAGATGCCTTGGGGACTGGAACATTCCATCCTGTGCCCGCAGCGCGACTCGACTTGAGCTTCGATCATGACTGGCAGTTCTTCAGGCCACCTCACGATGCCGTAGTCGCGAGTTCACAGGCCGCTCTTGGGAACGTAGCCTCCATTCCACCAGATGCAGGTTGGGAAGCTGCGACACTGCCACATTCGGTCAGGTTGGAGCCGCGGGATGTGAGTGGTTGCAGGAACTACCAGGGAATTTGCTGGTACCGGAAGAAGTTCGCGGTAAAGGCGGAGTGGACGAATCGCATCCTTTATCTTAACTTCCAGGGGGCAATGCAAGTGGCCGATGTGTGGTTGAATGGACACCACATGACCACCCACTATGGAGGATATATTCCTTTCACTGTGGATATATCAAAGGCAGTGACATTTAATCAAGACAATGTGCTGGTGGTGCGTCTTGATAACTCCGACAATCCAGAAGTCCCACCGGGGAAACCGCAGAACGAGTTGGACTTTGTCTACTTTGGCGGATTGTATCGATCCGTGCAACTCCAGGTTCATCACCCATTGCATATCACGAACCCGATCCTCGCCAACAAAGTGGCGGGAGGCGGTGTTTTTGTATCATATCCAGTCGTCGGGGTTGCTCAATCAACCATACAAGTGCAAACTGATGTTTTTAATGAGTCGAACGAACATCGAGTCTGCACGGTCGAGCACGAGTTGCTCGGTCCGGGAGGGGAATTGGTGGCGACCGGCAAACGCCAGGTCGAGATCGCGGCTCACGAAGTTCAGGACGTGATACAACAGATCCAAGTTCGCAATGCCAGGCTTTGGCACCCTGAAGACCCACAACTCTATTGGTTGCATACATCGATCGCCGAACGCGGACGTGTGACCGATGATCAATACACAAGGATCGGCATCAGGAGCATTCGATTCGATAAGGATCGAGGGCTGTTGATCAATGGCGAGCCTTTCTGTTCCATTGGGGCAAACCGGCATCAGGACCATCCCTACGTAGGCTATGCCCTGCCGCCCTCGGCGCACTTCCGCGACGCTTATAAGCTACGTGAAGCAGGATTTACATCCTATCGAAGTCACTATCCGCAGGATCCCGCTTTCATGGATGCTTGCGATGAGTTAGGCATCTTGGCGATCGTCTCCAACCCAGGTTGGCAATTCGTCGGTGATGATGTCTTCAAGCGGCGCGTCTACCAGAATGCCAGAGAGATGATTCGAAGGGACCGCAACCACCCTTCTGTGGTGATCTGGGAAGCCGCATTGAATGAGTCGGATAACAGTTCCCTCGCTGCCGAGCTCTACCGGATTGTCCACGAGGAGTACCCGGGATCCGAGTGCTATACGGCGGGAGATCCCATACGCCAGCCGGTGGAGAGGTTCAGTGGTTGGGATATCTGTTACGTTGGGCACGAAAAGAAAGACGATTCGAGACCAGGTTGGATTCGGGAGTGGGGCGACCAAGTTGACAACTGGAGCGATCAGCAAGGGCGGGCGCGCGTCTCTCGAGATTGGGGCGAGACCCCGATGCTTGTCCAGGCTTCAAGTCACATGCTGAGTTTGGACAGGATATACTCAGCTTCAAGCATGCCCGCGGGAGCGGACCTTTGGGCCGGGATCGACGCCTACAGGGGCTACCACCACCAAGCGTTTCTGGGAGCGCCGCTCGACCTGTTCCGGCTCCCGAAGTTCGATTACTTCATGTTCCAAAGTCAGAGACCGCCCGATATGAAGCCCGCAAGGATAGGCAGCGGCCCGGTGGTCTTCATCGCCAACTTTGCCAGCTTTCAATCTCCTTCGGTGGTTACGGTATTTAGCAACTGCGAGCAAATCCGCTTGTACCAGAATGGCAAAGTGATCGCAATGCAAGAGCCAGATACCGGATACCGTATTCCGCATCCACCATTCACCTTCAAAGTTGGAGATTTCTCGAGTACACGCTCTATGCTGTTTGCCAATGGAGTGGCTCCCTCTGGAACGGAGATCGGAGAGTTGAAGGCTGAAGGGCTAATCAACGGAAATATCGTAGCGACTCATCAGATTTACTCTCCAGGTGAACCGAAACGCATTCAGTTGAAGCTGGATACTTGTGGGCTCGATCCAGTTGCAGATGGAGCCGATTGGGTTCGCGTTTACGCCCAAATCTGCGATGCGCGGGGCACAACTTATCCCTATGCGGATGACTTGGTGACTTTTTCAGTGAAGGGCCAGGGATCGCTGATCGGCGGGGAAAAGATCGCTGCAAACCCGGTACGCGCGGAGGCCGGAATTGCGACTGGATTAGTGCGAACAACGAGGGCCGCAGGTTGGGTGACAGTGCATGCCTCTGCGCCCGGACTCATGGAGGCTACGCTACAGTTTGAATCAAGACCGGACATCTTGCCGTCTCTTCCCTAAGCGCGTTGCGCGCCTGGATCTGCGGTGCAGCTTTCATCAGCGCCAGCTGCCATCCGTTGGGGAATAGCGCATCGTGTCCGGTGCACAACCGCAGAGCCGGCTGCGGCTTATATAGTGGAGCTATCCTCACTCAGGGCCCAGGCCGAAGGCGGGACTGGCCGCCGGTTTTCAGTTGCCGTGGTCAACGGCTGACGAATAGTTTGCCCGCAGTCCGCGGCTGGCCACTAAAAGCTGGTCACTAACAACTGTATTTGGAGAAGGCATGGAAAAGATCGGTCAGTTTCCGCATCGGCGGTGGAATCCCCTCCGGCAGTCATGGATTCTGGTTTCGCCGCACCGCACTCAACGCCCATGGCAGGGAGAAGTGGGCCAGAAGGCCGCGCCTTCGGAGGTCGCTTACGATCCTGAGTGCTATCTATGCCCCGGTAACCAACGGGCTGGCGGAGCCGTGAACCCTGCGTATGAAGGCGTCTTCTCGTTTGTCAACGACTATGCCGCCCTGCTGCCTGATTCTCCATCTGTGCCCGAGCCGCTGGCGTCACCGCTGCTGGTTGCCGGATCCGCTCGCGGCTTGTGCAAAGTGCTCTGCTTTCATCCCAATCACAGCCTGACGCTGGCCAGCATGGAACGCGCCCAGATTCGTAGAGTGGTAGATGCCTGGGCGCAGGAATACAACCAACTCGCATGCCTGGACTGGATAGAGTACGTGCAGATTTTTGAGAACCGCGGGGCCATGATGGGCGCAAGCAACCCGCACCCCCACGGCCAGATCTGGGCCACCGGCTTTGTGCCCGACGAGCCGGCAGCCGAAACCACGGCCCAGCGCGAACATCTTGCCCGCACAGGTCATTGTTTGCTCTGCGACTACATGGCCGCCGAGAACACAGCCGGGGAGCGAGTCATTTTTTCAAATGAGCATTTTGTGGCTCTCGTCCCTTGGTGGGCAACCTGGCCTTTCGAGGTGCTGCTGGTCTCTCGGCGTCATCTTGGAGCGTTGCCGACACTCAGCGATGACGAGCGCGACGGGTTGGCCGATGCCCTGAAGCGACTGACAACTCGATTCGATAATCTCTTTGAGACGAGCTTTCCTTACACGATGGGCTTCCATCAGAGTCCCGTTGGTGAGGCGGCCTATCCGGAATGGCATTTCCACGCTCACTTCTACCCTCCGCTGCTGCGTTCTGCCACGGTGCGAAAATTCATGGTGGGCTTTGAGATGCTCGGGATGCCGCAGCGCGACATCACCGCGGAGGACGCAGCCCGCCAGTTGCGCGCCTGCCCGGAAGAGCATTCCTGGCTGAAAACTGTTTTTCATCAACCCAAATAAAGTGTGACCTGCCATGCATGATCCTGCCGTTTTTCGTTCTATGCACCTAGCCCGTTTCCAGGTTGCGCCGGCGGTCTTTGCAGCGCCCGGCCGCGTCAACATCATCGGCGAGCATACCGATTATGCCGAGGGCTTTGTGATGCCCGCGGCCATCGACTTTGCGACCCTGGCCGGCATCTCTCCGCGCTCTGATGGCAAAATCGTCGTCCACTCAGAAAACTATGGCGAGGAACGGAGTTTTGAGGCGGCTTCGTTGCCCGCGAGTGCCAGCAAGCACTGGAGCGATTACCCGCTCGGGGTGGTCTCGATCCTGGCCGGGGAAGGCCATCAAATTCCAGGCTTCAGCCTGAGCCTGTGGGGCGATGTTCCGCTGGGATCAGGGCTAT
>Ga0181517_10003825_pt1 | contig 14088 bp, 16 predicted proteins | sample PEATcosm2014_Bin_31_FD_119748 | JGI IMG/M metagenome (GOLD analysis project Ga0181517, IMG submission 119748) | Peatland microbial communities from MTU Mesocosm Facility, Houghton, MI, USA - PEATcosm2014_Bin01_30_metaG | ecosystem: Environmental > Terrestrial > Soil > Wetlands > Peat | place... | reverse complement strand
CGGTTCATCTCCCGTTCGACCAGTCGGCAGAGACGGCCACGATACTGCTCGTCCAAGTCCCTCGCTGCCGAACTGTCGAGAGGAGAACCGTCGCTCGATTCGGGGAGAATGTCAGGCACGTCTTGCCCTTTCTTACCGGACTTGGTGTTTCGCCCCTCAGGCCGTTCCCGATTCTAGTCCGCCCGATGCCGTGACGAAAGAGGGGCGGCAGGCAGCCGATTCTGACGAAATTCCGGTTTTTGTCCGCCAGGACGGTTCCGAATCCGGCTTAGGTAAACAGAGGGTTGATCGAAACAGGGATCCGTGCGACCACCAAACAGGAAAGATCACCATGTCGAACCGAGTTTCCCTCAATCAAACGAAGCAGGGCCTACCGTTGATAGTCAAAGCTCTGATAGCAGGCTTCCTCTTCGGTGCGGTTAAGACGTTACTCAACTGGTTGTCGCGGTAGCCGTGTTAGAACTGGTCAAGAACACGCCTTCCGCCAGACCTGACGCAAAGACCGACGACGAAGACGAAGACGAAACTACTGGATTGGTCAGTGGCGCGATAAGAGCATAGGTGACGAGTGGCGGTCGCGCCGGGGCGCGGCTGTGGACGAACAGGAAGCACGGGAGCAACACAAATGCGAACATGCATGACATGCGGAGGCAAGTATAGCCTCTGGACGGCACGTGGCGACGGTCTGTGCAAGGAATGTGGCGCAAAGGCCGATGAGGCTAAGAAACGGGAAGCTCACCGGAAGGAGGTCGAGCGTAAGCAGCGTGTTCTCGAAGGGGCGAAACGGAACATCGAACTGATCCTCAAGGCAATGACGGATCAGCCGCCCGTGATTTTCACATTCATCAATCGAGGTATTACCACGAAGAAAAGCAGTGGCCTCGGACTAATCATCGGCGGAGTGCTGTATGGAATACAGGGAGCGATCCTAGGCAATATATTCGATGGCTCCTCTGTCAGCTACTCAGGTGAAATTGGCATACTCGTGGTGACACCCACGCAAGTTCTCGTTTCGTATTTTGCGGCACCGATCCTCTCGCAAGATGGCAGGATTTGTTCTGACCATCTGGAACTTTTCGTCAAGCGACTGAAGGCTCACAAGGTCGATCGCAGGAGCTTCGACATCCGCCGGACTCAGCTGACGATGCATCCGGAGGTTGTCGTAACGAAAAATTCGACGGTGACTTATTCGGTTGTCACGCTCGGTTCCGGGCCGGATGCGTTTTCTTTCCAGAAGTCTGACCTCTATGTCAACGATGTCTGCTGTGACCTCCCCAGTATCTCGGCGATCTATGGTGCGATTGAGGGATTGGGGCCGCTCGTTACGCCGACTCAGTTCAGCGCCAAGCTGGAGAAAGGAGAGAACCCGATTCCAGAAGATCAGTTTGCCCAGCTGCCGGACGGAGATAAGTATATGGCCGAGGTATTCGGTCTGCTGTTCCGGCACTGTCAGCGTAATGCCTTGATCCAGAACTTCCCTCGCTTGGCTCCCAACGTAAGGTACTCGCTAAAGCAACGCTTCGAGGAGAAACGTTCTCGCATAAGTGGCGCGAAAGCGCTGTTGATTCTCTCGGTAACACTGGCGGTTGCGGGGGGGGCCGCCGCCTCGTTAGCGGCGGACGGTGTGCGCATCATCTCTGTCTTAGGGGTCATTGCGTGCGTCATATCGGGTGTCGCCGCAGCCATTAGCCTGCGGGGGGCGACCTGGTGCCGCGACGTCCTCAACGGTGGATCGACCATATAGCCGTGAGACCCTGAACGCCCGAACGTTAGTTGTAGTATCCGATGCCTCGCCTCATGCGACGTGCGCCCTCGCCGTCGTCGCCTTCCTTTTCCCTGCCGTTTCCGATCCGTCCAGGAGCGCTTTCTCGATCAGGAACGGCCCTCCTGTGCCTGGAACACGTCCAGTCCGCTCGAAACGGGCCCAAGGTCGATGCCCAGGCGGTGTTCGACCTCACCGACTGGCGGACGGCCTCCGACGACGTGACGGTGGCTTTCGTCCCGGCACCGGACGGGGAGTGACCGCTCCTGGTCGGTCGGTTCCCCTGAGCTCGAGCTCGATACGCAACGGCGATCCAAGAGCTCCGCGGCTGGGGAAGATCTCGGATGACATGGCCACGGCTTTCGTGGCGATCATGCCCTCGCAAAAGAAGGCGATCGCTCGGGCAGCGGGGCATGCCTAGCCGCTACTGCCGGAAATTTCGGTTTTTCGTCCACCAGGACGGCTCGGGATCCGGCTTGAAGAGACGAGCACCGAACGAGGATGACCGAAACGACCGTTCGACAGGAGGCGTTCCTCGAAAGTGCCGAGCCAAGAGGGGCACCCGGCAGCCCGTAACCGGCGCGACGGTCGCGCCGGTCTGCCGGCGGCTCCCTCGCGGCACCGAACCAAGGAGACCCGAGCGATGAAGACGAACCGAACGAGACTGTTGACGTTGGCGATGGCCCTCGCGGCAGCCTGCTGTTGGCTGGGATCGGCGACCGATGCCCATGCCCAACAGGTCACCTACTACTACGCGAGTCCCGCGCCGCAGACCGTCTACTACCCCGCCGAGACGGTCTACTACCAGACCTCTTACCAGCGGGTCTACCAGGGCACGTCGTGGTACTGGAGCCCGACAGCGGGCTGGCAGAGCTACAACCGTTACGTCGACGTGCCGTACCAGGTTCCGACGTACGTCTATCCGCAGACCGTCCCAGTGACCACGACCTACTACTGGTGAGAAGTCGTGCGTCCGACCGCCTTGGCCACGGACAGCCGAGACGACGGGATGCCGTTGGAGCTCGATTACCGCCGGCCGTCCGGTCGCCTGAACAGTCACGTCATGTCCTACGAGCAAGAAAAGGGGGAAGCCATGTTTGCACACGGGAATCGCCGGAAGTGGTTTACCTGTACCGTGATGATCTTGTTGATCGGAACCGCCGCCTGCATGGGCTACGGGTCGAAGGGGTTCGTGGCCGGTTGGCGCTCCGCGTCCAGGGCGCAGGAGGCGGCCCGCAAGTGCGACGAGGGATGGAAGAACCTGTCGAGCCGCAAGTTCGCCGATGCCGTTTCGGCCTTCGACGAAGCCGTCAAACTCAATCCCAAACATGCCAGAGCGGTGTTCGGTCGGGCGCTGGCCTTCCAGGGACAGGGCAAACGGGACTCGGCGATCGACGGCTACACCAAGGCCATCCGGCTACACGACGAGCCTGTTGAGACGGTCGGGAACATCTGGCGCGTCGGCATAGGGCCCTTCGACACCCAGGTGTCTGACAGGATCGTCGCGACGCTGGGCGGCCAGCCGGATCCCGACGCTGTCCGGCTGGGCGACGAACTGGCGGAAGCCTACCTCAACCGCGGCTTGCTGCTCATCGACCGGGGCGGCATGACGGACGAGGCCGTCAAGGATTTCACCAGGGCCATGGAACTTGTCCCGCAGCGAGCCGATCCCTACCGCGCCCGGGGCACCGTGTTCCTGACACGAGGATTCCCCGACCTGGCCCTCGCCGACCTGACGGAAGCGGTTCGTCTCGATCCGTCCTCTTGCAAAGCCTTCTGCCAGAGGGCTCGCGCCTGCCTGGAACTGGGCAAGTACGAGGAGGCCGTCGAGGACTCCCGGTCGGCGATCCGGCTCCGCCCGAACTGCGGCGACGCGTTCTGTACCCTCGCTTCGGCGCTCGCGTCCTTGCCGACCCCGCAGCTTGCCGAGGCGGTCAGTCGCTACAAGGAGGCGATGCGCCTGGACAAGCGACTGGCGGCGACAACGATCCCCCGGCTTGCGCAAGCCTGTTTCGACTGGGGCGTGAGCCTCGTCAAGGCAGGCCGGCGGGCGGAGTCGGTTGCCGCCTTCGACGAAGCGGCGAAACTGGATTCCAAGTACAAACAGCTCCGCCAGGACTACGAAGGGCAGAAGCAGGCGGCACAGATCGCGGCTGCCGGAACCGATTCCAAGCCCCACACGACCACAATGCCGGTCTACCCCAATGTCGCCGACCTCCAGAGCCAAGCCGCTGCCCTGCTGGAGCAGCGCCAGTTCGACGAGGCTATCCGGGACTTCACGAAGATCCTGCAAGCCGATCCCGATCGCGCCGATGCCTGGTACGGGCGCGGTTTCGCCTTCCTGGAGAAGGGCTTTCCCGATACGGCCATCGAGGATCTCGACCGGGCGATCCGGCTGGACTCGACCCCTCCCCAGGCGAACGGCCAGGACGGAAAGCCCGCCATCGTGGATCCCGACTTGGCGGCCCGGCGTAAGGCGGAGGCCGCGCAAGCATACTGCCAACGGGGACGGGCCTACACGATGACGGGCGAGTACGGTCGCGGCGTGCAGGACGCTACCGAGGCCATCCGGTTGAAGCCCGATTTCGCGGCAGCGTACTTGTGGCGAGCTGTCGCCTACCTGAAGGACTGCAAGTACGACCGTGCCCTTGCCGACCTTGCGGAGGCGGTGAGGCTCGACCCGAACCTGGGATCCCCTTCACGGACGTGGCGTGCCGAGGCCCACCGCGGCGAGGGGATCATCCACCTCGACGCAAGACGTTGGGACGAGGCGATCGTCAGCCTTGAGGAGGCGATCCGTCTCGAACCGGGCTGGGCCAAGCAGCTCGGCAAGCGACTGGCGGAGGCGTACCGGGAGCGGGGATTCGAACGTGGCAGCCACGGCGACTTCGACGAGGCCGTTCCCGACCTGAACCGGGCACTGAAGCTGGGCAAGGACGACGCTCAAACCTGCCGCCTGTGCGGACTGACGTGCTGCAAGATGGCGCGAGCCTGTCACGACCGGCGGCTGGTCACCGAAGAAAGGGAACAGTGGCAGAGTGCCGTCGCCTATCTTCGCGGTGCGATCCGGCTCGACCCCGAGATGGAGTACGCGGTGCGCCGTCCGCTGAACGACGCTCTGCACAACCTGGGGACAATGTCCCCGCCGATGCCACCGGCGCAGCTGGGGCTGTGGCGCTAGATCGCTGCCGGAACTGCAAGCTGGTGCCGTCGACAGGAGTCATGATCATGCCCGTATCATCCGTGCGAAACCGGGACGGGTCTCCCGGGGGCCTTCGAGACCATGAGTACCGCAGTGCCCGATGTGGCGAGGCGGTACGCGTATCGCCGCGTTCCATTACAGCCGCCGACGCAGGCCAACTCACGGAGAAGAGGGGCACGAACCCTGACGACGAGCAACGGCTCGAAGCGTCCAGGGCTGTCAGATCCTTTGCGGGGCTCTGCTTGCTGGCTGTTTCCGCGGTCGCATATTTTACCGCGTACTTTACCGTGTACTTTGGCACGGATGACGAGCAGGGCCCCGCCGGTCTGCCTGTCCTGGCATGGCAGCACATCGCATTGGCCGTCGCGATCATGGTCTATGCCCTGATCGTCGCCGATTTCTTTCGATGGCGACTCTCTTGGCACTCGTGACTGCCTACGACATAAATCCGTCGCCTAGGGTCGTGCGACCCTGCGGGCTAAGCCGTTCCGGGTGCCCCGAAAACGCCAGTGGTAGGCTTAGCGGCCTAGAACATAAGCAGCTACCCACTTGGTAGTTACGAACGCTCCATAATGCGCCAATGGTCAAACGAACGCCCCGTATTGCGGCGAAAATCCTCTCAGCTACAATGAGTTACTGGGGTCAGAAAGGGGCATTGAACGGCACTAGCGTGGGGTGTCCATATGTGTCCTTGCCAGTCCGTGCATGAGCTGCTCGCTCGCCGGGAACGGGGCGATGAACATGCGACCTGGGAATGGCATCATCGCTACGCGAGGCGGCTGTGGACGCTAAGGGGGGGCTCTGCCGGATAAAACAATCAGCCGGGTCAAAATTCTTTTCTTGAGTTTAGAGGGAGCTCTATCGCTATGGACGATGTCACGACGAAATCCTATGTTGCTTCGTCCGCCAAGTTGGATAGTCAAAGTTGGGAGGTCTTAGCTGATGCCATACGGCGACTAGAAAGTGCCTGGAAGACTTCTCCAGACCCAAACCTAGCCAGCTTCGTACCGTCAGCGGCCATCCCCTCTCGTCAGCGCGTGCTCGTCGAACTAATAAAGGTCGACCAAGAGTATCGTTGGCGGTCAGGACACGGGCAGAATCTGGAGTCTTACCTGGCGAACTGGCCCGAATTGACGAACCAACGTGACTTGTTGATCGAACTGTTGGAAGCGGAGTGCCTTACGCGAGCCATCGTCGATGCTATTCCGACACCGGAGGAATTGCAGTCCCGGTTTCCCGGGTTTTGGGACAAGATTGACCTGGATGCTATCGAGGCCGAGGCCCAATCCGAGCATTGGATACGGACTGACGGTTTTGAGCGGCGGGTATCGGCCAAGTCGACGGAACACGGCAGAAGAAGAGGATCGCCTGAGCTGGCAGATCACGCCTCTCTGGGCGTGGACAGGCATTTCGGCCGCTATGAGATCCGCAACTTGCTGGGTCACGGCGGCATGGGCACCGTGTACCGCGCGTACGATAAGCAGCTTGGTCGTGAAGTAGCCCTAAAAATCCCGCGTTTCGGCTGTGCTGTAGAACCAGCCGCCTTAGAGCGATTCGTGCGGGAGGCACACGCCGCGGGAACGATTCAACATCCGAACGTATGTCCCATTTACGATGCCGGTCGTTGCGACGGCACCTACTATATCGTGATGGCCCTGATCGACGGCCAATCACTTGCGACCTGGATGAAAGATCGCACGATTGCGCCGCGCGAGGGGGCCGGGTTGGTGAGGAAAATCGCGTGCGCGCTGGAGCAGGTACATGCTTTGGGCATCGTGCACCGGGATATTAAGCCTTCGAACGTGATGATCCACCCCTCGGGCGAGCCGATCCTGATGGATTTTGGCACCGCCCGGCAAATACAGAGCGATAGCGATCTAACCAGCACTGGTTCGCTTCTCGGAACGGTAGCCTACATGTCGCCCGAGCAGGCTCGCGGAGAATGTCATACGGCAGACGGTCGCACCGACATTTATTCCCTGGGCGTGATCCTGTTCGAGTTGATGACCGGCTCGCTGCCGTTTCGAGGGACGGTACCGATGGTGATCAGGCAAGTGATCGAGGACGAACCGCCAAGTCCCCGAAGACTAAACGGCCGGATTCCCCACGCGTTAGAAACGCTATGCCTGAAATGCCTACAGAAGGATCCGCGTGGGCGCTACCCTTCTGCAAAAGCATTGGCCGACGATTTGGGTCGGTTTCTGGACGGTCAACCGATCCATGCGCGGCCCGTCGGTCGACTCACCCGTTGTTATCGGTGGTGTAAACGAAAACCGTATGCTGCGGCCACGGCGGCGCTGCTGACGTTTTTGGCCGTCGCGGGCCCGGTCATGGCATGGAACCAGGCACAACTGCGCAAAGAGGCTGATCGCCAGCAAAGAGAGGCTATTCGCCAGCAAGGGATTGCCGAGGACGAAAAGAAACAAGCCGAGGAAAGCGAGAAAAAAGCCCTCCGCCAAGAGCAATTCGCGAAACAACAGAAAAAAGATGCTGAGAAGAGTAAGGAAGAAGCCGATCACCAGCGGGAACGTGCGGAGACAAATGAGAGAGCGGCCAAGATGAGCGAGGATCGTGCCAAACACAACTCTTACGTCCACACGGTGGCACGAGCCTATCAGGTGTGGGCGGCGAACGATCCAAATCTAGCCGGAGAAATGCTGAAAGGATGCGGGGATGAGTCGGAGAGCGCGAGATGGGAGTGGCGCTATGTCCGGCATCTTTGTGACTTGGAAAGGGCGGCGACGTCAAAGCACTCATGTCCGATTGTGCACGCGGCATTCAGCGCTGACGGTCGGTATCTTCTGTCTCAAGACCTTCAGGGGAGGGTGGCAGTTTGGGATGCCGAAACCGGCAAACAGCTTGCCCATCGAGAAGCCGGGGTCGATTGCGCCGAATTCAGTGTAGCGATTCCAGATCGCGTTCTGCTCGCCGGCGACAAAAAGCCGATCCTGGTATGGGAGACGACCTTCGATCGTATCCTGCGACAATATCCAGCAGCGCCTCCTGCGCATCCGTTAGCGTTTAGTCCCCACCTGTTTTGGATCGCCTGGTCGAATAAACAACCGTCCGTATCTTCTTGCCCTGCTTGTTCTTCTTGTCCCACCTGTTCAGCACCCGGCTCCTCAGCATCTCAGGCATCGCGCGGACAGACCGTTGGGAGCGAGGCCGAGAGCGAGACGAAAGTAGAGATATGGGACGTTCGCGAGGACCGGAACCTAACCACGATTGCCAGATACCAAACTCCCCAGCTTTATGTCGCGTTTTCCGGCGACGACAGAATGGTGGCAACGGCTGGCGATAATCTGGTGCGCGTTTGGGACATATATGCGGGAGAAGAAGTCGCGACGCTACCGCACCGGGGCGCTGTTGAGTCTGTCACATTCAGTTTCGATGGCAACACCATAGCGTCCGGCTGCTGCGATGGAACAATCAACCTCTGGCGTAGGAAGAAAGACCGGGGTAATCAACAGTATGCGCGCGCAAGTAGATTCCGAGGGCCAAGCCGACATCTGGCCTTTTCCCCCGACGGTTCCCAAATCGCATCGGGCAATGGAATCTCGGTTCGAGTATGGAATACCGAGAAGGGCAACGAAATCCTCAGCTTGCCGGGTACGACTCAATGCCTCGCCTTCAGCCCAAATGGTCGGCGGCTGGCAGTGAGCGATACGAACAAGATCCTCAGAATATGGGATGTTGCAGCGAACTGGTCACAGCCGCGGCTGACTCCGGTGGTTCTCGACGAGCGATCTATGAAGAGCCCGAACGGAAGCCTAGTTGCCGAAGCGATGAGCGACAAGACGATACGCATATCAGAAACAAAGTCTGGTAATGTGTTGTGCCAAGTTAAAGACGCAGTTCCCCCCATGGCATTTAGCCCAGACAAAGACGGCGGCAGTAAGCATTTGGTGGCAGTTGAGGCCGGGCAAGTCAAGAACAAGTTGGCCATTTGGACAATCGACGGCAAAAAAGAGAAGCCGCTACTGGGCCATTCGGGGAAGGTCAGTAGCGTGTGCTGTAGTCGCAATGGGGAGACGATTGTGTCTGGCAGCACTGAGGATGCCTGCCCATCAAGTACGACGGATGGTGCTGCTCCGAAGCTGGGAACTATCCGAGTGTGGGACGTTGAAACGGGGCAGGAAGTACTTGAATTTCAAGGGCCTGCGGAACATGTTGCCTTCAGCGAAGATGGTGAGGATCTCATCGCGTGGGACATTACCGGTATGAAGAAGGTGTGGAGTGCTCGGGATGGGTCGGAGACCATTGCGCCCCCGCACGTCCAACGTATCGCCATTGACCGTCCTTCCCGTTGACGAAAAAGGATGAGTGACCGGCGGTTGAAGCTGTCGCGTGTCCGTATTATCGACATCCTAGCATGGATGGCCGTCGGGCAGGACTGACGCTAGGTTAGCCCCTCACGCCCCCACCCCCTGCCTCGCCGCCATCGCCGCTCGCCGCCTCCCGATCGTTTCCTGCTCCGCCTCCGTCGCTCTTTCGATCCGCCTCAGCAGTTCGGGATCGTCCCGGAAGAACTCCCTGGCCAGCCGCTTGATCTCCTGCACCAGCATCTTGATGCGCCACTTGCCTGGAGACCCCAACGCAGGCGAACCGACCAGGGATTTCGTCTGTTCCCCGGAAAGCCTCGCATCCAGCACGGCAAGGGCAAGGTCGCCCAAGCGCCTCCGCACCAGTTCCCGGAAGTCATGGATGATCTTCTCGTCATCATCCTGAGCGGACTTGGCGGGCAGATCCTCGGCGGTCACGGAGCCGGGGACGAATTCCTGGGCGATGGAAACGGTAGGAAGGTAGCATCGCCGGGTCTTTTCCTTCGCCACGATGTTCCGGATGGCGTTGCCGACACTCCTCCGGAACCTGAGCTCCAGCGGGCCGTGAATGCGCTCGTCGTAACCTCGGAAGAGCCTGCCAGTGAGCAGTTTCACCACGACCTCGTGGGCCTTTTCATCCCGTTCACGTTGGTCGCGGAAGCCCGCGTGCCATACCGAGCCAACGATGTAGGAGAGCCAATCGAAACCCTTGAGGCGTTCAAGGGCCTGGCGGTGTGCGGGGTCTCGGACTCGGGCGATCACCTTCTCCAGTTCGCTGTCGAAGAGCTGGTCGTACTGCTTGGCATCGAAGCTGAAGTAGGTTTCGAGGAGGCTCCGAAGCCTCAGCCAATCCCAGAATGTTTCCATACGGGTATGTAGGGTCGTCGGGGGCGGTTCCGCCCAGTCAGCAGCGAAACCGCCTCGCCATGCCGGGCAGGTCGCTTATTATCTTCCGGGGATCTGTACAGAGGGGTATACTGGCGTAATCGTCAGGAAGTCGTATCAGGCCGAACCGTGGGGAGGGTCACATGCCGACATACGGGAACTACGACGTTGGACATTGGGCGACTTGTCAACCGATTATTCGTTTCCCTCGTTCTAAAGACTGTCCTTACCACTGTCGTATCTGGAATGGTCGGTGTCGTAAATGCCCCCTTGATGGAATCGGGGAATGGCACGATAGGCACGAAAATCCTGGGATGCTAAGCGAAGAATACGAGAGGATTACGGTAATCAACAAGAACCGCCAGATAGGTAAAGACCCAGACCCAGAAGCGTGCAAAGGGTGGGTAAAAGGTGTTCTGGCACGATTCGGGCTCAACAATGGGACTTTCGCTCAATTCTTCGGGGAAGTACAAGTAGTGCTGGGTCGGCAACGTGAACAGGGTGCGGCGGTCGTGAGCATAGCGCGCGATGAGCTTTACTTGTGTTGGACGGCACACTTATGGGCAGACTATGTATACCCCTACTGGAACGTCGCAAATTATAGACCGTGGACGAAACTTGGCGACGTGGCGAACGAATACTACACGGATATGCCGAAGCCACTTCAGAAGGCTCTGGGCGACTATGCCCGCCAGATTATCTCTCGCGTCGTTGCTGAAGAATGCGGATGGAGGTCTCCAGCAGAGGGTGCCGTTTCCAGGCGGGAATTGGGGGGTTGAAGGGCATGTCGGTGGCTGCGGGGCGCGACGCTCCGGGCAACGTGCCGCATCGCTTCGTGGCATTTTGGCGAACAAGAATGGACGAATCACTTACCGTTTTCATCCAGCCACTGCAACAACTCCTCGTAATTCTTACCCGTAATTCTACTGGCTTCATGGGCGAAGCTCATTGAACGAGCGTCCACCTTCTGCGTTTCGTGTGCGGTGTTCTTGCCCAAATGTTCGAGGCACCCACGACGTAACTGAGCCCAGGAATGATTGCCCTTTTTTCTTAGCGTGAATAGCTTCGAAAGAATGGAATCGTCTCGTTCCACAGCGGCTTGTTTTTCTACGAGGTCGTGTCCTTTCTGACTCAACGGGATCGGTGGTCTGCCGTCTCGAACAGGATGGTGAAGTTCGACATCATCTTTGGACATGAGTGGTTCGCCGGTCACTATGCAACGGTCAGCCGCCTCTCGACACTCTTGCCTGGCTCTACCGCCCAGGAGGTAACGGTCGGTTGCAGCCTGCTCGGCAGACACCCACACTTTGAGAGCATTCAGCGCAAGGCAGAACACCCGAAACTCGACCGGCAAGTGCGTAGAGAGTCGTTCGGGCAGAGGGTTGTCGTCGAGGAATTGCCGAATCGTTCCAGGTTGGTTCGCAAGTTCGTCTGCTTTGGAACGAAGTGTGCATCCGATCGCGTCGAGCAGTTCCCGAAACGCCTCACGGGGCAGTTTCCGGTTTAGTGCGGACGGGGACGGGTCTTTGTGCCACTCCTCCTTATAGTACGCAAAATAATCCTTGAGCATCGCTTGACGCTCCTCCTTGGAGAGCCCGGAAATCGGCTTGTAGCGTTCGAAAGGCATTCGTTCATCCTCCGCTTTCTTTTCGTCAGCGAGTTGTCGGGAACCTGTCCGTATAGATGCCGAGACTAGCGTAACCCTTTCAGGCGTTCCAATCCAGCATTCCGACCAGTGCCGTCCGTGGCTCTTGACTCCCCTCGCTCTCCGGGCGATGATCCCTGAAGGGGTCACGACCATGGAATTCCACGAATTCCCCACCGTCTACAGCGTCCTGAAGCAGAACGGGCTGACGGACGAGAGCCCGGACAGGTTCTACGCCGGTGCCCTCGCCCTGCTGCGGGCCAAGGCCAGCCGGTTCTCCAGCCACGCCCTGGCGGTGGAACACAACCGCACCGTCTGCGAATGGGACTGGATGCGGGGCGGGTCGCCCTATTTCAAGGTCTACCCGGCGATGATCCCGCTCCTGTCCGGCGTGGGCATCGAGGTGCCGGTGGACTACCTGCGGCTGCCGTTCCAGGCGTTCGCCGTCCGCTTGCCTGCCGAGGGGAACCCGCTCGTCATCGACGACCAATACTGCGTCCGGTCGATCCTCGCCTGCGACGAGCAGCAGGCGGAGACCGAGGAGAGGCGGGTCTACCTCTGGATCGACGTGGGCGAGCGGGAAATGGGCGACAGTCCCGTCCTCACCTACTGCCAGCTCGAATGAGTGCCGGGGATCCAGATCGAGGAAGCATTTAACCGCCTGCCCATGGAACTGGACATCCGCGGCGTGTGCGTCCCTCGGGAGCTGCAAGCCCGCTGCCTGCGCCTGGTCGTGTCGGTCTCCGGCGGACGATGACGGGTCGCCTGATGTTGGCGAGGATAGATCGGGTAGGTCAAGGAACGGATGGCGATGGGGCAGGTTCTTGCGCACGGGCTTTGAGCAGCTCCATGCTGCCTAGATATCGCGACAACCCTCTGAACATCACGATGCTCAGGATAGTCCCGACCGGAAACCCGAAGACATACAGGGCGGCCATCACGTAAACAAGCGGTGCCAGCCTTCGACTTCCGCGTCGCGCAGCAACGCCGCCAACGGCAGCAGTCAAGCCCACGATGACCATGCACACGGCGGCAGCAACGGGTAGCTGGTTCCGCGGATCTGGATTCTTTGCGATCGCACCCACAGTGCCGCCGAATACCAGAAGGCTTCCGAGAATAGCGAAGAGCAAGGACACTGCGCGAATGTTACGATAGTTCGAGTACTCATCAGCACTAAGAACGTCTTTAGGGTTTGCCACGGTCAGTCTCCGTTGTTCAGCTTGTCCATTCGCTTGTTCTCCGGTTCCACGAGCATAGCCGTTCTGTGGGCGCTAGCAAGAGGGCGGTCGGCTCCTGCACCATCGACCGACAGGTGATCGTCTGGGGCGGGAGGGTGCTCTCCCACTTCCCTGCCCAGGGGCTTCAAGAGCGGACGACGGCTTGTCGGTTTGGAGTGGGTTCCGAACGGCCCAGGGGCGTACGGGGGCGCTCGGCCAAAAAACCGTCAGACTTTTGGACTTCGGTGGGGAGGCGGGGTTCGGGGATCCGCAGTCCGGGAAACCGCTGGGGCGGCGAGCGAGCAGGCCAGAAAGTCCGTCCCAACAGGCCCGCAGTGGGCAGGTGCGGTCGGCGTTCTTCGTGGCGCAACAAAAAAAGGGCGCTTGCGCGCCCTGCGGTCTCCTGTCCGATCCGCCGGTTGGTCATTCGCCGTACCGAGCCAGGCACTCCTCCCGCGCCTGGTCGTCCTACTTCTCCGGGACGTACGCTTCGAAACACTCAGCCAACCGCTCGCCCAGCTTTTCCGGCACGTTCCACCGGAAGTCGCAATCGTCGCAGAGGGTGATCACTTTGATCATCGTGAACTCGTCGTCGCAGGTATCGTCGTCGTAGCAGTTCCCCTCCATGTCTTGCCAGTGCACGCTGATGTCGAGGTCGGCTTGCCTCGTGGCGGGCTTGCCGCACGCCTCGCAGACCGCTTTCCCCTTCTCGTTCGCTTCCGTTCCTACGTCCCGGTCGTCCGGACGCACGTTTCCCTCGGTCACGCTACTCATCTCGAACGCTCCTTCGTTGTGCCCTGTCGGGCGGTGATTCTCGTGTGGTAGCAAATCGGCCACGAACGAATCAAGCGTTTTTCGGGCCGTGCTTCCCGAAGGCGACATGGGGCTCACGAGGGCTTCATGCACGGTCTGCCGGGGCAGCGGAGGGCACCGTGGATGGCCGCAAGGGAGCGGCGATCGGCTGACGGTCGAGGTTTCCGACATGCCTGACGCACGGCCAAAAAACCGTTAGACTTTTAGACTGATTTGGCCCAGCGGTGGGGATGGTCTTGCGG
>Ga0181517_10003822_pt1 | contig 14092 bp, 9 predicted proteins | sample PEATcosm2014_Bin_31_FD_119748 | JGI IMG/M metagenome (GOLD analysis project Ga0181517, IMG submission 119748) | Peatland microbial communities from MTU Mesocosm Facility, Houghton, MI, USA - PEATcosm2014_Bin01_30_metaG | ecosystem: Environmental > Terrestrial > Soil > Wetlands > Peat | place... | reverse complement strand
GGCATCGCACGCCCGGAGCTGCGCGCCAGCCTCGCCCAGGACATGCCGCCATTTCTGTTGGACGCACTGCTCGCATCCTCGACGGACGTGGTGGCCGAAGGCGAAATCGTGCGATTGCCCGGCCATGCGCCGGTGATGCGCGAGGACGAAGACCGCGCGCGCCAAGCCATCGAGCGCGCCTTTGAGCAGGCCGGGCTGGCCGTCCCTTCAGTCGCCGAGGTGCTGGCCCAGGCCGGCGTCGAGGCCGCGCGGGCGCGAACACTGCTCGAAATCCTGCTCCGCGAAAAGCGGCTGGTCCGCATCAACCAGGAGCTGGTGTTTCATCGCTCCGCGATGGAAAAGCTGCGCAGCCTCTTGGCCGAGCGGCGGCCGGCGCGTTTCAGCGTCCCGGATTTCAAGGAGTGGACCGGCATTTCGCGCAAGTACGCCATCCCCCTGCTCGAATACCTGGACCGCACGCACGTCACCCGCCGCGAAGGCGACCAGCGTTTGATCCTGTAACCACACCCCGGCCCCTGTGGGGCAGGTTGGCAACCTGCGCGCCGATTGCCGATCGGCGCCGCCGGGCAAAGCCCGGCCTGCGCCTTCTTTCGCCTTCGAAACCGAACTGCCCTCGGTCGCAGTCCGCCAAGAAACCCCTTCAATTTCCGCTTGCAAAATGGCGAAGAAAAAGCGAAAATAGCTGAATGGCACTGGTCGGGATTGCCAAAATGGCGGCGCAAAGTACTCTGCTCGAAGCCAAGCGGCAGGTGGAGTACCTGGAGATGCCGGCGCGCAGCATCCTCAACCGCTCGAAGCCCGGCATGCCGTTTCAATGGACTATCAACCCCTACCGCGGCTGCGAATTCGGCTGTAAATACTGCTATGCGCGGTACACTTTCGAATTCATGGAAATGCCGGTCGAGGATTTCGAGGACCGGATCTTCGCCAAATCGGCGGCGGCGCATCTGCTGGCGCAGGAGTTGCGGCACGCCGACCGCCGGGAGCAGATCGCGATCGGCACGGCGACCGATCCTTACCAGCCGGCGGAGCGGCGTTACGGCCGCACGCGCTCCATCCTCGAAGTCTTCGCGCGCGAGAAAGGCTGGCGGCTGGGGCTGGTGACCAAGTCGGACCTGGTGACGCGCGATATCGATCTGCTGCGCGAGGTGGCGCGGCGCAACGTGCTATCGATCCATATGACCATCACCACGCTGGACGAAAAGCTGGCGCGGTTGCTGGAGCCGCGCGCCCCGCGCCCCGCGCTGCGCCTGAAAGCGGTACGCAAACTGAGCGAGGCCTCGCTCGCCGTGGGAGTGACCGCCAAGCCGGTTCTGCCCGGGTTGACCGATGGCGAGCGCGCGCTCGAGCGGCTGGGGAAGGCGGCGAAAGACGCCGGAGCGCGGTCGTTCCACGGCGGTGCGGTCTTTCTGACGTCCAGCGCGTTGCAGGTCTTTCTCCCGTTTCTGGAACGGCATTTCCCCGAACTAGCGCCGCGATATCGCGAGCAATTCGCCCAAAGCGCCTATCTGGGGCGGGCTTATAAGGACGCTCTGCAAGTCCGCCTGCAGAAGATACGCGAACGGTACGGCCTGGACATGGGGACGCTCGATTACAAGCCCGAGTTGTGGGTGGAGGAGCAGGCCACTCTGTTTTGATGTGCCACGTCAGCCCGCCAGCCTGGTGTGCTCCGCGCCACTGGGAAGCAGCAACTCCAGAAAGGCTTGCGCGGCGCGATTGAATTTCTTGCGCCGCCGGTGCACGATGCCCACCGGCCGCACCAGCCCCGGCGCTTCCAGCCCTACCGCTACCAGCCGCCCCCGCTCGATCTCCGCCTGCATGCTGCGTGCCGGCAGGATGCTGACGCCAGATCCCAGCGCCACCGCTTCCTTAATCATCTGGATGTTGTCGAAGTGCATCACCATATGCACCGTCACTCCCCGCACGCGCAGAAAGCGGTCGATCTCGCGGCGAATCGAAAGGTCTTCGTCGAAGCCGATGAAGTCGATACCCTCCAGGTCGGTCGCCAACACAAGCTGGCGGCCGGCCAGCGCGTGCACCGGCGGCACGGCAAGCCGCATCTCTTCGTCGCGCCACGGAATCGCGGCGATCTCGCGGCTGGACTGCGGATAGCTCACCAGCCCCAGGTCCGCCTCGCCGCCGCTCACCGCGGCATAGACTTTGTCCGGCCGCATGTACTCCACTTCCAGGCGCGCCGTGGGGTGGCTCAGGGAAAACTCTTCGCTCAGCCGGCTCATTTCCGAAAGCCCCACCGAATAGATTGACGCCACGCGCACGGTGCCTTCCACTTCCTGCTTGAGCCGCTCCAGCGCGAGTTGAAACTCGTCTTCCTGCCGCATCACATCGCGGCAGAAGTCGGCGTACAGCTTTCCGGCGGGCGTCAGTTCCAGCGGCCGCTTGGAGCGATCCAGCAGCGGCGCTCCCAAGCGCCGTTCCACCTCCTGCACGTGTTGGCTCGCCGCAGATTGCGTTACACCGCAGAGCTTGGCCCCTTTGCTCATGCTGCCAGTGACAGCTATCTCTTTGAAAAGTCGAAGCTCCCAGAAGCTCACCGGTCCAGCATATCATAACCTGTGCTAATTGTGTCAAGGAATCAATTTTCTATTGCCTAATACTAGCTCTGCTGGTAAACTTGTGAGCTAAGGCAACCGCCAAAATTCCACTCAGCCGCGACCGGACTACCCTCCAGGAGTCGTGGATGACACCGGGACAACTTATGAATGACTCCGTAACGCCTCGCGGCCTGCCCCAACCACAGGGTCTTTATGACCCGGCCCAAGAACGCGACTCCTGCGGTATCGGCTTCGTTGCCAATATCAAAGGCCAGAAATCGCACGACATCATCGTCAAGGGCATTCAGGTTCTGATCAACCTGACCCACCGCGGCGCTTGCGGCTGCGATCCGGAAACCGGCGACGGCGCCGGCGTGCTGATTCAGATCCCGCACAAGTTCTTTGTCCGCGAATGTGCCAAGCGTGGCTTCACGCTTCCGGCCGCGGGGGAATACGGCGTGGGCATGACGTTCCTTCCGGTGGAACGCCACGACCGCCTGCAATGCGAAGGCATTCTCGAACGCATCGTCACCGAAGAAGGTCTCACCGTGCTTGGCTGGCGCGACACGCCCATCAATGGCGCCGCTATTGGCCGCGAAGCGCGCAACAGCCAACCCTACATCCAGCAGATTTTCGTCGGCCGCGGCAAGGGGATGAATGAGGACCAGCTCGAGCGCAAACTGTACCTGGTCCGCAAGCGCGCTGAAAACGAGGTTGCCAAGTCCGATCTGCCCGAGAAGAGCTTCTTCTACATGCCGTCCTTCTCGTGCCGCACCATCGTTTACAAAGGCCTGCTGCTGGCGCCGCAAATCGCCAACTTCTATCCCGAGCTCAGCGATCCCGACGTGATCAGCGCGCTCTGCCTGGTGCACCAGCGCTTTTCCACCAACACCTTCCCCACCTGGCAACTGGCGCACCCCTACCGGTTCATCGCCCACAACGGAGAAATCAACACGCTGCGCGGCAACGTGAACTGGATGCACGCCCGCCAATTGGTGCTGGAATCGCCCTTGTTCGGCGCCGATATCAAGAAGCTGTTCCCCATCATCCAGCCCGGCGGCAGCGATTCGGCGTCGTTCGATAACGCGCTCGAGTTGCTGGTGATGGCCGGCCGCGGCATCAGCCACGCCATGGCCATGCTGATTCCCGAGGCCTGGGCTGGCAACCCGCACATGAACCCGCAGAAACGCGCGTTCTACGAATATCACGCGTCGCTGATGGAGCCGTGGGACGGCCCCGCCGCCATCGCCTTCACCGACGGCCGCTCGATCGGTGCCACGCTGGACCGCAACGGCCTGCGTCCGGCGCGTTATCTGGTCACCAACGACGACCTCATCATCATGGCTTCGGAATCCGGCGTGCTGCCCGTTAAGCCCGAGGATGTCAAACTCAAGGGCCGCCTGCAGCCGGGGAAGATGTTGCTGGTGGATACCGTGGGCGGTCGCATCATCTCCGATAGGGAACTCAAGGCCAACCTGTACGGCCGTAACCCGTACCAGCTCTGGATCAAGGAAAACCAGGTCCATATTCACGAACTGGCCGAACCGCCGCGCGAGTACGGCACCGAGCGGGGCACCCTGCTGCTCCGGCAGCGCGCTTTCGGCTACACCGATGAAGATTTGAAAATGATCCTCGGCCCGATGGCCGCCAAGGGCGAGGAGCCGATCGGCTCCATGGGCGCCGATACGCCGCTGGCCTGTCTTTCCGACAAGCCGCAGCCGCTGTTCAACTACTTCAAGCAGCTTTTCGCCCAGGTGACCAACCCGCCCATCGACCCCATCCGCGAAGAGATGGTGATGTCGCTGATCAGTTACATCGGCACCGAGCGGAACATCCTGGCCGAAACGCCGCAGCACTGCCACACCCTGCGCCTGCCGCATCCCATCCTCACCAACCGCGACCTGGAACGGCTGCGCCGCGTCTCGCAGGGCAGCTTCCTGGCCACCACGCTGCCCATGCTCTTCGCCGTCGAGGAAGGGAATCGCGGCCTGGAACGCGCCCTCGATCAGCTCTGCCGCCGCGCCTCGCTCGCCATCCAGTCCGGCTACACGCTGCTGATTCTTTCCGACCGCGGCCTGGACCAGGACTACGCGCCCATTCCCAGCCTGCTCGCGCTCACCGCCGTGCACAATCACCTGGTGCGTGAGGAGACGCGCACCCAGGTGGCGCTCATTATCGAATCGGGCGAACCGCGCGAGGTGATGCACTTCGCGCTGCTGATCGGCTACGGCGCCAGTGCCGTCAATCCCTACCTGGCGCTGGAAACCTTGCAGGCCGGCCAGTTGCAGGACACCGGCGTGAAGCCGGATAAAGCGGTGGCCCATTTCATCAAGGCCATCAACAAGGGTCTGCTCAAGACGTTTTCCAAGATGGGCATTTCCACCTTGCAGAGCTATCGCGGCGCGCAGGTGTTCGAAGCCATCGGCCTCTCCAAGCGGCTGGTGGATCGCTATTTCACCGGCACCGTTTCGCGCATCGAGGGCGTCGATCTGGACGTTCTGGCGCGCGAAGCCATCCTCAAACACGAGTACGCCTTCCAGCCGCTGAACGAATCCGATACCGATCTCGCCATCGGCGGCACCTATCAATATCGCGCGCGCGGCGAGTACCATCTCTTCAATCCGCAGACCATCGCCAAGCTGCAACAAGCCGTGCGGCAGGAGAGCTTCGCCACCTTCCAGGAATACACGGAGCTGATCGACGGGCAGAACCAGCAGCTCAGCACGCTGCGCGGGATGCTGGAGATCAAGAAGGCGGAAGAGCCGATTCCGATCGAAGAGGTCGAGCCGGTGGCTTCCATCGTCAAACGCTTCGCCACCGGCGCCATGTCGTTCGGCTCCATCTCCAAGGAGGCCCACGAGACGCTGGCGCTGGCGATGAACCGCATCGGCGGCAAATCGAACACCGGCGAGGGCGGCGAGGACGAGGAGCGCTTCGCCGACGGGCGGCGTTCGGCCATCAAGCAAGTGGCCTCCGGCCGCTTCGGCGTCACCGTCAATTATCTGGTCAACGCCGACGAATTACAGATCAAGATGGCGCAGGGCGCCAAACCCGGCGAAGGCGGCCAGCTTCCCGGCCACAAGGTGGATGAAACGATCGCGCGCGTGCGCCACTCGATTCCCGGCGTGGGCCTGATTTCGCCGCCGCCGCACCACGACATCTATTCCATCGAAGACCTGGCGCAGTTGATTTACGACCTCAAGAACGTCAACCCGGCCGCGCGCATTGCGGTCAAGCTGGTGGCCGAGGTGGGTGTGGGCACGGTGGCGGCCGGCGTGGCCAAGGCGCATGCCGACGTGGTGCTGATCGCCGGCGATTCCGGCGGCACCGGCGCTTCCCCGCTCAGCAGCATCCGCCATGCCGGCATACCCTGGGAACTCGGCTTGGCCGAAACGCACCAGGTGCTGGTGCTCAACGATCTGCGCGGGCGCATCCGCGTGCAGACCGATGGCAAACTGCAAACCGGCCGTGACGTGGTCATCGCCGCCCTGCTCGGCGCCGAGGAGTTCGGCTTCTCGACAGCGCCGCTGGTGGCCCTGGGCTGCATCATGATGCGCAAGTGCCACCTCAACACGTGCCCGGTGGGCGTGGCCACTCAGGACCCGGCGTTGCGCGCCAAGTTCCGCGGCACGCCCGAGCACGTCATCAACTTTTTCTTCTATATCGCCGAGCAGGTTCGCGGCTATATGGCGCAGATGGGCTTCCGCACCTTCGACGAAATGGTCGGCCGGGTGGACATGCTCGACACGCGTGCGGCGCTGGACCACTGGAAGGCCAAGGGCCTCGACTTGTCGATGCTGCTGTACAACCCGCAGGTGCCTCTGCGCATCGCCCGGCGCTGCGTCCAGGCGCAGGACCACGGGCTCGACCAGGCGCTCGATTACAAGCTGATCGATCACGCCCGCGAGACCATCGAGGGCGGCGCGCCCATCGTCATCAAGCTGCCCATACGCAATGTTCACCGCACGGTGGGCGCCATGCTCTCGGGCGAAATCGCGCGCCGCCATGGTTCGGCCGGCTTGCCCGACGGCACCATTCACTTTCAGTTCACCGGCTCGGCCGGCCAGAGCTTTGGTGCGTTTCTGGCCCACGGCGTGACGCTCGAGCTCGAAGGCGATGCCAACGATTACGTCGGCAAGGGCCTCTCCGGCGGCAAGCTGATCGTCTATCCGCCACGCGCCTCCAACTTCCTGCCGGAAGAAAACATCGTGATCGGCAACGTGGCCCTGTACGGCGCCACCAGCGGGGAAGCGTTTCTCAACGGCATGGCCGGCGAGCGCTTCGCCGTGCGCAACTCCGGCGCCACCGCCGTGGTGGAAGGCCTGGGCGATCACGGCTGTGAGTACATGACCAATGGCCTTGTGGTGGTGCTCGGCAAGGTCGGCCGCAATTTCGCCGCCGGCATGAGCGGAGGCATTGCCTACGTCCTCGATGAGAAGGGCGATTTCGCCGAGAAGCGCTGCAACACCGCCGCCGTGGACCTGGAATCCGTGAGCGAAGCCGATGCCGGCCTGCTGCATGGGCTGATCTATCGCCACGTTGAGTGCACCGCCAGCCCGCGCGGCACGTGGATACTGGAAAACTGGGAGCAGATGTTGGCCAAGTTCGTCAAGGTCTTCCCGCACGAATACAAACGTGTCCTGGGCATCCACCGCGAAACCACCGCGGTGGCGTAGCGCCGGGCTCAAACCGGTAGCGCCGGCGGTCTTTGCCGCCGGTGAATTTAAGACGGAGTCGAAATGGGAAAAACAACCGGGTTCATGGAATACACGCGCGAGGTGGCGGAACGCCGCCCGACGGCCGAGCGCATCAAAGACTGGTTTGAAATCTATCGTCCCTTCCCCGAGCCGAACCTGCGCAGCCAGGCCGCTCGCTGCATGGATTGCGGGGTTCCCTTCTGCCACACCGGTTGCCCGCTCACCAATCTCATCCCGGATTGGAACGACTTCATCTACCATGGCCGCTGGCACGACGCTGTGCGGCAATTGCACTCGACCAACAATTTCCCCGAATTCACCGGCCGCATCTGCCCCGCTCCCTGCGAGGCGTCCTGCGTGCTGGGCATCAATGAGCCGCCGGTCACCATCAAGCAGATCGAACGATCGATCGTCGATCGCGGCTTTGAAGAGGGCATCATCCGGCCGGAGCCTGCCGCCATCAAGACCGGCAAGCGCGTGGCGGTGGTGGGCTCGGGTCCCGCCGGACTGGCTGCCGCGCAACAACTGGCGCGCGCCGGCCACGCCGTCACCGTGTTCGAAAAGAACGACCGAATCGGCGGCCTGCTGCGTTACGGCATCCCCAATTTCAAAATGGAAAAGCACCTCATCGACCGGCGCCTGGAGCAGATGCGCGGCGAAGGCGTTGTGTTTGAGATCAACGCCCAGGTGGGCGGCAATGTTCCGGTGGAGGATCTACGCAAGCGGTTCGATGCCATCCTGTTGGCCGGCGGCGCCGAACATCCGCGCGATCTCGACGTGCCCGGCCGCAACCTCAAGGGGATTCACTTCGCGATGGAGTTCCTGCCGCAGCAGAACCGCCGCAACGAAGGCGACGCGGTTCCGGACTCCGAGGCCATCCTGGCCACCGGCAAGCGTGTGATCATCATCGGCGGCGGCGACACCGGCGCCGATTGCCTGGGGACGAGTCATCGCCAGGGCGCGCTCTCGGTCACCCAATTCGAGCTGCTGCCCAAACCGCCCGACGATCGCTCCCCGTCCACTCCGTGGCCGCTGTGGCCCATGCAACTGCGCGTCGAGACTTCGCACGAAGAAGGCGGCACGCGCGATTGGGGCGTCGCCACCACCGGTTTCACTGGCGACGACCGCGGCCAAGTAAAACAATTGCACGCCGTGCGAGTCGGCCCGCCGCCCAAATTCGAAGCCATCGGCGCGAGCGAGTTCACCATCGATGCCGACCTGGTGCTGCTGGCCATGGGTTTCCTCGGCCCCGTGAAGAACGGCATGATCGAGCAACTCGGCGTGGCGCTGGACGCGCGCGGCAACGTGGCCGCCGACGCCGATTACATGTCGAACGTGCCCGGCGTTTTCGCTGCTGGCGACATGCGCCGCGGCCAGTCCCTGGTGGTCTGGGCCATCGCCGAAGGCCGCAAAGCCGCGCGCGGCATTGACCGCTTCCTCACCGGCGCCACCAAGCTGGCATAGGGCGGGCACGCGTCAAAGCTCGCCTGTTGTTTTCAAAACAGCCGTGGCATACTGGAACGTGCTACCGGCGGCGGAGACTCTGGCGGGAAGGTTGGCGGCGGTTCGCGCGCGCATCCGGGCCGCGGCCGGGCGGGCGCGCCGCGATCCGGCGGGCATCACGCTGCTGGCCGTCACCAAGGCCTTCCCGGCGGCGGCAATTCGCGAGGCTTACGCTTTGGGCCTGCGCGAGTTTGGCGAAAACTACGTGCAGGAATTTGCCGTCAAGGCGCCGGAAGTCCGCGACCTCGCGGGAGCGCGTTTTCACCTCATCGGCCACCTGCAATCCAATAAGTCGAACCTCGCCGCGGAATTATTCGCTTCGATCCAGACCGTGGATTCGCCGAAGCTGGCACGCCGCCTGGAATCGGCCGGCCGCAAGCTGGAAGTGATGCTGGAAGTCAAACTCTCCGGCGAAACGGCCAAGAGCGGGGCCGATCCCGCGGCGTTGCCGGAGCTGATCGCCGCCGTTCGCGAATGCCCGCACCTGGCTCTCACCGGCCTGATGACCATGCCGCCATGGTCGGAAGATCCGGAGGCCGCGCGGCCACATTTTCGCCGCTTGCGCGAGCTTGCCGGACGGCACGGGCTGTGCGGGCTTTCGATGGGGATGTCGCACGACCTGGAAACCGCCATCGAAGAAGGCGCCACCTGCGTGCGGGTGGGCACGGCGCTGTTCGGCGCGCGGCAAAAAGCGTGACCGTTGGCTTCCATGCGCCGCTGCCCCCGGCGCGCACCGGCGTGGCCGATTACGCGGCGGCGCTGTTGGCCGATCTGGGGGGGCGCGGGCAGGTGGAGATCGCGCCCGCGCGCTGCGACGTGGCGCTGTATCACCTGGGCAATAACGCGCAGCATGCGGCCATCTACCGGCGAGCGCTCGAGCGGCCCGGCGTGGTAGTGCTGCATGACGCCGTGCTGAATCATTTCTACCTGGGCCAGCTTGACGAAGCGGCTTACACGGAAGAGTTTGTGTACAACTACGGCGAATGGAACCGCGAACTGGGCCGCGAGTTGTGGCGGAGCCGCGCCGCCGCCGGCTCCGATTTCCGCTATTTCGATTTCCCCATGCTGCGGCGCGCGGTGGAGCGCGCCCTGGCGGTGGTGGTACACAACCCGGCGGCGGCGGCAATGGTGCGGCGCCACGCACCCGCGGCGCGCATCGTGGAAATCCCGCACCTGTTTGTGCCGCCGGAACTGCCTTCGGCGGCGCAGGCGCTGCGCTTCCGGGAGCGGCTGGGCGTGCCGGCGGGCGCGTTCCTCTTCGGCGTTTTCGGCTACCTGCGGGAAACCAAGCGGCTGCTGCAGGTGCTCGATGCGTTCGCCGCCGTGGCGGGAGAAATGCCACAAGCCATGGTGCTGGTGGCCGGCGATTTTGTGTCGAAGGATCTGGAGCGCTCCGCCGCGCGGCTGCTTTCGGCGCCCGGTGTCCGCCGCCTCCCCTACTTGCCGGGTGCGGGTTTTTGGGTAGCCGCCAGCGCCGTGGATGCGTGCATCAATTTGCGCTATCCGGGGGCGGGCGAAACCTCGGGCATCACCATCCGGTTGATGGGCATCGGCAAACCGGTGCTGGTGACCGATTCGCTCGAATGCGAGCGCTTTCCCGAAGACGCCGTGGTTCGCGTGGCACCCGGCCTGGGCGAACGCCAATCGCTGTGCGCGCATATCATTTTGCTAACATCGATGTCTGACGTGGCGCGTGCTATCGGCCAACGGGGGGCCGGGCACATTCAGACGCGCCACCGGGTGGACCTGGCCGGAAGACTGTATTGGGACTTGTTGTGCGAGTGCTGTGCCTCATCGCCGCCTGCGCCGTTGCTTTCGGCGCCCAGCCACGGCAGCAGACCGTAAAGATGCTGCACGTGGCCGTTCCCATGCGCGATGGCGTACGCCTTTACGCCAACGTTTTTCTGCCGTCGGAACGCGCGCGCGTGCCGGCCATCCTGGTGCGCACTCCTTACGGCAAGGGTGAGGAACTGGCGCCGAATTACCAGGCGCTGGTGGAGCACGGCTTCGCGGTGATGGTCGAGGACGTGCGCGGGCGCTATGAGTCCGAAGGCGAGTTTGAGCCGCTCACGCAGGAGCCGGCCGATGGCGACGACACGCTGAACTGGATGGCGCGCCAGCCCTGGTGCGACGGCAAGATCGGCATGACAGGCGGTTCCTACCTGGGCATTGTGCAATGGAAAGCGGCGCTGCGCGCCAATCCGCATCTGAAGGCGATCTTTTCCGTGGTGGCGGGCGACGACGATTACCGCGACCGCTTCTACTCGACCGGCGGCGCCATGAAACTTGGCAACCGGCTGGAGTGGATGGCGGAGAATCTCAAGACGCCGGGTTATCACCCCGATTTCAACCACTTCGTCTGGCACCTGCCGCTGCTCACCGCCGACGTGGCCGCCACCGGCCGCGTCTCCAGCATGTACCAGCAGGCGATTGCGCATCCGGCCTTCGACGACTTCTGGCAATCGATCAGCACGCGCGAGCACCTCGACCAGATGCGCGTTCCGGTGTTCGCCGTGGGCGGCCTTTACGACAACTTCGCGGAAAGCGATTTGGATGCCTTCGCGGCGGTGCATAAGCGGTCCGGGCTGAATCACGTAGTGATTGGTCCGTGGCCGCACAACATGTCGGCCAAATTCGCCGATACGGATTTCGGCTCCGAGTCCGCGGTTCCGGTGCGCCGCCTGACGATCGACTGGTTCGACCAGTGGCTCAACGGCAAGGAGACGCGCATCGCCTCCACCGCGCCGTTGCGGATTTTCGTAATGGGCGCCAACAAGTGGCTGGACGAGCGCGAATGGCCGCCCGCGCGCGCGCGAGCCCGCGATTTTTACCTGGTCAGCCAAGGCCACGCCAACACTTCGGCGGGCGATGGCGGGCTGGAGGATGCGCCGCGGCGGCGCGCCGCCGCCGATCGCTTTACCTTCGATCCGCTCGACCCGGTGCCCACGCGCGGCGGGGCAGTGTGCTGCAACCCTCGCGTTTTCCCTTGGGGTCCGATGGACCAGCGCCCGGTGGAGCAGCGCCGCGACGTGCTGGTCTTCTCCACGCGTCCGCTCGATCAGGATCTGGAAGTGGTGGGACCGGTGAAAGCCGTGCTCTACGTCGCCACCAATCAGCGCGACACCGATTTCACCGCCAAGCTGGTGGATGTGTTCCCGGATGGTTACGCGCGCAACCTGACCGACGGCATCCTGCGGCTGCGCTACCGCAACTCTCTCGAGCGGCCCGAACCGGTGCGGCCCGGCGCGGTGTACGAGATCACGCTGGACGCCGGGTTAGCCAGCAACGAGTTTCTCAAGGGCCACCGCATCCGGGTGGAGATTTCGAGCAGCAACTTCCCGCGTTTTGACCGCAATCCCAACACCGGCGCGCCCATCGCAGGCGAGACCCGCCTGGTGAAGGCCAACCAGATCATCTACCACGACCGCTCGCATCCCTCGCGGCTGGTGCTGATGGCGATGTGAGCGGCGACCCCGCTTAGGACCGTTTCCGCAACAACGTTACCAACCGGGCCATGGAGCTGGTTCATTCCTGACAGGCCCGTGGCCGGCAATCATAGTTGGCCTCCGGTCAGCGGCAGCGTCTGACCTGTTACGAAGGCGGCCCCACCAGACAGTAGGAACTCGACGGCACAGCATACGTCTTCCGGCGAACAGAGCCTTCCTAATGGAACCTTCGCGGTTTCCGCCAGAATGGCCCGGCCGGTTTTGGAGCTGTTCATTCCGATCGGCACAAACGACGGGGCAACCAGGTTGATGGTAATGCCGGATCGGGCCAGTTCGGGCGCCAGCAGGCGAACCGTATGTTCCAGCGCCGCCTTTCCGAGAGAGTAGGCGGACATGTTCATAACCGGCTTGATGGTGGCGGCGGTGGTCCCCAGGATGACGAACCGGGCCGAGCTTCCGCTGAGAGAGCGAAGGAGTCGTGCGATGCGAATAGTGGTCACGCTTCCGAAATCGACTTGGGTGCGGACGGCATCGGTCTCCACATCGAGCAGGCTGCCCTGCGGACCGGCCGGCCACGCCGCATGCACCACGCCATGCAGTCCGCGGCCGCGCAATTGGCGCTCCACGGCCAGCTCCCAATCGCCGGAAAGCAGATCCGCCGCGACCCACTCCACACCCCGGTCGGTCATCTGTTCTGGAGCCGCCCGTATCGACCTCGCCATGCCGATTACGCGGTAGTTCCCGGAGAGGATGGAAGCCAGACGGTGGCCCAGACCGCCGGTAGCACCGGTGATCAACACGATCGGCCTGTCTTCCGCCGGTGGGGTCCCGGCTTCCGCCTCCTCGAACCGGGTGCAACGGGCCTCGTGCAGCGTAAAGCCGACGTGGACTTCCGAAGTCAGCGTGATGGTGGAGAGATCGATCACCCGGACCCGCAAGGTACCGCTTGCGGTTCTGGGCCCCCACGCCGTGATCTCACCCTGCACGCGCACGCGCGATGGATAGTGCAACGGAGCGGGAAAACGGCATTGAAAGGAACCCACGACAACCTGCCGGCCCGGCAGATACATACCCGCCATTGCCGAGGCGAGCGCGACCTGAAAAGCGCCGTGTACGATTCGTCCACCGTAATTGGTTTGCGCCGCGTAGGCCTCGTCGACATGCAACGGATTCCGGTCGCCCGAGAGCGCGGCGAATGAAGTCACGTCGTCCGCCGTAATTTCGCGCTCGAATTCGGCCTGGAGCCCGGTCCTCAGATCGGACGCGGTGAATACACGCGGCTCATCCATGGGCGGACTTGCTCTCCAGATAATCGACGATCAACGCGTAAGAAACCAGCTCCTCGAAATCGTCCAGTTCGAAGTTCAGGCCGAACTCCTCCGCGATCGCGGAGAGAAGCGTGACGTGCGCCACGGAATCCCAGGCAGCCAGCGAGGCCGTGCTGGCGCGGGGTATCTCATCCGGCCCGATGTCCGGGAATACGGCGGAAAAACAGCGGGCGACCTTCTCTTTGGTGTCGTTCATTTTGAGCAACGTTTCATTCTGTCAGATTCGAAACTTCGTGCGGTAGGGGCCCGCAGCGATCGAAAAAATCCGCACGCAAAATGCGATGAATTCCCTCGGCATCCGGCGAGACGCCAAGGGCGCGGAAGAATTCCTGGAGCGGCTGATTTCTTTCGGTCTTCTCGAAGGCAAATTCGATTTCTTCGGCCTTGGTGTGGCGGAAGAGGTTGTCGAGGGTGTGATGTTCGAGCCGGCGGGAGAACGCCCGGCAACTCATCACCCAATGCGAAACCCTGACCTTCGAGCCAAGTTGAGAGCCGAGCAGGACCGCGACCTTTCCCAGCGGGCCAAATTTGTCCTGGTAGGAAACCACGGCGACGATCGTATCGTT